>SESD01000856.1_pt1 | contig 17990 bp, 11 predicted proteins | sample 3171411 | NCBI WGS metagenome assembly SESD01 (sample SAMN06051880, study PRJNA518727) | freshwater metagenome | biome: subpolar coniferous forest; feature: holomictic lake; material: water; isolation source: holomictic Lake 442, 16.5 m depth | place: Canada: near Kenora, Ontario | collected...
TACTTGGTCTTGTCCCCTTAACTGTATTTCGCTTTCAACGCATGCCCGACCTTGGCGCTCTTGTCAACTTCGCAAGTCAACGATTACTCTCCCCGAACATGTCCCGGAACGGGCGGAATAAGCGCTCAAGTCGATCGGTCCGGCGTGCTTGAAATCAGGCCAATACAGCGTCCCTGCTTCCCCACCGCGCAATAGTACAGGTAGAAGGCCTCGTTCCCCGGGTTGTACACGAGCGATATCTTGTGCGCGTACTCGGCGTCCAGCCCGCCGGGATGTCCGCCCGCGCGGTAGAGGGGTTCCGGGTGCGCCGTCCAGTGCAGGAGGTCGCGCGAGAACGCGGCCATGACGTGCGCGCCGCCCTTGCCCACACCGAAATAGAACATGACCCAATGGTCGCCGTCGCGGAACACTTTCCCGTCGGAACAGAACTTCTCGTCGTAGCCACCGGGGCGAACGCCCACGATGGGATTGTCCGGGCCGCGTTTCCAGTTCAACAGGTCCCGCGAAGTCGCCATGCCCACTTGCTCAATCCAGTCGGGCATGTGCTTGGCATTGTAGAAGTTGTAGAAGAGCCCTTCGTGCTCGACCAGCCACGGCTGATAAATGCAATCCTTCTCCCACGCGCCGACGTCAGGCTCGTGCACGGAGAGAATGTAGCGGTCCGAGGCCCTGCGCCAGGTCAGGCCGTCATCGCTGACAGCCACGCCCTCATACCCCGGGTCAATCTCGTAACCGCCTTGCCGGGCATAGCAACCGTACAGGGTCCAGAACTTGCCGTCCCTCTTCTTCAACATCCGTGGCGCCCGGATGTCGTAGGATTCGTAGAGGTATGCGCCGATGACGCATCCGCCGAAATCGAACTCGCCCTCCCGTCCGAAGCCCATCGCCAGCTGCGGAGACGTCCACCGCACCAGGTCTGTGCTCTCGACGACGAAACTGTTGTAGCCCTGACCGTTGAACCCGATGAAGCTCATGAACCATTTCCCGGGCTCTTCCGGGATTTGGTACACCGTCGGCACGTCAAAGCTGTGAAACGTCTCGTGGCCGGGGATCTTCAGGCCCGAGGGAATGACCGGCGCGGCCGCATAGTGCCATCCCCGGTAAGGCGCCGCCCAACGGTCCAGTGTGGTTTTGTCTATCATAGAGCCTTGCTCCGGCATCGCGCGTTTCTACTCTCGATCCCTCAATCGGCCCGCCGATGCACGCCGAGCAAGTCCAGCCGTCGATTCAGCACGGACAACCGGCGCGAGAAATCGCCAAAATCACGGCTTTCTCGGGCCAGCCATCCCACTTCCGCAATGGCGCACAGGCGCGGAAAGGTCTGCCGGTCGATGCGCTCCAGGGTCGGGGTGCTTTCGCCCCACATGTTGCCCTGCACGCCCGCCACCCGCCGTTCCTGCTCCGCGGGCAGGCCCGCCGGTGCCGGGTCGAACTCGTACGTGCGCTGCAGGGGCGTATCGTTGTCGAGGTAGTGCTGCGGATGCAGGCACACCACGACATCACGTTCCTGGCCGACGGCGCCCTTGACGGCCTCCTCGCTGCGCCAGGCCATGACGAGGGCGCGGCTGTCTCGTCCTGCGTGTAAAACCAGCCTTCACCCGTTTTTCCGGAACAGTTCGCAAGCCGCGCCCCGACTTCCGTCAGTCTGGGGTACTTCTTGATTACAAGCCGCCAGCCCTCATCGTCAACCAGATGCAGGTGCAGCGTGTTGAGCTTGAGCAGAGCCAGCAGATCAACCATGCGCTTGATTTCGGCCACTGTTCGAAAATGGCGGACCGTGTCGAGCATGTATCCCCGCCAGGGAAAACGCGGCTTGTCCCGCAGGGAGAGGCAGGGAACGGTCCACGCGACGCCGTCGACTTTCTCCGCGCTTTCAATCTCCGCCGGCAGCAGCTGGCGAAGCGTCTGCACGCCATGGAAGACGCCGGCCGCTTTCGTGGCCGTTATGGTCACGCCGGACGGTGTGCACCGTAGGGCGTATCCCTCGTCGCCCAACACCCGTCGCGCCGGGTCGAGTTTGAGCGCAATTCCGCCTCTTCCCGACGCCTTGAGCGGCAGCCGCATTCCCGTGGCCGGTGCCATCAGGTCGGCCAGGTACCGACCGACGGCTTCCAACTCAGGCGATCGCACGACAATGGCCGTCTTCGGCGTCAGCGAGTACCCGCTCGCCGACAACTGTACTTTCTGTGGCTTCGGTACGATGTGCATAACTCCTCTTGGATTGAGATTGAACTCTGTAGATCTTGTCACAGATAGTGAATCCGATCCCAGTGCTGTTGCAGCAGCCGGGCGTTGTACGCGTCGCCCCCATCCACGTTGGCGCTCATGAACACGGGCGGCTCCAGGCCGCGGTCGATCAGGGCCTGCACGAGTTGAACCATGAGCTCGTTCGCGATCGCGCATCCGGCGATGCTTGAAAGCGGCGCCACCTTCTGCGGGCAGCCTGCGATCTCCACCGCGGCATCGCCGAAGGGCACTTGGGTGTCCGTCATCGCCGTTTCTCCCCCTCGCGTTCCACCACAACCCCGGCCGACGGCACCGTCACGATATCGATTCCGGACGGCACCCGATACACAACCGGAGATCCTGGCTGTTCGCGCAGTATCTCCACCTTGCCGCGGCAGGTTGGAACGGTCGCTTTGAATGCCATGGCGCATTGGACGGGAGGTTCAATGGCCAGCTTTGCCCAGCCGGGCGCCAGCGGAGCCAGTCCCATCAGGTGCCGTTGGGTCAAGGGGACGAGCCCCGCGCCCCAGCCGTGACAGTAGGCATCCGGCAGGCAGGGGTCGTCCAGCCCGAAGGCAATGATGTGCTGACTGAGCATGGCCATGGCGTCAAAGGAGTAAACCGGCACACCGTTGGCCCACTGGTTCTCCCGTAGGTCGGGTCGGGCGTGAGCGCCCCCGCGTGAAGACGCACATGCCATCCCGGTTTCAGCTTCCTGGCCGATTCTTTCATCACAACACTCTCTTTTTCTGTCGTTGTGTAACGCAAGAGGCGGGGATTCTCCGCGGCCCATTCATGTTGCGAGCCGGCCGGGTCTTCTTCAGCCCTCAACCAATCTGTGAATAAGTCCGATGTAGTACTCGTAATTTTCCAATGAGACGTCCGGCGGAACGGCATGATCGCAGGTCGGAATGAAGCCGCCGGTTTCCAGGAGCGGCGGCACGATGGACATCACTTCGCGCTCGATCTCGCGCTTGCCCGCCGCCAGCACCCGCTTGTCGATCGCACCCACCATGGCGAGCGATTTTCCATACGTGCGCCGGAGTTGCACGGGATCGCTTCCCGCCGCCCTCTCGAGCGGCCATATCGCGTTGATGCCGCCCTCGATCCACACCGGGATGAGTTCGTCGGCATTCCCATCCGAATCGAGCAAAATGATGTCCACGCCGTGCCGCCGCAGGATGCCCGTGATGCGTTGATAGTGTTTCAGCGCCATCTTCCGGTAGAGCACGGGCGATACGAGCGGCCCGGTCTTGAATGCCATGTCCTCCCAGAACTCCGCAAAGTCGGGCGTCACCTCGGAAAGGACTCTCTCGATCACTTGCGACACGCACTCCGTGCGATATTCGAAGATCTCCTCTATCAGTTCAGGCTGCTCGTAAAACGCGATCGAGAGATTCTCCATGCCCATGAGACTGCGGGCGAAACCATAGTAGCCGCCAACCTGGAGGCAGACCGGAGCTCCCGCGGCCTGCAGGGCAAGCGGACGCTGCTTCCAGTCGGGCGCCAGCCGTCCGGGTGAGGAGGGGTCCAACCGCTTCGCGATTTCCCGGAAATCCTCGCGCGTCTCGACGGGAAACCGCACGAACTGCCGCGTGGAATGACCTTCGCGCGACCATCGCGAAACGACGCCATCCCCGCCCACCTCTGTGACAATGCCGTTTTCGTCGGAGATAATTTTGTGCTCGAATAGGGGATCCAGCCCCAGGTTGGCCGATAGAGTCGATCGGAAGTTCACACCCCAGCTTCGGTCAAAGCCGAAGCGCCTGCAGAGCGATTCCTCAGTCGCATCCGTCCCGGGGCCGCCTGGATGAAGCACGTCGTCAGGCAAACCCTCGCGGCCCCAACGGTCCAGGGTCTCGCCCCAGAACGCGCACTCCCAGTAAGGAATACGGTCCGGCTGGCCGAACCGCATCGTCGCAAGAAATCGCTGTCTGTCGTTCATGTGCGTCGTTCCCCTCACCGTCACGATCGCCTCGGTGTGCTTCTCGGCGGAGCCGTTGGCCAGCAGCACGTGCGGCCGGCCGCGACTGTCGCGGAACTCCCCGACCAGCAGGTGCGACGGTGCCGAGGGCCGGCGGGTCGTCATCGGGGCCTCGACCAGGGACTCCACGATGCCCGTCCCGTCGAAGCGCTTCAGGCCCGCGGGCGCGTGGGGCCAGTGCTGCGTGGAGACCGGCCGGCAATCGCGGTAGCGCGGCGCCCATTGCGTCAGGAACTGGTGGTGCTGGCGCTGCAACTGGTGGAACAACGGCCCGCGGTTGCCCAGTTCGTCGATCGGCGCGCCGTAGCCGAAGTTCCAGCCGCCGCGGTACTGGAAATAGATGATCCCCTGCGCGCCGTAGGCCAGCGAACTGTAGAACTGCCAACTCATCTGCAGCGGCGTCGGCGCCTTGTACATCCAGTGGCCGTGCGCCAGGATGATGTTCCAGAACTCGATGCCGTGCCGGATCGCGGCGCCCTGGTAGTCGGCCAGGCAGCGGTAGTAGTGATCGGGCCCGCCCCATTCCTCCGACATCGAGCAGTACTGATCGTAGCTCAACAACTTCGTGCCCGTTTCCTGAACGACGTGATCCAGGTAGGCCCCAAAATCCTGAAACCCGGTCTGCTCGCGAATGGTTCCAAAACCTCCGTCGTCATCGATGATGTGATTCGGCAGATAGTTCACGTACGGCACGCGATCAGTCAACTCGCCCAGCGTGCGGCAGGCCTGCGCCACGGCGGGGAAGTTGCCGCACAGCGGCTCATCGGTGACATGAAAGCCCCACACGGCCGGGTGTTTCCCAAACTCCTGCACCGCCTCCGCGGCGCGTTCGCGGTAGTCGGCGGGCAGCGTTCTGACCTCCGGCGGATTCCGCCAGTTGCCGCCGGGCGTCGCCACCCGGTTGTCGAGCACCATCGCTTCGATCCCGTTTTCGGCGCATAGATCCAACATGCGCCGCACGTGCGCATGCGTGCGCGGATCGTCCGTCACGGTCGGGGTCATGATCAGCGTGAAGCCGATCTCCGCCCATTCCCTGACCTGTTCCTCCGGCGGCCGCGCCGCGTCCCCGCACCCCCAGGATGATAAAGGAAATCGTTTAGTATGCATCTTAACCCTTCTTTCGTCATTTTTCCGTGCTCGCGACACCGGCCGACGCGGAACCGATCCGCCTGGCGCGGATCGACGCGCCGCCGTTCTTGGTGAAGGTATCGGTACGTGAACTCATCTCCTTGCCTCCATCCGCTGAAAGGATCAAGCTTGCCGCGAGCCAGCAGCATTTTCGACGGTCAGGCGATACCTTTTTCCGGCCTCGGTATCAAACTCAAGGATGTCCGTTCCTGAAAGCGGAACGGCTCTCCCGTCCAAGGCGCAGGCGGCCCTGCGGCCGCCCCAGCAATTCAGGACCCTGCATCGCGTTCCCTTCTCGCTCGCAATGGCGACGTCACGGACCGCATCGCCGTCATAGGCAGCCGAAACCAGGAATGCGCCGCAGGCTCTTATCCCCTCGAAACGGGCCTGCCGGCCGCGAGGCCAGCACGGGAACAGCCGGATAAACCCCTCGTGGCTCTGCATCAGCATTTCGTTCAGCCCGTCGGGAATCCCGGAGTTGTTCTCGATGCCGCCGCCGCCGAACTGGAACATGAAGTTCGGCTGAACGAACTTTCGCGTCACGGCGCCCATCTTCTCGAGGATCAGGCCGGCATCCACCCCAACCCGCGCCGCGGCCGCGAAGATGGTGCAGAATGAATTCCCCTGTTCCCACAGGTTCTTGTAGAGGATGGTGTCCGCACCGGCCTTCACGAGCGCCGCATCGGATGACAGACTGACCGCGCCGGCCGGATAGATGTGCTGGATGCAGCACATGTTGAGCTCTTCCAGCGTGGTCAGGGCCGGCCGCTCACAGCAGTCGAACATCTTCTTCCCATCGCGCTCGGTCATGGGGAAAGCGCTGATGTGCGCGAGGATGTGCCGCCATTTCTCTCGTCGGCCGGAATCCTGGCCAAGCAACTCGCTCATTTCAATCGCCGCGCGGGCAACCATGCGGATAAACCCGAGCGTCAGCACCGGGTTTCGCTCCTTGGCCCGTTCGTAGTCGCGATGGCCTTCCTCCAGTTTCCTCCAGAATTCGCACTCGTTCACACAGTCGTTGGGCACCATGTACCGGCCGTCGGGTCCGCCGCCCGGAGCGCCAGGCTCGAACACGAGATAGTCCTCCCAGAACCGCATCACCTCGGAAATGTACGGATAGGCCTTCCGCTTCGCGTATTCCAGGTCCAGCGTGAGGCTGTAACGCATGATCATGTTCACGGCGAGGAAGGACGCGTTTGACTTCTGGCCGAGGAATGTCATGCCGTCGTCGATGGGCGTGTCGTAGCGGCCCGCATGCAGACCCTTGGGACCGAAGCTGACGCTGCAGTATGCGCCCCTGACGCCCAGGTAGCGTTTCGCGAACTCCTGCATGCGCGGCAGGTAGTCCAGGACGGGCTGGTCATAGGGCTCGGCCAGTTCCACCAGGTTCGATGTCAACACGCCCCACCACGGTGACTGATAGTTGTAGTTGGTATGATAGTCGCCGCCCCAGCAGGGGTTGACCGCGGCGCCCGTCGTCAGGATAGTCGGAAAATGCGCCGGCGGCGCGGTGAGAACGCCCGCCACTCGTTTGCTCGGTTCCGTAATCATGTTGTCTTGCATATTCACAGCCAGAATTCTCCGCCTCACACGATCTCGGGCGGTTTGATGGGCATCGAGTGCGCGTGCTCCGCGTGATAAAGCCGGGTCAGTTCGGCAAACGCGGCCTTCAGCGCCGCGCCCTCGCGCCGGCCCTGGCGCTCAAAGAGCTCTTTGTCGATGAGCGCGCGCAAGGCGAAGATCCGCCAGCGCCAACTTGCGCGGACCTGTGCCGTCAGCTTCGCTTCGGCCTTGCGCACAAGCTCCAAGGCTCGAACGGCGCTTTCGCCGATGCTTTCGCGCGTGTGATTCTGTTCGAAGATCCGCACCACCTGCACCAGTTCATCCGCAACATCCGGCGAGAACTCGAAGCTCACGTATTCCCTCACCGTGTCCATGGCCCTGCGCTCGGGATCCCAATAGAATCCCGCGACGATCGCCTTGTTGATGTCCTCGTAAATCCCCTCCGAATACGGCGCGCCGCCCGCCGCCGTGTGTTTGATTCGATCCCAAAGCATCTGAAAGTGCGCCGGGGCCGGATTCGTTCCGTACCCGCCCCACGGTCCCATCCCGAACATGCTGATCTCGGGGAAATTCAACAACGGCAGCCTTCCCGGGACGCCTTCCTGCAGCGGAAACGCCGGGAAGTAGTCGTCATGCCCATCGGCCATCAGGTACTCCACCCAGCTTCTGTCCTTCGCCAGTTCATTCGTCAGCCCGATCCATTCGCCGTCAGGATTGTTGTCGTCCTCGTTTTCAAAGCACCAGGTGGACAGAATTCGTTTGCACTCGGGAAATCGTTGCCGGATGTGCGCCGCCAGCTCTTTCGACAACTTCACAAATCCGCGCGCGCCCCACGGCCAGCAGTCCTTACAGGCACAACCTCCCTCGTCATACGGCCAGAACACGAAGTAATCCAGCCCCCCTTCCCTGAATTCGTCGAGCAGTCCGTCGTAGAGCTCCATGAGCAGGCCCCACGCTTCCGGCTTGCTGGGACAGAGGTTGGCGCCGAAGTTCCCGCGCCGGTGCCCGGGCACATCCGTCTTGCGCAGATGGTCCGGCCGGTTCTTCCACGCATCGTTCGGATCCTGCAGCAGGCCCACCTGCAGCCCGCAGGCTCGGGCTTCCTGAAATACCGTCTTGAACCGTTTCAGCCACACCTGGGCCGCCGGGTCGGCAAACCCGTCGAACTGCCACGCGGGAAAGTGGATGCCGATCGCGTTGTATCCCCACAATCCAAGATCTTGCACGTAATGAGCGACTTCCTCGATGGGCGCCGCCTCGTAGAAATTCTGGAAGTGCGTCGCCAGATAGATCATCCGCACCGGACATTTCGGCGCGGACGTCCCCCGCCATGCGCCCGGCGTGAATCCACCCTTGTCATAGCGCGACTCGCGCAGGAATTTCCCAACGCCGTAGAGCACGCCACGCTCGTCGTTGCCGACGATGCGCACGCCACCCGTCTGCCGATCCATGATCCGGTAGCCTTCTGCCCCGATGCCTGGTTCAACCGCCAGTTCCACAGTTAGTGGCGCACTTCCTTCAGTGGCCACCCGGGCTTCACAACGTCGCTGAACCTGCCCCGCGAACACCCGGCCAATCGTTGCCAGTGCCGGCCCCGGTTCTTGCGGCAGAACCAGACGAACAACCTTCGCCGGTTGATTGACCTCACCCGAATTGTGCACCAACCTCGTTCCTTCCTGTGGCGCGCGGCAGAGCCGCACACCCATCTCGCTCTGTCGTGACCCGATCTCTCGTCCCTACCGCTGCGCCAGTTCCCGCGACAGTTCCAGGTAGCGCTTGATCGCCTCGCCCGGCACGTTGAACGGAATATGGTTGCCGATGCACATCATGTAGCCGCGCGACATCCGCCCCGTCTCGGCCATGGATTTCACCATGGCCCGGATCTCCGACGGGTTGTTGCGCATGAGCACCCGGCTGTCCCCTTCCCCGGCAAGGAAGCAGTCCTTGTATCTCGTTGCGAGCCGCTTGTAGTTCGTGTACGGCTCGCTGATGATGCCCCGCGCGCCGCAAGCCATCACGTCGTCGGCGAACGCGTCCACGCAGCCATCCACCATGAAGATCACTTCTTTGCCGGACGCCTTGACGATGCCCCAGAACTCTTCATAGCGCGGAAAGATGAACTTGCGCATCCATTCCGGACTGCACACCGGGCCGCTGGACAGAACGATGTCGTCGTGGCAAACCACGAAGTTCACCGGCAGCCGGGCGAACGCGCGAAACACGCGCCGGTTGATCTCCGCGAACTCGTCCATGATGCGTTCAAACTCCGGCTCCAGGCAGAGCGCGAGGAAGTTCTCATAACCGAACACCAGCATCGGCCACATGAACATGGTCATGTAGAAGCTGCACGATGCCGACGATCCCTGCGGCGCCTTGTCGCCCCATTCCGCCGGGCGCGATCTTCTGAAGCGCTGGTAGATAACCTCCTCGCTACTGTAGTCGCCGTCCTCAACGACATTCCATCCGGTGAAATCGCCCTGAGCCAGCGGACTGAATCGCAGCATTTCCTCATAACTCTTGAACCGGTGGCTGGCATCGTGCTGCTGCCAGTTGTCGCGGTTCGAATCGCCCCAACGGCCCCACCGCGGATCCTCCTGGTCTTCAGGCCGCGGCTTCGGATCATCCTTCTCCGGTATGCCCAGCCCGAGCTCCGGATACAGCTCCCGCATTTTCAGGCGGCACTGCCGTGGATGCTGGAAGTAGTCGATCCCCGTGAGATACGTCTCGGCGTCAGGACATGACCAGTGTTCCCAGTGCACCATCTGCCGCGGGCCCCGCCCCATAAACGTCAAATACCTGTCATCCATCGTTTCATCTCCATTCTGGATTGCCGCGGCGTCGGCAACGCGCCGTAAGGTTTTTGAACTCCATCTGTCTTCCTCATCTGAACGGCTCCACCTTGGCCATCAGCGCCTCCGCCTCCTTGGCCGATGAAAAGTCCGTCTACATCACGCGAACCTGGTAGCTTCCCGAACCCGTCTCAAACGCGGCCGATTCTTTTCCTCGATGCAAAAGCTTCATGCCATTGACCTTGTCCACGGGAACGCCGCTTTCCTCGATCACACGCGCCCCGCGCAGGGGCACATGCACCTCCGCCGTCGCATTGGCCGGGACGGTGAATTCCCACCGCAACACGCCCTCTTCCTGCCGCCACGCGGAGGAAATCATCCCCCGCTGCGTATTGACGCTCGCCTTCACCCAGGCCAGTTTCTCGGGCACATACGGCTTCAGCAGAAACCGCCCGCCGCCGGGATGCCGTTCGTCGAACCGGATGCCGGCAAAACCTTCGAAGAACCACAGGTCCAGCGGCGAGGCCAGGCAGTGGTGATTCATCGAATCGTTCCCGTCCCAGTATTCCGGCACGGTGTTCTTGCCGCGCAGCAGGTTGATCCAGCCCGGATGCGTCTCCTGGTTGGCCATCTTCCAGATCAGGTCGTCCCGCCCATGCTTCATCAGCGCGCTGAGAAGGCAGGGCGTGCCGGTGTACCCGGTCACGATATGTCCCTTGCGCTTCTCGATCTCCTTCACCAGGCTGTCCAGCACGGCTGAAATCCGCTCCTCCGGCACGAGCCCCAAGTCGAGGGCGTAGGCCAGCGCGGCCTGGGTTCCGATGTCGTACGTGTTCCGGTCGGGATGGAACCATTTCCGGTTGTAGGCCTCGCGAATGTTCCGGGCCAACGTCGCGAACCGCTGGGCATCGTCCGGCCGGCCGAGCACGCCGGCGATACGTTCCATGATCCGGGTGTCACGGTAAAAGAACGCCGTCGAGTTGGAGTTGGGCACGTTGTGCCCGAACTCGAAACTCTCGTCCACGCTGAGATGATCCCCGCAGAACGCGCGGATCAGATAACCCCGCGGATCCGAAGGTTGCGGCATGGACAGATCGGCCTTGTAGCCCGGCACCGGGCCGTCGGCCACATCGGGTCGCGCCTTGGCTTCCAGATAGCCGAGGTATCGGACCAGCCCGTCGTACTGCTCCGCCAGGATGCGCGTGTCGCCGGTGCGCAGGTACTGCCACCACGGAATGAGGAACCAGGCACTGCCCCAGACCATATCCTCCTCGATGCCCGGACGCGGCGTGATGAAACTGACCACCCCGTTCGCCGCCTGCTGATCGAGATAGTCTTTCATCCACTTGGCGTAGAAGCGCGGGCTGTCGAAGTTGGTCATGACAGCGGGCGCCGAGGCCCAGGCGTCGGCGCCCCAGCCCAGGCGCTCGCCGCGCTGGGTGTCGTCCGTCGGCACGCCCATCTGCAGGTTGCAGCGCAGCGAGCGCACCGTGCAGCCGTGGATGTGATTCATATCGTCGCTGGCGCACGCGAAGGACCCGTTCGGCGCCAGCGCCGTGTGCACGAAGCAGCCCTCGAGCGCGTCCAGCGTCGGCACGCCGGGAAACCCGGTCATCTCGACGTACTGGAAGCCGCAATAGGTGAAGCGTGGCTCGTGGATTTCCACGCCCTTGCCTTTCAGCGTGTAGCGCAGTTCCGCGCGCACGCGCTGCATGCTCCGCACGTTCAGCGCCCCGTCCTGGAAAATTGTCTCGGCGTAGCGCAGCCGCACCTGTCGCCCCCGCGGCCCTCTGACCTTCAGCCGCACCCAGCCGGTGAAGTTCTGCCCCATGTCGTAGACGTACACACCCGGCCGCACTTCGCGCAGGCCGACGGGAGCGAACCGTTCGGTAATCAAATCCGGCTGATGCAGGGCCGAACACAGCCGGCCGCCAGGCGCCGGAACCGTGTTGGCCTTCTGCCATCGTCTATCGGAAAAGCCCGCCTTGTCCCAACCGTCCTGCTCCAGGCGCGCGTCATAGTCCTCGCCGTCATAGATACAGGTAAACGTGACCGGCCCGAACGCTGACTTCCATGTCTCGTCGGTCACCACCCATTCCGTGGTGCCGTCCGCATATTCGATGGCCAGTTGCAGGATCGCACGCGGGGAGCCGTACCACTGCTGCTGCCATCCCCAGTACCGTTTGGTGCCGTTATACCAGCCGCTACCCAGCAGGAGGCCCACCGCGTTTTTGCCTCTTCTCAGTTCCGTGTTCACATCGTAGGTATTGTAGAAAAGGCGCTTCCGGAATTCCGTCCGGGCCGGAGCCATGACGACGTTTCCTGCTTTCCGCCCGTTCAGCCGCAACTCATACAGCCCTACCCCGCACACGAATACGCGGGCGCGGCGCACCGGTTTTGTCAGTGAAAATTCCTTTCGGAACATCGGCACGCGTTTTTCCGGCTCCACGGCTTCGAAGGACTTCGGCGAGAACGTCTCCATGTCGTCCAGCCGCGGCTCGTCCGGCTCGGCGCGGCTGATCCATTTGGCCTTCCAGTCGTCCGCCTGCAGGAGGGCCGTGCTGAATCGCGCGGTATGGCTCCAGCCGTTCCATATTCCGGCGGCGTCGGCAAAGCGCACCTTCCAGAAGTATTCCCGATTGCTCTCCAGCGCCCGGCCCGTGTAGCGCACATTGACCGACTGGCGCGACTCCACGACGCCGCTGTCCCACATGTCGGCTTTGGCCGGCCTGAGCAGGGCCGGGGATGTCGCGACCAGGATCCGGTAGGCGGACTGAAGCTGTCCGCGCCCCTGCAGCGGCATGACCCACGAAAAGCGTGGATCGCGCACATCCAGCGCCAGGGGCGCCGGGTCGAATTCCACCGTGAGGGCAGGCTGCGGTTGCCACCGCGTGGTCGTCAAGGGTTGCGGCATACTCATTTTCCTGGCATTCATCTTTATGTATCCTTCGGCAACGTCAGCGTTCACGCGCGCGGTCTAACGCGTCGCGGTGCAGCGCGTTGTTGGCCGATTCTGTCTCCTGTGCATCAAGTGGTCGGCAATGAGACCCCGTCCTCGGTGATATGAATAGGTGCAATGTCACCATTGGGAAGATAGTCAACGTAGTTGAGCGAGGAATCGCGGAATATGCCGTTCTGGGTGATGCCCATTTCATTGCAAATGAAATACCACTGTCCACGCCATGCAAAGAAAGAGCCATGCCGGTCCATGGTGATGGGTTGTTGTTTGTACCTCAACGACGGCGCGACATTCTCATCAAGAATGATGGACCCCTTGCAGTCGTAATCTCCGAAGACTGAATTGGAGATCGCGTAGTAGCAACCCCAGGAAAGGTAATACACGCCTCCCCGCTTGTGAAGGTAGGGCTTGTCATCGGTCTTGCCCTTGCCGTAGGGGCCTTCAGGGTTCCGGATGCCAATCTTGCGGGGCGTTTCGGCGAGGGAGATCATGTTTTCATGGAGGCGGGCGATAAAGAAATCCCAAGTGCCGAAGACAATGTAATACTCATCATCGTCGTCTTTGAATAAGCCGGGATCGCGTATTTCTGTGTGCACCGCGCCTTCCGCCAAGAGTGGTTTGCCAAGAGGATCCCGCCATGGTCCCACGGGTGTATCCGCCTCCATGACCCCGATATTGCACGGTCCGCGGGAAAAATAGAAGTAGTGCCTGCCGCGCCGCTCAATGGCATCCACGGCCCAGCAACTGGAATCCGGTAGGCCGAAATAGGTGTCTTCAGGCCGAATGGTACATTCATGCTTCCACTCGATCAAGTCAGGGCTCGACCAGATCCACCAATCGTCCATGACGAACCCCGGACTATGGGGGCTCTTGTCGTGCGTGGCATACAGGTACGCCCGATCGTTGTAGACACGGACGTGAGGATCGCAAAGTCCAATCCCAGGAACAATCGGGTTGCCTGATGTTCGCGTGTTAGTTGTCATGCTGATCCTTCCTTTGCCCAACGCTCGCCTTGAACGTTTGCGAACCGGCCAGGGTGAGCAATACGTTCCGAGGCGTCCTATTCCTGGTGCAACCGGAACGTCATTTTCTCGGGATAACCTTCCGGATACTCAAACGTGATGATGCTCCCGAGTATCTTGATTCGGGGCTCACCATTGACGATGACGTCCTCCCCCTTGCGCCTTCCAGTCGGCCGCATCAAGAAGCGCCGTGGCAAAGGTCCTGATGCGACTCCACGCGCCCCATTTGCCGGCCGCATCCGCAAAACAGACCTTCCAATAGTCGCGCAAGCTTCGTTTTCATCGGAATCCGTTCTTTCCCCGGTCCGTCAATCCAACCCGCGGATCTCAATCCCCCTGATGGACGGGCCGGCCGTGCCTGCCATCAGTCGTACGGTGAGGGAGTTGCTCTTCGCCGCCACCGTCTTCTTCCACTGCCAGGCGGCCATGGCTCCGGCTTCCGCAAAGACATCCACCTTGTCCCCCAGCTTCTCGCCGTTGATCAGAATGTCAAAGGTCCGCTTCCCTTTGGCTGAGAAATCCTTGTTGACCTCCGCAAAATACAACACCACTTCATACGTTCCCGGTTGTACCACAAAACTGTACTCAAGGCTGTCGTTGGACCATCGCTCCGTCTGGTACAGCTCCTGCAGATCCCCCGCATTCTTCACCGGATCTTTGGAGGTCCAGATCGGTCCCGGCTTCCTGGTGTCGTCTTCCCACGCCACACCATCCTTTGACGCCACTTCTTTCCCGCCGCAGTTGATCCGCTTGAGATATTTCAACGGCGCCGCGGAAACCACCTTTCCATCCGCACTGGTCAGCCCGTCGGCGTTCTTCAGCCGCACGGCATACCGGTACGTCGTTCCATCTTTCGCCGTCTGATCCACATATTCTGACTTGTCCTTCCCCTCCACCGTGGCAAGCGGCACCAGCGCCCCGGCTCCGCCTTCGCCGCGGATGACTTCAAATCCCGTGACATTCGGTTCCACGTCGCCCTTCCACATCACTTTCACCTGTTGAGGCCCCGGCGCCGCCTGCACCTCCAGCATATTGTCCGGCGCCGACTGCTCCGGCACCACCGCCTTTACGTACGCCACGGAACCCGCATGCCGCGCCCCGTCCAACGCCTGCACCGCGTACCATGACGTCTTTCCGGGCCGGGGTTTGTTATCCACATATTCCAAGGTCTCCGGCGGCAGTTTGCCGAGCTGCAAATCCGCGCCGGGCACAAACTTGTCCGCCGCGCCGCGAAACACCCGGTATTCCGTCACCTTGACGTCATCCTTCGCCGCCTGCCACCGCAACGTCACCCCGTAGTTCTTCACCACCGGCGCCGCCAGTGCAGACACCGCCGTCGGAGGTTCCACATCCGGCACGGCCAGGATCGGACGCTTCGGCCCTTCGCCCGGCTCGCAGATCGGCGCCTGTCCTTCCTCCTGAAATTCCACGTAATACTCGAACGCGCCCCGGGTGCCTGCCGCCGGAATGGTTCCTTCGTAAATCCCGGCTCCTTTGGCTGCCAGCTCAACCTTCTCGAATCCGGAAGCCCCTTTCTTCCGCCAATAGAGCGAACCTTTCACGGCGCTATTCGCCTGGGTCGGGCTGAACAGGATGGGTGACAAGGTCAGCGGTTTACCGCCTTCCACGTTCGACGGCGCGTCAAAACTGACCTGCCGTTTCAGACTGTAGGAGAGATCCGGCAGCGGACTGCCGTCCTGATCCAGGATCTGGGCGCCTGTGCCCCATCCGCCCACGCCCTGCGTCACCTTGACCAGCAGTTCATTTCGCCCCGCCATCAGGTGAATCGGAACGCGATCCCGCATGGATGTGTACCCCCGGTTGACCAGGTTGGTATGCACCTTCCGCCCGTTGAGCCACACCGCCACTGCATCGTCCGAGCCGATCCCCAGGATCGCATCCCTTTCCTTCGAACTCACAACCCACGTCAACGCGTAGGCCGACACATTTCTCCCGCCGTACATTTTCTCAAAGTTCAGCACGTGTTCATCCGTCAGTTTGGCCGTGGCAGGACGCTCGCATGGCTGCCACGCCACCTCTTTGCCTTTGCCGGCATACTTCTTCGTCAAGTCGATCTTCTCGGTCTCGATCACCTGCTGTGTATCCACCACTTCGTTACCCTTGTTGTCGAACGGACCGATCGTCCACCAGCAGGGAATCGACGGCCGGACCGACACCGTCCCGGTCATGGCCACTTCGATTCCGCGACAGGTCAGCACCGCCTTGACCCGGATCGCGGCCATTGCCTGCTTGCCCGGCACAACATGCCATTTCCAGGACACCTTCTGCGTCTTGCCGCCCGCAACCTCCACCGGCTTGCCATCCGGGATCGTTCCCAACGAATCCGCGGGTTCGGCCACAAGGACGACCTTTCCCTTCGCGCCGTCGCCTTTGGCGCGGATTTCCACGGTCAGCGCCATCTGATCCGCCGTGGTCTCGGGATCGGCGACCGCCCGCAGCGACAGGCCCAGCAGATCGGCGACCACAGCGCTGGCCTTCGCCGGGTCAGGCGTCTTCAGGATGTCCCGGGTTACGGCGGCGATGTGCTGGCGGTAAAGGTCCAGCGCCGTTTTCTGCACGGCGGGCTTCTTGTCCACCGTCGCCAGCATGTCTTCCTTCAGTTTGATCAACGAAGCCGGCGCCATCGCTTGCAACCGCCACGCCGCCCGGTACAGCCCGCTCAGTTCCTGCTCCGCCGGAAAGCGCCACCGGTTTGCCGGCGCCGGCTGCATCAGGTCCAGATCGGGTTGTCGGGCATCGTCGATAAATGGCGTAATCTTCGGGCACCCGTCTTTCGCGATCAGCGCCATGTTTTGCGTCAGCATGCGCCTATGGGATGATTCATCGATCGGCACAGACACGCGCATTTCCCTGATCGCGCCGGCTGCGCCCGCCCGCGCCGTGATCGCCAACTCCTTTGGCTTGATCTGGATCGTGACGCCGTACCGGTTGCCGGACTGCTTGCCCGCCGCCTTCACGTCGTCGGTCAGGAGGAACTCCTGACGCGGAATCGGCATCTCTTTGCCCTCAACCACCAGCTTGCCGTCCACCAGGATCACCTGGCACATGCTGCGGTTGGTCACACCCAGCCCGAACCCGACCCACCCGCCTCCGGACAGGTCCGCCACATACCCCACCGACGGCTCCGCCACGCCGCGCTGGACCGGCCCCACGATCGCCGGCATCGGTTGCGCCGGGTAATCCATGCGCAGGGGGTCGTACGTCACGCGCTCTTCCGGCGCATAGCCGATGTTCATCTGCGACCAGTACTTTCCATCCCAGGGGAAACCGTAGGCCATCAGCGCGTTGCCATCCTGCTCCCAGCCCCAGTCCACGTGATGGAAGGTCGCGCGGCGCGCCTTGACCCAGCGCTCCCACTCGACGTTGAGCGCGTCGAGCGATCCAAAGATGCTCTCCATGATCGCTGTATTGCTCTCGTTGCTGACCCGTTCTTTATAGAAAAACTCGTCGCGCCAGATCTGCCACTTGAGGAACCGGTCGGGATCGGTGAAGAAAAAGCTGTGGTAAACGTTCGCTGCCCCCCCACCCCCGTACCAGAGCTTCTGGACGGCCTCGCGCATGGGCATGAATTGCTTCCGGAGTGCGCTCAGTCCTTCATCGGTGTAGTTGTTGAGCGGCGCCTTGTCGAAGCAGAACACGGTGAGCTGCTTCTTCGCCGCATCGTACACGTGCTGTTCCCCGCAGTAGGTCATGCCTTCGCCGCCGCCCGGGCCGTGGCAGACCATGCTCAGCATGTGCAGGTTCTCGTGAATCGTCAGACCCTTGAGGTGATGCTGGAGTCCGCCGCCGGGCAGATTGTAGGCCGACCGGTTGGCATAGGTGGTGAACCCGCCCAGGAACCCGCCCGGATCGGAACCGATGTCGTCATGCATTGCCTTGCACAGCTCCTTGCCATCGCGGGCGTAGACCAGGTACATGCGCGTCTCAGGGTCCAGCGGCTCCGCCCCCACCATCGCCACCCACTGTGGATACGAGAGCTCCGACAGTTCCAGCATCATTCGCGAGAAGTCGTCGCCCTTGCTGGACTTCAGCGCATAGTGCTCGCTGACGTAGAACTCGAACCCCGGGGTGTTATGAATCTGCGTTCCCGCGTAGGTCTTCGGGATCTCCTGCCCCACCTTGACGATCTTGATGTCAACGGCCGTGGAGGTCCGGCCGGACACGATGACCTTCGCTGGCGTCTCCGACGGCGGCGGAACCACGGCGAAGATGGGCAGGCCCCAAGAAAGGCCCACGAGCAGCCACACGCTCTTGTGAAATGCCCGATGTAAGTATCTTGGCTTCATGTCATCCTTCTC
>SESD01000857.1_pt1 | contig 17988 bp, 14 predicted proteins | sample 3171411 | NCBI WGS metagenome assembly SESD01 (sample SAMN06051880, study PRJNA518727) | freshwater metagenome | biome: subpolar coniferous forest; feature: holomictic lake; material: water; isolation source: holomictic Lake 442, 16.5 m depth | place: Canada: near Kenora, Ontario | collected...
TGTAGAAATAGAAACATTCTGTTCCATCAATTCTTCTACGCTCATATCGAGTATCGCGTCCATTTCTGAATCTGCTGCACGCGCTGAACACATCATAAACAACGTTGTGAGAAGTGATAGGTGTAAGGTAACTTTTTTCATATAAATTCACGGAGCAAATAACAAACAAACAGCCAAAATCGTTTCCCACACGTCGCCAGATTCTTGACCTTTTGCTTGTCTATCGGCTTTTGCACTGAGCGTTAAAATTTCAAATAACTGATTGTGCGACAAACGTTTTAAGGCTTTATCGACCAAGCCGACACGCTTATCCCAAATCTGATTGTTGCGAAAAACCATGTCTTTGCTTTTGCCGCTGCTTAATTCGAGATGCACTTTACAGAGCGTCCGAGCTTCGCGCATTAAAGCCCAAAGGACAACAGGCGGGGCAATGCCTTCATTTCGCAAACCTGCCAATACTTTAAAAATTCGATTCACATTTGCTGCCAAAATCGCATCAATCAATTTAAAAACGTCGTAACGTGAACTGTCAGCAACCACGTCGAAAATTTGGTCTTTTGTTAAAATACTTGCGCCGTAGAGAACATAAAGTTTTTCGATTTCTTGTGCGGCGGCAAGTAAATTCCCTTCAACTCGTTCAGCCAATAACGCAAGTCCAGCGCGGTCTGTATTTAAACCTCGTTGTTGCAAACGATTTTGTAACCACTGTAATAATTCATCACCTTCAAGCGGTTTAACCTGAATGGTCACGCCAACTTTATCAACCGCTTCAAACCATTTTGTTTTCATGGCGGCTGCATTTAATTTTCCGCAAGTAATCAACAAAACCGTATCAGCGGGTAATTTTTCACAATATGAAATTAATGTTTTCGCGCCTTCATTACCAAAATTCGCGGTTGGAACGCGCAAATCAATCACTTTTTTGTCGCCAAAAATTGACATGGATTGTGAAGACGTTGTGATTTCAGACCATTCAAAACCCGTATCTGTTGAAAAAATCTCACGCTCTAAAAAACCAGCCTGTTTTGTAGCTTGCCGAATTGAATCTGCCAATTCCACGATTTGTAATGGTTCGTCACCACTAATTAAATAAACCGAGCCAAGATTTTTTTGTAATGATGCAACGAGTTGTTCAGGTTTTAAGCGCATTATTTTTCACTTTTCGCTAACGTGAAACGCACTTGATTTAAAAGTGTTCGTATAACTTGTTGTGTCATTTCCGCACGCAAAACATTTTCTTCATTATCGCGTGCCAAAATTGCCTGTTGATCGTTGTAATAATCACGGCGAATTTCTAACGGTTGACGCGGTAATAACACGACATTTTTGGGTGTGCTAAGTTCGTATTCAACCTGATAAATCAATTCATATTCATTAGTTTTACCGCGTTCACTTAATGAAACGCCACGTCGGCGAAATTGTTCATCGAATAATGTAATCACCATGCTGGCATTTTCGCGTGATACAAGTTGAGCGTGTGCCGTTCTTAATTGCAGCAACATTTGATCGCGCAAAGCAGGTGTACCGCCTTCGAGATAAACATTTTTCAATTCAGCAGGTAACGATTCACCGCCGCGTGCATGGAAACCACACGCAGTTAGTGTAACGGTCAATAATAAAAGTAACAGTGTGTTTAAGCGGGAATACATCATGATTTTCAATTGAGTTTTGAGATTTTTTGCGCGTGTCGAACGGCTGAACACGAGCGACGAGGAATATATGAATGGAGGAAATACACAGCAAAAAAGAGGGCAAAAAATCGCCCTCTTTTTAATTTTAAAAATTAAACTGTTTCAGACAATATCGTCAAAACAGCTTGAACTTTTTCAGCCGCTTCTAATCCTAAATGCGTTAAATAACCACCGTCTTCATGGTCAACTAATCCTTTATGGAATAATCGTGCAGTCGCTTCAATGACAGCAGAATCTGCATCTTTGTGAACTTTAATTCCTTCTTGTGTACTGGTTAAATTGTAACGTGCTAACACATTCAATTCGTCTACTAATGCTTGGGTGTACAACATGGTAAATCCTCTTTATTAAAAAAATAACACTAAAAAATAACAGCAGTTTTAATTCTAGCCTTCACATATTCTTACTGCAATGTAATTTTAGCTAAACCTGCACAGATGCTAGAGCTTCTAGCTGTTTGGCTAACAAGATTTGAATTCCTTTATTCGCTAATTCTAATAACGCATCGAGTTCATCTTTACGAAACGCATGACCTTCTGCGGTTCCTTGAATTTCAATGAACGCACCAGCATCATTCATGACGATGTTCATATCCGTTTCTGCATTGCTGTCTTCGTCATAATCTAAATCTAAAACAGGTTCACCATTAAAAATCCCAACTGAAACGGCTGCAATTTGTCCGTGAATCGGATTAAATTTAATTTGTTTACGCGCCAACATATTTTGAACAGCAAGACATAACGCGACATAACCGCCTGTAATCGCTGCCGTGCGCGTACCGCCATCGGCTTGCAAAACGTCACAATCAATCGTAATCGTTTGTTCACCTAACGCTTTCATATCCATGACAGCGCGTAATGAACGTCCAATCAAACGTTGAATTTCTAAAGTTCGCCCGCTTTGTTTACCTTTACTTGCTTCGCGACTCATTCGGCTATGTGTTGAACGTGGCAACATTCCATATTCTGCCGTCACCCAACCTTCGCCTTTACCTTTTAAAAAACGCGGCACGCTTTTATCTACGCTGGCATTACACAATACTTTGGTGTCGCCAAATTCAATTAAAACTGAACCTTCAGCGTGTTTGGTATAACCACAAGTCAGTTTGATTTCTCTTAATTGCGCGGCATCGCGTCCACTCGGTCTCATCGATTTAGTTCCTCAAAATAAAGTTGTTGCACAGTATAACGTATAACGATGGCGCGTGAACGCAGAGTTAAAAGGTGCAAGCCTCGTCACGCACGGTTAGAATGGTGCTTACTTCTTTATCAAAAATATAGGAAAAAAAATGATTAAAAGTATGACAGCGTTTTCAAATGGTGAAATGGAATTAGGTGATTTAACGGTGAATTGTGAATTGCGAACGGTGAATCATCGTTATTGCGATATTACACTCAAAATCCCTGACCGATTACGGTTTATCGAAGGCGACGCACGCAGCATTATTAGCGGAAAAATCAATCGTGGAAAAATCGAATGCGCGTTAAGTTACAAAAAACAAAACCGTGATGGACAATCATTTAACATCAATTTGGAAGCTGTCGCCGCGTTGTTAAAAGCAACGCAACAAATTGAACATCTTATGCAATCTCCTGCTCAATTTTCGGCGTTGGACATTTTGGCATTACCCGCTATTCAAAATGAAAACAGTGTTGATAGGCAATTATTGCACGATGGTTTGGTGACGTTAATTCAGCGCACACTTACGCAATTGATTGAAACTCGTGAGCGTGAAGGTCGGCAACTTGGCGCATTGATTGAAGAACGCTGTTACAAAATGCAAACATTTGTCACGCAAGCCGCACAACGAATGCCTGAAGTTCTCATCAACATTCGCACGAAATTACAAGAGCGCGTAACAGAATTAGTGGCAAATCCAGACCCCGATCGCCTTGAACAAGAGTTGGTGCATTTGACACAAAAACTCGATATTGCCGAAGAATTAGACCGTTTGAATACGCACATCAACGAAGTGTTACGGATTGTAAAACAAACCGAACCCGTTGGCAGACGCTTGGATTTTTTGATGCAAGAAATGAATCGCGAAGCAAACACACTTGGCTCGAAAGCTGCTGATATTGAAATGACCCAAATCGCGATTGAACTAAAAGTGTTAATTGAACAAATGCGCGAGCAAATCCAAAACATTGAATAACATTATGAAACCCACCACTATTTTTAATTACCCATTATTTTCTTTAGGCTTTAGAACCTTCTTTTTGCTTGCTGGTTTTGCTGCATTAGCGTTATTGATTATTTGGCAAGCCATAACACAAGGCTCAATCAGTCATTCAGCTTATTTTACAAGTACTTATTGGCACGCTCATGAAATGCTGCTTGGTTACACTGTTGCGGTAATTTCAGGTTTTTTACTCACAGCCGTCAGTAATTGGACGGGTAAAATCACGTTGCAAGGTGAAGCGTTATTCGGTTTGAGTTTGTTATGGTTGTATGGGCGAATTTTACCGTTTTATGCAGGTTCGTTACCCGATGCGTTGATTGCGTTGGTGGATTTCGCGTTTTTACCTGTGCTGATTTACGTCGTTGCGAACACATTAATTCGTACGAAAAATTATAAAAATTTATTGTTTGTCGGCTTGTTGACGTTGTTAATGTTGGGCAATGGTTTGATTCACGCACAAATGTTGGCTATTTGTCAAAATAGTGCAGCGATTGGAATTCAAATCGTAATTGCAACAATTGTACTGATGATTTTAGTAATTGCGGGTCGTGTATTTCCCTTTTTTACTGAAAAAGGATTGAAAGGTATTCTAATTCCCCGTAATTCATTGCTCGATGCGTTAGCGATTGGCAGTGCGGCATTATTATTCACGCTCCAATTAGTTGGTATTTCAGGCACATTTTTAGCGTTAACAGCGTTAATTACGGCGATATTAAATGGCTGGCGATTAGCAAGTTGGTTCGTGTTTAGAATTTGGTTTGTACCATTATTGTGGGTCTTATATTTAGGTTATGGTTGGTTGATTTTAGGTTTTATTTTTACTGCGTTTGCAGAGTGGAAAATGATTTTGCCGTCGTTAGCGTTACACGCTTTTACGGTAGGAGGAATTGGTGTTTTGACATTGGGCATGATGGCGCGAGTGTCATTAGGTCACACAGGGCGCACGATGAAAGCCTCGAATGCAATTACGATAGCGTTTGTTTTCATGAACGTGGCTACGTTATTTAGAGTAATTTTGCCTGCCATCATTGTCTCGTGGTCTAGCGTGTTAATTTATATTTCAACATTAGCTTGGTTGGCAGCATTTGCATTATTTATTTTTGTTTATGCACCAATGCTTCTTGGTAGGGGAATTGAGCGAATTTAATCTCAGTGAGACCTGACAGGGTAAAAAAAAACCGCCTTTCGGAAAATCAAGAGGCGGTTTTTTTGTGTTGTTTAATCGCGTAACAACTCGTTAATGCCTGTTTTGCTGCGTGTACGTTCATCGACTTGTTTGATAATTACCGCGCAATACAAGCTGTAAGAACCATCGGCAGAAGGTAAGTTACCAGAAACAACAACTGAACCTGCTGGAATGCGTCCGTAAGTCACTTCGCCCGTCATGCGGTTGAAAATTTTGGTACTTTGACCAATATAAACGCCCATCGAAATCACACAACCGTCTTCTACAATAACGCCTTCAACCACTTCGGAACGTGCGCCGATAAAGCAGTTGTCGCCAATAATGGTTGGATTCGCTTGCAACGGTTCTAACACGCCACCAATTCCCACGCCGCCTGACAAATGCACATTTTTACCGATTTGAGCGCATGAACCGACCGTCACCCAAGTATCGACCATCGTGCCGCTATCGACATACGCGCCAATGTTGACGTAAGACGGCATTAAAATTGTGCCAGATGCAATGAATGAACCGTGACGTGCGACGGCATTTGGTACAACTCGAACACCAGCCGCAGCAAAATCGGCTTCGCTGTAATTTGAAAATTTGCTTTCAACTTTGTCGTAATAACGGGTATTGCCGCCATCCATCATGCGGTTTTCATTGATTCTGAACGATAACAAAACCGCTTTTTTCAACCATTGATGTGTCACCCAATCGCCGTCAATTTTTTCAGCGACGCGCAATTTGCCGCAATCGAGTAAATTTAATGTTTCAGTGACGGCTTCGCGGACTTCTGTCGTTGCGTTTGCTGGTGTGATTTCAGTGCGAATTTCAAATGCTGCGTTAATGATATTTTCTAAATTGGTCATGATTATTTTTGTAAGTTATTAATGAAATTTTTAATACGTTTCGCCGCTTCAATACATTCTGCAAGTGGCGCGACTAAGGCAATTCTAACATGATTCGCCGCTGGATTTACGCCCGCAAACTCACGCGATAAAAAACTTCCAGCCAAAACAGTGACGTTTTCTTGAGCAAAAAGCTGTTGCGTAAAATCGGTATCCGAAATCGATGTTTTGAGCCAAATATAAAAGCTCGCGGGTGGTTTTTGAATCGTGCAAACGTCACTCAAGATTTCAACAAATGCTGCAAATTTTTCACGGTACAAACGACGATTTTCAACAACGTGCGCTTCATCTTGCCACGCCGCAATGCTGGCATATTGCGTCGGAACTGACATCGCGCAACCGTGATAAGTTCTATAAGCGAAATAACTTTTCAAAATTTCTGCATCGCCCGCAACAAATCCCGACCGCAAACCCGCACAATTTGAACGTTTTGACAAACTGTGAAACACCACGCAACGCTTGAATTCACTATTACCCATTTTCGCCGCAACTTCCAAAAGTCCAACGGGCGGATTCGCTTCATCGTCGTACAATTCGCTATAACATTCGTCTGATGCAATGATGAAATCGTATTTTTCAGCGAGTTCTAAAACGGTTTCAAAATCTACCTCGCTCATCACCGAACCGCTTGGATTTGCGGGCGAACAAATGTAAAGCAGTTGGCAACGTTCCCAAACGTCAGCAGGAACGGCGGCAAAATCAGGCAAATAATTCGTTTCTGCCGTGGTGTTTAAAAAATACGGTTCTGCGCCCGCCAATAAAGCCGCGCCTTCGTAAATTTGATAAAACGGGTTTGGCATGACAACGAGTGGATTTTTTGTCGCATCAATCACACATTGCGCGAATGAAAATAAGGCTTCGCGTGTACCGTTCACGGGTAAAACTTGGGTTTCAGGATTTACATCACAAGCAAACCGTTTGCCCAACCAATCGGCAATCGCTTCGCGTAATTTTGGAATACCTTTAGTGGTCGGATAATTTGAAATGCTATTGAGATTTTCAATCAAAACGTCTTTTATGAATTGTGGTGTAGCGTGTGCGGGTTCGCCAATTGACAAAGTAATCGGCGATTTATTCACGGGTGGCGTAATACCATTTTTTAATTGCGCGAGTTTTTCAAACGGATACGGGTGTAAGTTTTTTAAATTTGGATTCATGGTTTATCGACACTTTGGAATTTTGCCAGCGGCTTGCGCTTGTTTAAAAAGCTCTAACGCTTTCGGCATGTGTTCTTGTAATTGCTGAATGCGCGTGGCGTGTGCGGGATGGGTAGACATAAATTCCATCGGTTGATTTTGCGCGGCTTGTGCCATTTTCTGCCACAATTTCACGCTGTCTTCTGGATTAAAACCTGCTTTTGCCATTAAATCCACGCCAATCATATCGGCTTCGCTTTCGTGCGTGCGACTGTACGGCATCAAAACGCCGTATTTTGCACCCAATCCCAAACCGCCCATGATTAAAGGATTTTGCCCGAGTTCAGTTTGCTGAATCATGCCCATTCCTTGTTGTACCAACGTTTCTTGCGACGCACGTTCATTACTGTGTCGTGCCATAACGTGTCCGACTTCGTGACCCAAAACCGCTGCGAGTTGATCTTGGTTATCGACCAGTTCCATCATGCCCGTATGAACGCCGATTTTCGCACCTGGCAACGCAAACGCATTGAGCGTTTTATCATCAAAAACGACGACTTCCCAACTCTGCCCCATGCCGCGTGTGAGTTCAGTTACGATACATTGAGCGGTTTGGTTGTATTGTGTTTCACCGCTAATCGGTTTTTCTTTTTTTAGTTGGTCAAATGCTTGTAAACCCATTTGGCTCATTTGTGCGTCTGGCATAAAAATTAGCTGATTACGTCCTGTTGGGCTAGTTGCACACGCAGTTAAACTACTAATTATCAAAACGATACCTAATTTTTTAAACATTTCTCAACCCTTTAGAAATTTGTGATTTTGCATTTAACGCAAGCCTATTTCAGTAACAATCACATCAATGCCGCTTTGTTTTAATCGCGCTCGAATCGTGCTGACACTGCTCATTTGTGCATAAGGTCCCATTTTGATGCGATGATAAATTGTTTCACCAACCTTGCCCTTTTCAACTCTCGCTTCAATTCCCATTGCTTCTAAATTTGCTCGCATTTTTTCAGCATCAACAAAATTTTTAAATGAACCTGCTTGCATCATATAAGTTGCAGATGATTTTGCGGAATTTTCTGTTGGGATAGTTTGTGATGGCGTGGTATCAACCGAATCAATTGGCATTTCAGCGGGTTGAGTAACTACTTCTGCATGAGTTCGAGTCATGATTTCATGTTCTGGAATAACGACTTCTTTTTCTTGCAAAATGGTGTAAAACTCAAATTGCGGCGCGTCACCATTTGCTAACTCTGTAGCCACTTCTGGCGGAAGTGAATCGGGCTGTTGCTCTAATTTTTCAACCATTTCTGATGATAAACCTGCTGCAATTTCGGGCTGAACGACTTGCACAACAGAAGCAATAACGGGGTTTTGCGGTAAATGTTGTTTAAGTTTTTTTAAACCATTACTTTTTAAATACACGCAGAAAACCACGAAGCCAATTAATAAGCCAGTTATAAACATCCACTTAAACGCCCCCCCTGATTTTTCAGGCGGGCGTTGACGATTATTTCTATTTTTATTATTTCGATTAGACATTTACATTGCTTCAGGTGCGCTAATGCCTAATAACGTCAAGCCATTTGCTAAAACTTGTCGCACCGATGTAATCAAATTTAACCTTGCATTTCTTACTGTGTCGCTTTCGACGATGAATTGATGAGCGTTGTAATAAGTATGGAAATCAGTTGCTAATTCGCGCAAATAATTGATGAGCAAATGCGGTTCATATTGCGTCGCTGCCTTTTCAATCACTTCGGGATAACGCGCCAAAGTCGTTAATAAAGCCGTTTCGTGTTCAGCATTTAATTCTGCTAAATTCGCCATACCTAATGCTACATCTTGGGTAAAACCTTTTTCGCCGAGTTGACGGAATACGCTGCAAACTCTGGCGTGCGCGTATTGAACGTAAAAAACAGGATTTTCGTTTGATTTGGATTTGGCGAGTTCTAAATCGAAATCCATGTGTTGCTCGCTGCGACGCATCACATAGAAAAAGCGGGCGGCATCTTTGCCAACTTCATCGCGTAATTCGCGCAAAGTCACAAATTCACCTGAACGCGTGGACATTGACACTTTTTCTTCGCCGCGCCACAAGCTAGCAAATTGCACGAGCAACACATTTAATTTTGTCGCATCTGCACCTAAAGCGATTAAAGCCGCTTTCACACGCGGAATATAGCCATGATGATCTGCGCCCCAAATATCGATTAGCACATCAAAACCACGTTCTAATTTATTCCAATGATAAGCAATATCGGAGGCAAAATAAGTCGGTTGACCGTTGTCACGAATCACAACGCGGTCTTTTTCGTCGCCCAATTCGCTGGATTTAAACCAAATCGCGCCGTCTTTTTCATATAAATAATTATTTGCTTTTAAAACAGCTAAGGCTTTGTCGATGGAACCGTCGTCCATCAATGAACGTTCTGAAAACCATTGATTGTATGTCGTGCCGAATTCAGCTAAATCGTCTTTGATGTCGCTTAAAATGTCATTCAAACCCGTATCGAAAACCACACGATAATCGGCATTTAATAATTCTTTGGCGCGTGAAATGAGCGCGTCGATATAAATTTCTTTGTCGCCACCTTCGGGTTCATCGAGCGGTAAATTCGCAAAAACAATTTCGCTTGAATGGGCGAATTTTTTGCCGTATTCATCAACTAATTCTTGAGCAATATCTCGCACATATTCGCCGCGATAAGCGTTACTTGGGAAGGTAAATGTTTCGCCGCAGGCTTCTAAATATCGTAACCAAACGCTGGTCGCCAAAATATCCATTTGTCGCCCCGCATCGTTGACGTAATACTCACGATGAACGTCAAAACCTGTTGCGGTTAGTAAATTTCCAACCACAGAACCATAAGCTGCGCCACGTCCGTGTCCAACGTGCAACGGACCTGTGGGATTTGCAGATACAAATTCAACTTGCACTTTTTTACCCGCGCCAATTTGGCTTAAACCGAATTTTTCACCAGCGGCGTGAATGTCTTGAATAACTTGATATTGCGCGTTGGGATTCATGAAAAAGTTGATAAAACCTGCGCCAGCAATTTCAACTTTCAAAATGGCTTCATTCGTTGGCAACGCGGCAATAATTTGTTCGGCAAGTTGGCGTGGATTTGTTTTTGCGGACTTAGCTAACATCAACGCGATATTTGTAGCAAAATCGCCGTGTGCAGTATCACGGGTGCGTTCGATATGTACAGTAGGATTTAAATCAGCGGCTAATATATTTTGCGTTTGCAAAGCCGCGATGGCTTGAGAAATAAAGGTTTCGAGTTGTTTTTTCATTGCGTTGGAAATAGTCTAAAAATTAGGGCGCATTATCCATTAAAGCCGTCAAATTATCCATTCTCATGATTCAACTTCGTTTGTGCGCGTTCTCGTTCCGTTTGAGCGACTTTATCGCGTAAATAAACGGGTTGCGCGAATTCAGCCTCAACACTTAAACCACGTTGAAAACCATAAACGCCTAGCGTTGCAATCGTGCTAGATTGCGGTAAAGCATCACTTTCAATTTGAGAGACGAATCCTTCTGTTTTTACTAACAATTCATCGTGATAAACGCGCCACCCCGAACCAATTCCAATAGCAGATTTTTGGGGGAATTCAATTTGTGAAACAGGTAAAACCGCTTCTTTGCCAACTAACTCCATAAAACCATCTGAATTTCGTTCATAAACGCCCCAAAAAATTTCACCAATTCGGGCATCCATTGCAATAAAAGCAAGTTCGGGTAAAAAATTCTGTGCTAGTGCCGCTAACGTTGAAACTGGGACAACGGGTAAATCTGCACCAAATGCCAAACCTTGAATCACGCCCGTTGAAATTCGTAACCCCGTAAATGAACCAGGTCCACAGCCAAATGCAAGTGCGTCAAGTTGCGATAATGTTAATTCTGCTTCTGCGAGCAAAGACTCAACCATTGGTAATAACAACTTGGTGTGTGTTTTTGGCGCGATTTCAAAACGTTGAAGAATTTCCCCGTCGATAAATAATGCGGCAGAACAGGCTTCAGTTGATGTGTCGAGAGCAAGTAGTTTCATGAAATTTTTTGTCTTTAATGATGAATGATTTTTAATAATGACAATGCTAAAGCGTCTATAATTTAGGTACAACGTTTATCGACATTGAAGATGTCTGATTTCGATTTTATAACTTTAATTTTTACAGCGAGTTTTTACGATGATTAAATATTTTTTAGAGGCTACAGATCGCACTCTGACTGTCAATGAGAGCAACGGAAATGTCTATGGTGCTACGGGTACTCAAACCCTGATGGTTAAATCAGGCGCAACTAATATCAAAGCGGATACAAATATCGAAAATTTTTATTTTGATAGTTCCATTAGTTCTTATAAATTTCAACAATCTGGAACCAGCTTACAAGTTTTTGACAATAACAATCAGTTGCTTATTGATCTTGGCGTTAGAGATTCAGCCGTTACACCAACGGGATTGACATTTGCAAATGGCACAGTTCAAGCAACTATTTCAGCAGATGCAACTGGAGCGCATATCAAAGTAGGAAGTGTTCTTGTAGACAATAAAACGCCAACCGCGATAGCAAATCTTAATAGCGTTGATGTCACAAGTGCGTCTGGTTCTATATTTACCATGACATCTAATTCAATTGGAACACCAACCGCCGAAGGCAAATCAATTACATTCACGGTAACTCCAGTGTTGGTAAGTAAAGCCACAACCTTGAGCGTTGACATGAAAGGTCAAGCTTTAAATAGCGTTTTAGCTACAACTACAGCAGAAGATTTTGGTTTTTCAACACCAATTGTTTTTAATCCAGGTGATACTGCATCAAAACAAATTACAGTTGTTGTTAACAATGATGGCTTTGCAGAAGGAATGGAGGCCTATAAAGCACGATTAATCGATGAAACGGGTAATGAAAAAACAACCGTTGTAGGTACGATCATCGATGGTTTACCTGTTCTAAATTTTGCCGCAAATAAAAGTACAGTTAATGAAGGTGGTGATAGTGTTAATTTTACCGTTACTTCTGATATGAACGCTCCCGCTGGTGGAATTGCTATCCCTTACAGCTTAAATGTTAGTGCGGCAACGACGGGCGTTGATATTAGCGTCAGTCCAGCAAGTGGTACGATTACAATTCCAGCGGGTTCAAAAGTAGGTGTATTAAAACTTCAAACAAAATCCGATGATGGTGTAGTTAAATCACCTGAAAATGTTGTTGTCACACTTACACAGCCTAATAATGCAGTATTCAACACAAATACTGCGACTGCAACAACAACGATTGTTGATACAAGTGTTGTGATTGAGCCAAATAAATTCTTTTTCTCTGGCTCATCATCTGTTAGTGAAGGGGGGAAAGCCGTTTACACTATTAGTCACACACCGATTACGGGAGCATCTATCACAATCCCATATACCGTTAGTGGTACCGTTAATAGCACTGATTACATAACAACTAATCCATCTCCAATTACTTTTAATGCTGGTGATACTACGAAAACGATTGAATTCCCAATTGCTGCGGATTCGACTTCAGAAGGTAATGAAACATTCATTGTTACGTTAGATCCAAAGTATTTGATTTCAGATAGTATTGCGTCTGGTCAAAATTCAATCAATACAACCGTTTTTGATAATAGCCCTTCAAATACTTCATTAAAATTAACACCAATTATCGAAACAATTATAGGTTCTGGTGGTAACGATTTTATTTCTGCTTATATTGATGCAAGCGGAAATTCTGACACCTTAAATGCAGGCGATGTAATCAATGCAGGTGGTGGAACCGATGACACATTATTTATTACTACTGACGGTGCAGATGCTGGGGCATTACCAGCAGTCACTATTTCTGGCGTTGAAATAATAAATATCCACGAAACGGGTGGCGTAGCTGGTAACTATAATTTATCAGTAATTTCTGGGCTTTCGACTGTTGTTAACAATGCGAGTAGCGATGACATAACGTTTAATCTTGCTCCCAGCACAAAACTAATCGTTCAAGGTAATGCTGTTAGTACAAACGGAAATACTACATTTAATAATTCCAGTGATTTAACGCTGAAAGATGGTGTTAATGGTGGCAATATCACACGCACAGTTACAGGTGTATCTACATTCACCATCAATTCGGTTGGTTTACAGGAAAACATCGTTGACACACTTGATTTAGATTCTGCTAATTCACTTACTTCTTTGACAATTAACGCATCTTCCAATTTGAAGGCAACCTTATCAAACGATTATGTAGCAGGAACAACCGTTACTGTCACAGGCACGGCATCTAAAGTTGATTTGTCAGGTTCTGCTTTGTCATCGGCAATTACAACTGTTAACGCATCTGCTTTTGCAGGTGGTGTTTTAATGCAAGTTAATCAAAGTGATAAAATACCAGACACTGCATTCACTGGTGGAAGTGGTAATGACACGCTTGATATTGGAAAAGTGTTATACAACACAACGATAAGTATCAATGGCGGCAATGGTATGGATACCTTAAAAGTGGCTGATCAAAACACATTAAGTCTGAAAACATTTGCCAATATCAGTAATTTTGAACGGTTAGAACTTTATGATGATGACGATGGAAGTGTGGACAGTTTTGATGTTTCGTTATTGAAAGGTATTTCAACTATTCAACTCGATGTTGATTCTATTGGCGATGGTTATAGCGTAAATAATTTGTCTGCTGACCAAGCAAAGAATGTCATTATTGCTGGAAATCAAACTGTTGCACCTACGTTTAATATCAACAATGCGCTACTCATTGGTAACATTGATACGTTAGGTTTAACAATTGATGCAGGTGAAACAGGAAATGGCGTGGCTCTTTCTGGAATGAACGCGCCTGGGGTTGAATTGATTGATGTGAATGCCGTTGATAGTTTTACCGCGACAAGTTTAATTGGATTACCCGCGTTGGCGATAATGACAATTTCTGGTCGTGGCGACATCAATTTAACGACAGATAAATTACCACTCAATTTAAATAGCACAATTGATGCAACCGCTTCCACAGGCATGATTACTGTTAATGCTAGTTTAGCAACGACGAATGGTATGTTGATTAAAGGTAGTTTGCGCCAAGCCAATTTTTTAACGGGTTCGGCACAAGCTGATTTATTAACAGGTGGTGCAGGTGCCGATGTATTTAATGGTGGTGATGGTGCGGATACATTAAATGGTGGTGCAAATGCTGACATTTTAAACGGCGGTGCAGGTAGCGATATTATCAATGGCGGTGCAGGAGCAGATTTAATCAATGGCGGTGCTGGTATTGATACATTAATCGGTGGTAGCGGTGACGATTTATTTGTTTATGCAACAATGGCAGATTTGTTAGATTCTGTTAGCAAGACTTTAGTCGATAGCATCGCAGGGGGTTCTGGTACAAATAGTTTGTTATTGGGTACGTCTGGAACAGCTGTTACGATTGCCTTAACCGATATTTGGTCAAGAGCCAGTGGCATTGATTCGCTAATTGGTGTCGCAAATATAACAGCAAACACATTAACATTAGGTCAAAGCGCAGAAATTGCGGGTGTTAAGTTAGTTGATTTATCGAGTAATACTGCATTAACAGGCAATGTTATTAACGTAGGAAGTTTCACCGCAACCAATACAACGTTAATTGGTAGTGCGGTTGGTGCAAATTCGATTGTTGGCGGGGCTGGCAATGACACGATTACAGGTGGTGCGGGTAGCGACAATATCACTGGTGGTGCGGGGAATGACGTGTTTAACATCACTGGTGGCATTGACACAATTACTGATTTTGCAACGGGTGATTCATTGAACGTATCTTCGGGCGCAACAGCTAAAATTCTTGCTGTCGCAACGGGTGGTGTAATCAATATGAGCGCAAATACTGTTAATAACTTAGGCTCATTAATTATTGATGGTTCAGCGGCGGTAACAGCGGCAGTAACTATTACAGGTTCTAACAGTGCCGATAGCATTACGGGCGGTGGTGGTTCTGACGTAATTACTGGTGGAGCTGGTGTTGATACGATGACGGGTGGAGCTGGAGCAGATAAATTTGTATTCGCTACGCTAGATTTAAGCACATTTGGCTCGACTGTTACTGATGAAATCGTGGGTTTCACAACTGCTTCAGATAGCATTAGTTTGGGTGCGGTTGGTGTTTTGAGTGTTGGTGTTAAGCAAGTTAATACGATTACTTTAGGCGCATATAATGCGGGCGATACCATTGTTATTAGTGGAATTGGTGGAACATCTTCAACAGTTACGGCTGCTACAGATCTTGCAACAACGACAACTGCTGTACTTAATGCAATTAACACAATTATCGGTGTAACAGTTAATGCAACATCAGCAACGCCTTCTTCGGGTGTTATTACTTTAACTGCAAATACGGCTGGAACTGTCCCAACTGGAATGACATTTACTCCTGTAGCAACAGTAACAGAAGCAGGTGCAACGCCTGCAACTATCATGACTGCAAATGTTACTACATCAACACCAAACGTCCCTGAAGCGGTTGGTGCAAACTTTGTTAAAGTGATTGTCGCAGCCACCAGTTTATCTGCATTATTAACGGCTGCTGATACAGCACTTAATGGCACGATTGACTATTATTTTGGTGTTGTCGGAGCCGATGGTTATCTTGTCACAGATTCTGATGGCATTGGTTACACAGATGTTATTAAATTCACTGGCGCGACTGGTCTTCTTCCAGCAGATATTACAATTTAAAAATTCTTTGTTTTTATAAAAGATGCGATGTGGGTTTGTTGATTTATAGGCTGACCCACATCAAAACTTTTTCACTCAACTGCGCTAATAACGCATTCAAACCTGTTACCGCTGTTGCATAATTTTCATCAGCTAACGGCTGAGATAATTCAATCGAACCATGCTGCAAAATCGCGTGTGTTTTTTCATTTAGAAATGCCCAATCAACCGAAAGCGAAATCGTTTTTCCCAGCACAATATCTAACTGCGTCACGTCAATTACTAATCGGTAATCAACCATTCCCAGCAAACTCCACGGATAAGATTTAAACCAAAAATTTGCTTGTTGAGAAGCCAGATTTTTCGCTAAAACTTCGGTCATATTTTGTTTTAATAATGCCGCCCATTGATGTTGTTCTGCAAAATGCAACGCGCCATTTGTATCGCGTGTCACAATTTGTTTGCGTTCTAACGCACTCGGTAAACTGATTTGCGCGATACCAATCAATGGTTTCAAAGTTTCCCCTTTTTGAAGTGGGGTGAGCGCGAAGCGAGGGGTTTGTTTTGATTCTAAACTATAAAACTGAACAGGTGGCGCGGTAGCACAACCTTGTAAAAGTAATAAACCCGCTAAAACTAATTTTTTCATTTTTCACCTTCCTCACTTTTACCACGCACCACCGATTCTGGATGTTGTGCTAAATAATCCGTGAGTTGTTTCACTGATCCCGCTGCTTGAGTCAATTCTTGCAACAGCTGTTCAATTTGATAATGCGTTGTCGCGCCAGCTTCAAAATTACTCAAGGCTTTTTGTGCTGTGTTTAACGTTTTATCCGCTGTTCCCATCGTTCCTTGAACCGAGTTTAATGTGGCTGTTGCGGCTGTTGTTGTACCTTGCAAACCGCGTAACGTTCTATTGATTTCTTCAGTCAAATTATCGAGTGGCAATTTTGCAATTTTATCCATAATGATATTTGCGGAATGGGTAAATTGATCAAGCGAACTCGCCGTTGTAGGAAATTCAGTATACAAACCGTGTTTTGGATTAAGGGTGATTTTGCTTTTTGGGTGAAAATCCAAATCGACTAACAATTGTCCCGTCAACAAACTCCCCGTTTGTAATTGAGCGCGTAAACCTTTTTCAATCAATTGCGAAACCATATTTTCGGGTGAAATTTTTACATCAGGATGAACTTCTTTAATTCGTTCTGGTTGCAATTCGACAATCACGGGAATCCGAATTTCAGCGGTTTTTTCATCTAATTCCAAATTTATACTCAACACTTTTCCAACAGGATAACCGCGTAATTGAACGGGTGCGCCTTCCGTCAAACCGCGTACTGAGCCGTTAAAATACATCACATAATGCAATGTGTTGGTGTAAGTAATTTGGGTTGAAGCGTCATAAGTGTCGAATAACGGATAAAGTGTGTTTTCGGGTTGAATGGAATCAATCCCATCTTCGGAAGAAGCACGAAATGCAATGCCGCCACTTAACAATGAAATCAAAGGTCCAGTGCGAACCTTGAAACCATCTGCGCTTGCCGACAAATCCACGCCGCTATCAATCCAAAAGCGTGTATTTTTACGAATAAATTGGTCGTAAGGTTTGTTGATAAAAATCGTTAATCGAATTGCGTTCGCGGCTGCGGAAAGTTCGTGCGTTAAAACCTGCCCAACATTTATACCGTGAAAGTTAATCGGCGTTCCCGTTCGCATCGAACCAAGGTTGTTGGTTTCTAAAATAAACTCTTTGCCTTCGGCATTTGTTTTTAATGGCGGAGGATTATTTAAGCCAATAAAATCGTGTTTATGTTCGCCATTGCTAGGTTTTAGTTCGATATACGCGCCCGAAAGTAGCGTACCTAATCCCGAAATTCCGCCTAATCCGACTTGCGGACGCACCACCCAAAATTGAGTATTTTCTTTTAGATACTCACTCGAACGATTATTCATTTGTGCAGTGACAACAATTGTTTTTAGATCGTTGTTGATATTTATTGCGGTGACTTTGCCAATTTCAACATCGAGATATTTGATTTTGGTTTTATCAATTTCTAAACCTTCGGCTGTTGGGAAACTAATCGTAATCACTTCGCCTTTTTCAGAAAATGATTTGTAAATCAACCAACCACTTACTAAAACTGCAATTATTGGCAAAAACCAAATTAACGATAATTCGGATTTTTTATTTAGCGTGACT
>SESD01000858.1_pt1 | contig 17985 bp, 17 predicted proteins | sample 3171411 | NCBI WGS metagenome assembly SESD01 (sample SAMN06051880, study PRJNA518727) | freshwater metagenome | biome: subpolar coniferous forest; feature: holomictic lake; material: water; isolation source: holomictic Lake 442, 16.5 m depth | place: Canada: near Kenora, Ontario | collected...
GCCGTTATTTATAGCCATATACTTGGAAAATCAGATTTCTATGATTCAGGCAAGGGAACTTTTACTTAAAAACTTCCGACTGGAAGTTTAAAACAAAATTCACAAACTTATTAATCACAACAGGAAAAAATTATGTCAGATATTCATCAAGGTCAAGCACACACTGCGTTAGGCGATGTCGCCGCGCGTACTCTTGCCAATGCCACTAAAACGGTACCTATGCTGTCAACCATCACTCCACGGTGGTTGGTGCATCTGATGGAATGGAAGCCGCTTGAAGCCGGTATCTATAGAGTTAACAAGGTTAAGAATGAAACCGATCTCCACGTCGATTGTTCAAGCCTGGATGAAAAAGAACTGCCGCAAACTTTCGTTGATTACGAAGAATGGGGTCGCGAGTATCGTTTGAATGCGGTTAATACCGTACTTGACGTACATACCCGTATTTCTGATTTATACAGCAGTCCGCATAACCAAATTCATGAGCAATTACGTTTAACCATCGAAACCATCAAAGAGCGTCAGGAAAGCGAGTTAATCAACAATGCCGAATACGGCTTGCTGAATAACGTAGCGCCTGGATTCAGAGTGCAAACGCGTCCCGGTGGAACTGGTGCGCCAACGCCTGATGATCTGGATGAGTTGATTTCACGGGTCTGGAAAGAGCCTGCGTTTTTCCTGGCGCATCCTTTGGCTATTGCGGCGTTTGGTCGTGAATGTACCCGTCGCGGTGTACCGCCAGCTATCGTGACTTTGTTTGGTTCACAATTTTTGACCTGGCGCGGTCTGCCTTTGATTCCATCCGACAAACTTAAAGTCGTTAATGGCAAAAGTAATATTTTATTATTACGCACCGGTGAAAGTCGTCAGGGTGTCGTCGGTCTGTATCAACCAAATTTGACCGGCGAACTGAGCATGGGTCTTTCAGTCCGTTTTATGGGCATCAATCACAAAGCGATTGCCTCTTACTTAATCTCACTGTATTGCTCATTGGCAGTATTGACAGATGATGCACTCGGCGTGCTCGAGAATGTCGAAGTGGGCAAGTACCATGAATACAAGTAACTTTGAGCCTTCCAGTTCAGCTCAGCAAGATTTTAAACTGCCTGATATAGAGCAATTGAGCAAGTTGGCCAACGAGTTTTTTTCAGCGTTACCTTGCGATGGCTCGCGACTGGGACTTGCCTCATCGGCAGTGTCTGGCGGCTTGCCTTCATCGTTGCCGGGTGCTGATAAATCAAGTTTGCCGGGTATTCAGGGTTTCGGTCTGCCAGGAGAAGCTGACTTGCAAAGGTTTTTTGCCCAGTCAGAACCGTCATACAAGAATGTTCCTGATAGTCTTGATACCGGTCCGGTTTTTGGACAGCCGACTGATTCGACAGCATCAAGCCTGGCTGGTTTTGATAAATCGGTGTTGGCGGGTATTTTGCCGAGTGACTTTGGTTTGCCAGATGAAGCGCAATTGCAACAGTTGTTGGTTTCGCGAGTGCCTTCCGGGAGGAGTATTCCCGGCTTTGGTGCAGCCGAATCAGTTCCAGTGGCGGGTATTTTAAAACCGAGTGTTTCGCCGCAGGTACCGGAAGCGGAAGTGCAAAAGCTTTTTGACGGCAATGCACCGTCTACAGGGAGTATTCCGAAAAATGTGGGGTCTATTCCTGGTATTCCAGCATCTACGCAGGGTTTATCCGGTTTTGACGCTTCCTTGATAGCGGGTCTTTCACCTGAAGTTTACGGTCTACCCGGTGAAGCTGAATTGCAAAAGTTATTTGCACCAGCTGGAATTGCAGCGGCGAAACCTGATTCAGGTTCAACACTTTATTTTCTGGATGAACTGAAAACCGGCGGTTTTAAGGCACAAAACCATGAGTTTGCTTCGGCGCATCCGGCGTTTGATGTTCAGGCAATACGTCGTGATTTTCCCATACTCAAGGAACGGGTTAACGGTCATCCCCTGGTTTGGTTTGATAACGCAGCGACCACCCAAAAGCCACAAGTGGTGATTGATCGGATCTCGTATTTTTATGAACACGAGAATTCCAATATTCACCGTGCGGCGCATGAATTGGCGGCAAGGTCTACCGATGCTTATGAAAAAGCCAGGGACACCGTTGCACGCTTTATGAATGCATCGTCGTCATCGGAGATTGTGTTTGCACGCGGGACTACCGAGGCGATCAATCTGGTTGCGCAAAGTTGGGGGCGGCAAAATATTGGTGTGGGTGATGAGATTGTCATTACCTGGCTGGAGCATCATGCCAATATTGTGCCGTGGAAACAACTTTGCGATTTAACCGGAGCCACTTTGCGCGTTGTTCCTGTCGATGACGATGGTCAGGTATTATTGGGCGAATATCAAAAATTGCTTAATGCGCATACTAAACTAGTGTCCTTTACCCAGGTTTCCAATGCCTTGGGCACGGTGACGCCAGCTAAAGAAATGATTGAAATGGCACATCGGGTTGGCGCTCGGGTATTGCTGGATGGCGCTCAATCGGTTTCGCATTTGCGGGTTGATGTGCAGGCGTTGGATTGTGACTGGTTTGTGTTTTCCGGGCATAAAATCTTTGGCCCGACCGGTATCGGCGTGTTGTATGGCAAAGCCGAGTTACTCGAATCTATGCCACCCTGGCAAGGTGGTGGTAACATGATTGAAGATGTGACTTTTGACAAGATCATCTATCAACCTGCACCGGCGCGTTTTGAAGCTGGAACCGGTAATATTGCCGATGCCGTAGGTCTGGGCGCAGCGTTGGAGTATCTGTTAAAAATCGGTATCGATAATATTGCACGTTATGAGCATGAGTTATTGGTATATGCGATGGATGCGTTGAGAAGTATCCCAGGCTTGCGTTTGATTGGCACGGCGGCAGAAAAAACCAGTGTATTGTCGTTCGTGTTGGCGGGGCATAGTAATCAGGATATTGGTGTTGCCTTAAACCGCGTCGGCATTGCAGTGCGCACAGGTCATCATTGCGCGCAACCCATCTTGCGTCGTTTTGGTCTGGAAAGCACCGTGCGTCCGTCACTGGCGTTTTACAATACCCATGAAGAAGTTGATTTGTTGGTTAAAACCGTGAGAAGGATTCAGAGCGGTAAGGATTTTTAGGGATAAAACTTGTTGGGCAATGGCAAAACCATTGTCCAACAAGGCTGTGTGTTTAGGGTGCTCAAAAGTATGGTTTTTCCATAGGCAATAAAGCTTCCAATCTATTCAAGGCTGCATTTGGTTGCCCTTGCCAAAGCAATCCCAGCGTCTTGCCAGCCTTCGCAGCTGTTTTGTCCTTTATTGCCTTTTAAGCCATTAAGCAAAATTTTGGCTTTGGCATAGATGATAAAAAACACATGAATCAGCATTTTTTTCCAGGGGGGAACGGCTGAAAAGCTGCAGATCAATTTGTCGTCATATAAGCCGGAATCGATCATGGTTATCGCACCGAAGGCATGAACTTTGACCTTTGATCCCAAGGGAAGGTGCGGACCAAGGACTACGGCATCCAAAAAATCACCATCCAAACCGATGTAAGCAGGGACCGAGCCATAATTGAAAGGGCACGGCAGTGGAGAAACAAAATCCAACTTTCCGGTAGAACCCCGTTTTAAAAAGCTTCCACGAGGTACCTCGATGATCACTTCAAGCAGAGGAGTAGTAATATTCTTTTCCATTTTCAAATTTATCGGGCGCAAAATAAGGAATCTATCGCTTAATATAAGGTACTTTTTTGTGGGAGATGAGGTTTTTTTAAAAGGTAGGAAACTTTTGGAAAATGCAGTGAATTTATAAATATTAAAAAGGTATCCCATTTAAAAATACCTATTTGCCAGTAATATAGAAACGGAATACTGGATAAAAAACCCTGATAGTCGGATATATTCTTCGCAGGAAATTGTCATATATCTGATAATTAGATGAGCCTATCTAATATCGTCGTTTTGTTATAAACAGAATTCTCTTTAAACTTTACCACAAGATTTATCTTTACGTTTCTATTGGGCATCACCCAATACTGTCAGCAAAGACTTTAAATCCATAATGAGCTACCTGCTTCCTTTCGAGCAAACCTGATACTTCAATACTTGTGTATAAAAAGTCAGATATGAACCCACCGTTCAGGTTTCGTAATTTTCAAAATGAGACAAATTTATGCTTGCTAATATTGTAAAAACGCAGCTTTTACGCCATTTACCTTACGCCCTTGCTATGCTCGCGGTCGTTTCTGCCGGCAGTGTCAATGCCAAAGAATATACCCTGCTCAATGTCTCTTATGACGTTTCCCGTGAGTTGTATAAAGATATTAATGACGCCTTTGCAGCGCATTGGCTAAAAGAAACGAGTGATAAAGTAACGATTCAACAATCGCATGATGGTTCCAGCAAACAGGCGGCAGCAGTTATAGCAGGTCTTGAAGCCGATGTGGTGACCATGAATCAACAAACGGATATCGACAAAATCGCCTCCAAGGGACTGATTAGCAGTGATTGGCGTGAACGATTCCCAAATGATAGTGCCCCTTATACCTCAACGACGGTATTTTTGGTGCGCAAGGGTAATCCTAAAAATATTAAGGATTGGGATGACCTGATTAAAGCTGAAAACGTGGTTATTCTTTCCAACCCCAAAACCTCAGGAAATGCGCGTTACAGCTATTTGGCCGCCTGGGGTTATGCCTTGCGCAAATTAGGCAGTGAAGAACAAGCCCGTGAATTTGTCACCAAGCTGTTTAAGCACGTCCCTATTTTGAGTACCGGCGGCCGCGCTGCCACCAATGCTTTTATTCAAAACAATACCGGCGATGTGTTGTTAACTTTTGAGAACGAAGCCTTTCTGATTGCAAAAGATCTGGGTGGCGATAAGTTTGATGTTGTTATCCCCTCAGCCAGCATAGAAGCGGATCATCCGGTTGCAATTATTGAGCCTGTTGTGAAAAAGAAAGACAGCGAAAAACTTGCCGAAGCTTACCTTGGTTTTCTTTGGACGGATGAAGGTCAGGAGATTATCGCCAAGCATCATTATCGTCCGCGTAATTCGGAAGTTTTTGCTCGTCACGCCGATGAATTTCCCAAGCTGGAGTTGTTTACGCTTAAGGATATTATCCCGGAAGGATGGGAAACTGCCCAACGCATTCATTTTGCCGATGGCGGTTTGTTCGATCAGATTTATAAAAAGGAATAAGTAAGATATGTCGGGTTACGACTGCATGGATGCAGAAGGTAGAGCAATGCAGAAGCTATAGCCGAGCAATAGCGTAACCCGACAATCGAAGTCAATAAGTCGGGTTAGGGCTAGAGCCTAACCCCTATATGTTTAAGTAGGTCAGTTAATGTCACAAAATAGTATTATGCCGGGTTTTCGCCCGACCATTGGGTTCACCGTGGTTTATTTAAGTCTGGTGGTTTTAATTCCGCTCAGCACCCTGGTGTTTAAAAGTTTCCAGTTGAATTGGGAGGATTACATTCATATCATCACCAACAAGCGGGTGCTGTCTTCGTTTAGGGTGAGTTTTTCTGCCGCATTGTTAGCCTCGTTAATCGCCAGTTTTTTTGGTTTTATTGTTGCCTGGGTGTTGGTACGTTATTCGTTTTTTGGAAAACGTTTTTTTCATGCCTTGATCGACTTTCCTTTTGCCCTGCCTACTGCGGTTGCCGGTATTGTGTTAGCGACAGTTTTCCAGCCTAGCGGTTTTCTGGGTAAGTTACTGATTGATAGTCTTGGTGTGCAGGTCGCTTTCAAGCCATTGGGAATAGTCATGGCGCTGATTTTTATCAGTATTCCATTTGTCGTGCGCACCGTCGAACCGGTTTTACTGGAGTTTGAAACTTCCATGGAAGAAGCGGCCTCTAGTCTGGGCGCCACACGTTTTCAGGTGTTTTTAAAAATAATATTTCCAAATGTGTTTCCTGCCTTGCTGACCGGTTTTGCCTTGTCTTTTGCGCGAGGAGTTGGTGAATATGGTTCGGTTATTTTTATTGCCGGCAATCTGCCTTATGTGTCAGAAATTGTGCCGTTGTTGATTGTCACAAAATTAGAGCAGTTTGATATTCAAGGCGCGACAGCCATCGCTTTGACGATGCTGGTCATTTCATTCCTGTTACTTTTATTGATTAACATGCTGCAATATTGGGTGCGCAAGCGCTCCGGACAATTATGAGGATAATGCCATGAGCACAACCGCCCAACCTATAAATCCAGGCAAGTTAGTTGAACGTCAACAACTAGCTTTACAAGATCCCGACTGGGTCAGATGGAGTTTAATTGTCATAGCATTAAGCTTTATCGGTTTATTTATTTGTTTGCCTTTAGGTCTGGTTATTTTTAAGGCTTTGTCTAAAGGTATTGAAGCCTATTGGGAAGCCTTATCGCAACCTGACACACTGGCGGCTATCAGATTGACTGCATTGACGGCTGTCGTCACAGTGCCTTTAAATACTGTGTTTGGCGTTAGTGCGGCCTGGGCTATCACTCGCTTCGACTTTAAAGGCAAAAGCTTATTGACCACACTGATCGATCTGCCGTTTTCTGTGTCGCCGGTTATTTCAGGTTTGATATTTGTGCTGTTGTTTGGCGCAGAGGGTTGGTTTGGCGATTGGCTAATTGAACATGATGTAAAAATCATTTTTGCGGCTCCGGGCATTATTCTGGCAACGCTGTTTATTACTTTTCCCTTTGTTGCAAGGCAGTTGATTCCGTTGATGCAGGAAATGGGCAATCAGGAAGAAGAAGCCGCCTTGTCCTTGGGCGCGAGTGGCTGGAAAATGTTTTGGTCTGTGACCATACCTAATATTAAATGGGCTTTGCTTTATGGGGTGTTGCTGTGTAACGCCAGAGCGATGGGCGAGTTTGGCGCGGTTTCGGTGGTTTCCGGGCATATTCGGGGCTTGACCAATACCCTGCCTTTACATGTTGAAGTCAATTATAACGAATATAACATCGTCGGAGCCTTTGCGGGTGCTTCGATTCTGGCTGCTTTGGCCATTGTGACCCTTATCTTAAAGACAGCTTTGGAATGGAAAAGTGAGAGTGAGAGGTAAAGGTAAAGGAACAAGACCAAAGTCGAAGGGCTGGTTTCTTTGTAACTTATGTACTGAAACCTTTCGTCAAAACAAATATCTCCAGGAGAAAAAATGAGCATTTTACTTTCAAACATCAGCAAAAAATTTGGCGCGTTTTCGGCGTTGGATAATATTAATCTGGAAATTCCTGAAGGCGAACTGGTCGCCTTACTCGGGCCTTCCGGTTGCGGAAAAACGACTTTATTGCGCATTATTGCCGGACTTGAGCGCGCCGATCAAGGGCGTATCTTAATTAGCGGTCAAGACCGTACCGAACATGACGTCAGCAAACGCGGTATCGGCTTCGTGTTTCAGCATTATGCGCTGTTCCGACACATGACGGTATTTGAAAATGTTGCGTTTGGTCTACGGGTCAAGCCGCGCCGCGACAGACTGGGCGAAGCGATTATCCGCAAGAAAGTGCATGATTTATTAAATTTGGTGCAACTGGATTGGTTACATGACCGTTATCCAGATCAATTATCTGGCGGTCAGCGGCAGCGTATAGCTTTGGCGCGTGCGCTGGCTGTTGAACCTTCGGTATTATTATTAGATGAACCGTTTGGTGCACTGGATGCCAGTGTGCGTAAGGACTTGCGACAATGGTTGCGCAATCTGCATCATGATTTAAATGTCACCAGCATTTTCGTTACTCATGATCAGGAAGAAGCCATGGAAGTTGCCAGTCAGGTGGTGGTGCTTAATCACGGAAAGATAGAACAACAAGGTACTCCCAGCGAAATTTATGACCAGCCGTCCAATGCGTTTGTCTCTGGATTTATCGGACAGACTAATGTTTTTGATTTGGGACATCAGGACGCAGATTGGCTTCAAACGGCAGGGCTGTCAACGCTGCAACAGCAAGGCAAAATAGTTCATGTTCGTCCACATGATATTGTTATTGAAAAATCAACGTTTGATAACGATGCCTTTGTCATTCTTAAAGACTGGCAACACTTAGGCGCACTGATCCGGATTGAATTGGTTAAAAACAGCGTAACTGGCCAGTCGGCCAGTGTTTATGCCGAAATGCCCAATGAACAGTTTAAGCTGTTGCGTTTGAATAAAGGCGATAAAGTTGATTTAAAGATTAGACATGCGCACTGGTTTCATTGATTTATTTAAAAATCTCTCCTAGCCACTTCCCAAGTAATCTTCAAGTATTTTGGCAAATGCTTTGTAGTTGTAGTCCATTTAAATGCTCATCAAGCCCGTGTTATTTATTTGCATAAACGTACTCGTATAAAGTGTGGCTTGTTTGTCGCCAAAGAAAACTTAAAAACAAAAAAAAGCTTAAATATTGCAACAAAGTTGCATCGTTTTTCATATTCCATCATTTCATTTTTGAGCTTAAACAATTAAAATCGGATTGAAAATTTACCTAGAACTGTTAAAGTCACAGACTCTTTCAATATTAGACGAGAAAAGTGATGCCTGATTACAAAAAATATCAATGCGGCGTTTGTGGACACATTTATGACGAAGCTGAAGGTGACCTGGATTCAGGCCTCGCGCCTGGCACTTTATGGGACGAAATTCCTGACGATTGGCGCTGCCCTGAATGTGGTGTAGATAAAAGCGAATTCGATTTAATGGACTAATCCAGTTTTTCGGGAGGGACAGTATGCAGATTGTTATAATAGGCTCAGGAGTTGCGGGAGTGAGCTTTGCAGAGAAGTATCGCTCCTTATCAGCCGATGCCGGCATCACTCTGGTAACTCGCGAGCATGATGGCTATTATTCGCGGCCTTTGCTGTCTCGTGGTTTTAGCAAAGCCACGATTGAACAATCCATCATCCTAAAGACTTTTGATAAACTGCGCGAATTAAACATTGATGTACTGTGTGGCGTCGAAGTTACGGCTATTAATCGATCAGAAAAGGAAATTGAGATTAGCGGCTCCTGTCAGGAAAAAGCTCTTCAATATGATATTTTGATACTTGCCCAAGGATCAGCAGCGTTTATTCCGTCGCCGTTTGAGCCTTACAGTAAACTGTTTTTTTGCCTGAATAGCCTGGTTGATCTGAAATCCCTGCGTAAATTTAGGCAAGATTTTTTAAACAAAAACCAAAAGCCTGAGTGGGCGATTATCGGTGGTGGATTAATCGGTTGCGAAGTCGCATCAGATTTGGCTGTTGCCGGTGATAAGGTTACCCTGTTTCATGCTTCAACTCGCTTAATGGAGCGTCAATTGGTGGCAGATGATTCAGATTTGGTACTTAAAGTGTTGCAAGATTCGGGTGTTAAAGTCTTGTTAAATCAGTCCGTAAGGAATTTTGTCCGGGAAGACGGCAAGGTTTGCGTAAGAACTGAAGTGACAACTGAGTTTGACGGTTTAATCGTTGCCTGTGGCTTTAAGCCTCGCTCGGAACTGGCTGAAATTGCCGGTCTGGAAACAGGCAGAGGCATTAAGGTTAATGAGTATCTGCAAACCAGTGATGAGTCGATTTACGCATTGGGCGATGTCGCCGAGTTGCCGGATGGAAATCTCTATCCCTACGTTTTACCAATACGAAATCAAGCCTTATGGTTGGCCGAGTTTCTGGCAGGCGAAAAACAGGACGCTTGGATTCCGCCTACTTTTACCACTAAAGCCAAAGTGCATGGTTTTGAGGCAGTTCATCCGTATAATGTCTGATAAACGGGGTGAAAGGCAATGGGCAAAAAACCCTTTTTGCCCATTGCCTTTCACCCTTCATCTTTTACCTCATGCATGACCCAAAACCGCTATTCTGACGTCGAATGTGCCGCCGTCTACCGAGCCATATATCAGCGTCGTGATATGCGTCATTTTTTACCCGACCCGATAGCTCCCGACTTGTTACTCCGCTTGCTTAATGCCGCGCATCATGCTCCCAGCGTCGGTTTTATGCAGCCGTGGCGATTTATGCGCATCAGTTGCCCGGAGCTTAGAAAAGCCATACATACGCTGGTTGACCAGGAACGCATCCTGACCGCGCAGGCTTTGAATGAGCGCGAAGAGGAGTTTATGAAACTTAAAGTAGAAGGCATACTGGAATGTCCCGAAGTATTGGTTGCCGCATTATGTGAGCAGCGGGAAGCGCATGTCTTTGGTCGTCGCACCTTGCCGGAAATGGATTTGGCTTCTCTGGCCTGCGCCATACAAAATATGTGGCTGGCAGCACGAGCAGAAGGTTTGGGCTTGGGTTGGGTATCAATGTTTGAACCGGAAGCATTGAAAGCTTTGCTGAACATGCCAGAGGATAGTCAGCCGTTCGCGATTTTATGTCTGGGCCATGTGGATAACTTTTACGACAAACCGATGCTTGAACAAGAGCACTGGGCGGAACGTAAGAACCTTAATGATTTATTATTTGAAAACGTTTGGAATACACCGTGCAGCCAGATTTTTTAATTCCCCCGCTATCTTCTGCGCTTGACGCTGCCTTACAAAACAAAATTGACCAAAAAACCAAGCCTTTGGGATCTTTGGGGCAACTGGAAAAACTGGCGTTACAAATTGGACGTGTGCAAAACAGTCTTACGTCTTGTTTAAATAAACCCTGTATTCTAATTTTCGCCGGAGATCATGGCATCGTTGCCTCCGGGGTCAGTGCTTATCCACAATCGGTTACCGCGCAAATGGTTGCCAACTTTTTGACCGGCGGCGCAGCAATCAGTGTTTTTGCCCGGCAACATAATATAGCGTTATTAATTGTCGATGCGGGTGTCAATGCTGATTTGGAAAGTCATCCAAATCTGCTTGACGCAAAAATTGGTAAAGGCACACAGAACTTTTTAATCGATCCGGCAATGACCTATGACCAGTGCAGTCAAGCCCTTAAGGCCGGCGCAGATCTGGTGTTGCGTCAATATGAAGCCGGTTGCAATTGCATCGGTTTTGGCGAAATGGGTATAGGCAATACTTCATCAGCTTCTTTATTGATGCATTGTTTAACTGACTTGCCCTTGGAGCAATGTGTTGGTCGTGGCACCGGTTTAAACGATCAACAGTTACAAAATAAACTTGCCGTATTGCAGCAGGCTGTAACCCGGCATCAAAACTTGATAACGCCTTTTGAGGTGTTGGCTACATTTGGCGGATTTGAAGTCGCGATGATGGTTGGCGCATATTTAAAAGCCGCGGAACTGGGTATGCTTGTTTTGGTTGATGGTTTTATTGCCAGTTGCGCGCTACTGGTCGCTCATAAGCTGCATCCGAATATGCTGGATTATTGTGTGTTCAGCCATGTGTCCAGCGAACAGGGCCATCAAGCATTATTACAGCACTTTAAGGCAAAAGCCTTACTGAATCTGGATTTGCGTTTGGGCGAAGGTTCGGGCATTGCGCTTGCTTACCCGCTGTTGCAATCAGCTGTCACGTTTTTAAACGAGATGGCAACGTTTGATGAGGCAGGTGTTGATCATTGAAAGCAGATAAAAGGTTAAAGGCTCAAGGTTTATCACTTTAAAGCTTTTCCTACTCATAAAATAGATTTTTTTTGGCTGAAGAAGCCCAAAAAAGATGGAGTTCCTATAAATCCGGTGAGCTAAAAACAGTAAGTTATGAAACGGTGATGCAAAAATATAAATGAAAATTGAATTTCTTTAACTTCCATCTTTCCCAAGCTCCGGAGTCCCGTTTGTTTAAAATAAATGCCTAATTTAAAATTATTTTTCTTGGCTCTAGGCTTCTATACCCGACTGCCCCATCCTCAAACTTTGGATTACAAACAATTGCCGCAAGCCGTAATTTATTTGCCTTTGATCGGCTGGTTGGTCGGTGGTATTTGTGCATTGGTTTTTGTTTTGGCTGATTTAATTTGGCCGCAGACTACGGCGGTGATTTTTGCGTTAATTACCGGAATTATACTGACTGGCGGCTTGCATGAAGACGGCTTTGCCGATGTCTGCGACGGTTTTGGCGGTGGCATGGACAAACAACGCACCCTGGAAATCATGAAAGATTCCCATATCGGGGTTTATGGGGTTTTGGGGCTCCTGTTACTCGTGTCGTTAAAAATAAGTATCTTGGCCACAATTCCAGTCTCTGCAGTGCCTTTAGTGTTGTTGGCTGTGCACAGTCTTAGTCGATTATCACCACTGTTATTGATGCACGGTTATAATTACTCCAGAGTACAAGCCAGTAAAGCCTCAGGCGCAGTTTATAAACCTGAATCCAGGGAGTTGTTTTTTGCGGGAGTCATTGCCTTATTACCGTTAAGTTTGTTACCGGTTTTATGTGTGCTGGCTCTTATTCCGGTGTTGCTGGTCAATGTGTTACTCGGAAGATATTTTTTCCGCCATATCGGCGGCTATACCGGCGATTGCCTGGGCGCAAGCCAGCAAGTTGCCGAAACTGTTTTTTATTTAAGCGTGAGTGCCTTATGGATATTTATTTAATTCGTCACACCCAAACGATTGCTGATCCGGGGTTGTGCTATGGACAGAGCGATATAGCTCTTGCTCCAAATTTTGCTGAAGAGATGGGGGTTGTACATGACAAACTGCCTGAATTTGGCGAGGATTGCCAGGTTTATTGCAGTCCGTTAACGCGTTGTTTGCAGTTAGCTCATACTTTTTCAGACGCGGTGACCACCGATCAGCGTTTGCTGGAGCTTAATTTTGGCGAATGGGAAAGCACACGTTTTGACGATATTGACGCTGATGCCTTGCAACATTGGACTAGTAATTATGTGACTGCGGCACCGCCAAAGGGTGAAAATTTTGAAGATTTATACCAACGCACCGGCGACTTCTGGCAAGAATTATTAGCCTCTAAAGCGGAACAGGTTTTGGTGATAACTCATGCCGGTGTTATTCGCGCTTTGTTGGCTCGTGCTTTAAATCTGCCTTTGGTCAACTCATTTCAGCTTCGCATTGATTCAGGTTCCGCGCATAAATTAAGACACTTGGATGATTATCTTTATATCGAATATATTAACTTGTAAATGGCCACTGTTTTCATACGATACAAAACAAGCTCTGAACTCCGTTATTTGGTGTCCAAAGCTGGCTTTGGCAAATATTCATTTTATCAATGAACCACGGCGGCAATATTTATCAGTTTGCCAGACGATTGGGTTGTCTGCCAGAACAGGTGCTGGATTTTTCGGCCAACATCAATCCTGAACAAGCGGTCGATTTAAGTTGCTTGCAAAATGTTTCGCTTACGCCTTATGCCGATCCTGAGTACAGTGATTTAAAACAGGCGCTTGTCCAGCGATATCCGATTCTACCGGGCGCTGCTATTGAGGTTTTTAATGGCGCAAGTGCGGCAATTTTTTCGTTGTTGCGTGTCTTACAACCCCAAGATCTTGTTTTATATACCCCTTTGTATGGCGAATATGCGCATATCGCCGGTGAGCTGGGTTGTGTGGTACATAATATCAGCCGCTTGGATAATATATTGGCCGAGGTTCCCAAATACAGCACGGTGATTTTTGTTAATCCATCTACGCCCGATGGTCAACTTTATGAGTTGCAAGACTTGTTGGCAAGGTGGCAGGCGGCACAATGCACCATTATCATCGACGAATCTTTTCTGGATTTTTGTGCGGTGGCTTCAGTTGCAGAGCATATTACACAATACGATAAACTTTATGTGATCAAATCCTTAAGCAAGTTTTACGGCTGTGCCGGTATTCGTATCGGTTATGTTATGGCGGCAAGTTCAGCAATAAAAGACCTGCAATGTTTAGAGCCTGCCTGGAAATTATCGAGTCTGGATATGACCTATATGCAGCAGGCTTTGGCAAATACCGCTTTCATTGACCAGACCCGTCAGCAAACCCGACATTTACGAGAGCTATTGTTTAAGGTGCTACAGAATTGCAGTTTGTTTAGACATATTTATCCGGGGCAAGCCAATTTTCTGCTGGCGCGTCTGGTCACTGATGTTGATGGATATAAGCTGCAAAGAGCTTTGGAATCATCACGAATATTAATACGCGTTTGCGACAATTTTGAAGGTCTGGATAAACATCATGTGCGTTTTGCGGTTAAGAATGAACAAGCGATAACGCTGCTTGCCCAAGGGCTTACAGATTTTAAAAATAAAAAAACACCATAAAAGCACGAACTATTTTTTCTTATTGCCTTCGTGGTGTATCTATCTCAATTAACCATTAAAAATGAATCCTTTAGCCATTTTTGGCACCAGTTCTGATGCTGGTAAAACCACGTTGGTCATGGCTTTATGCCGGATATTTGCCGATCAGGGCTTTAAAGTCGCACCGTTTAAAGCGCAAAATGTCTCCAACAATTCTGCCGTGACTAAAGAAGGCCGGGAAATTTCCAGGGCTCAATGCCTTCAGTCTGAAGCTGCGCGGGTTGAGCCCAGTTATCTGTTTAATCCGGTGCTGCTTAAATCGCATGGCAATGGTTCCGTGCAGGTGATTGTTAACGGACTGGTTTATCAAAACCAGTCGATTGCGGCTTATTACGCTGAAATTGATAATCTGAAACAGCAGGTTAAACAAGCCTTTTCGTTGTTAAAACAGGATTATGAACTGATTATCGCTGAGGGTGCAGGCTCGCCGGTAGAGTTGAATCTACTGAACAAGGATTTGTCCAACACCTTTGTCGCCAACAGTTTTAATACCAAAAATATCTTGGTGGCAGACATTGAGCGTGGTGGTGTGTTTGCGTCGATTTATGGCACGCTGGAATTGATGGACCCAGTAATGCGCAGTAATCTGATCGGCGTGGTGATTAACAAGTTTCGCGGCGACCGGCGCTTTTTTGATGAGGGTGAAAAAATCATTACTGAACGTTTTGGCGTCCCGGTTTTAGGCGTGTTGCCGTTTAAACCCTTGAATATCGACATGGAAGATTCCCAGTCGCTACGCAATTATCAACAGCGACTTGACCAGGTCAAAATCAGGGTTGCAGTGATTGCTTATCCGGGCTTGAGTAATTATAACGATCTTGATGTGTTGATGGGCGATCCGGAGCTTTATGTCGAACTGATTTATGGCTACAGGCCAATGGAAAGTTTTGATCTGGTGTTATTGCCGGGCAGTAAAACGGTGATTCGTGATTTGCAATGGCTGAAATCTCAAGGTTTATTTAACGAGATTTTGCAGTTTAAAAAATCGGTGTTTGGTATTTGTGGCGGCTATCAAATGCTGTGTCAAAGTTTGCACGACCCAGAGGCTATTGAGCATGTACAGCCCATTATCGAAGCAGGTTTTTGCTTTATCGACGATACGGTGCTTTATCAGAGCCCAAAAATTCTGTCGCGTGGGCAGTATCAGCTGTTTTCCTGCGCTGATATTCAGGGTTATGAAATTCATTGTGGCCGTATGGACAAGTATCCGCTGTATTATCAAAGTGCTCAATTTTCTGGAACTCATGTGCATGGAGTTTTTGATAATGATGTGTTTCGCACCGATTATTTTAAAACTATAAAGCCAGCATATCAGGGTTATGTCTATGGTCACTATCGCGAAGCCGAAATACAGGGCTTTGCAGATATGGTCGAAGCCAATCTGGATATAGCCGCCATTTTGCAGGCGTTACAGGTAGATTGATGTTTTTTGAATTAGCGGCTTTGGCCTATCTTGTTGATATGGTTTTTGGTGAATTTCCCTGCAAGCATCCGGTGATGTGGATGGGGGATTTTATCCATGCTTTTGAGCGACGTTTTTACAGCAATAGAATTGTACCGGGCGCACTCTTGGTGATCAGTTTAATCAGCATAAGCTTGGTGATTAGCCTTGGCTTGGTTTATTTGTGTGGGCTGTTACCTGCAGGATTATCACTTTTGATGTTGGCGTTGTTTGCAGCCACAGGTTTGGCGATGAATATGTTGCATGAAAGTGTCTCCGCCATATTAAGCGCAGAGAAACCCAAGCAGGCATTAAGCTATCTGGTCAGTCGCGACACTAAAGATATGACCGAAACAGAAATTTATAAAGCGGGACTGGAAACCTGGGCGGAAAACCTCAGTGATGGTGTTATTGCGCCTTTGTTTTATTTAGTATTATTCGGCTTGCCGGGGATTGCGGTTTATAAAGCCATCAATACTATGGATTCCATGATTGCCTATAAAACCGGGCGCTATTTTTATTTTGGCAAAACAGCTGCCATAGTGGATGACTTGGCTAATTATATTCCAGCGCGCTTGACGGTATTGTTGATTGTGCTTTTGGCAGACGATAAACAACGTGCCTTGCAAGCTGTATGGCGGGATGGCAATAAATTGGAAAGTCCTAATGCAGGTTATCCCATTGCAGCTATGGCCGGTGCTTTGGGCATTGCCTTGGGTGGGGATGCAAGTTATCACGGGCAAATCAAACATAAACCGACGCTGGGCTTGTTAGTCAATCCCGTTGATAAATTTGCACTTATAAAAGCACTGCACATGAAAACAGCTATTAATATGTTCGTTTTAAGTGTTTTGACAGCCGGAGCCTTGTTTTTATGAAAACCTTATTCATAGGTGGTATTAAAAGCGGTAAGTCCCGCTTAGCCGAGATTTATATTTTAGAAAAATCTAAACCAGCAAAGCCATATTATCTGGCAACCAACGAGTTTTTTGACGAGGAAATGCAAGCGCGGATTTTAACGCATCAACAGCGCCGCCAGGATTTATTTATCACAATTGAAGAGCCTGTTAAACTGTTGCAAATTCTTGGAAACTGCCCCGGCCCAGTGTTGATAGAATGTGTATCGATGTGGCTGAATAATCAGCTTTATCATCAAGCTTCCGAGGCTGATATTTTGCAGGAGCTTGAGGCTTTGCTACAACTATCTTGCGATATGGTGCTGGTTCATAATGAGGTTGGATTAAGTGTGGTTTCCGACAACCGCCTGGCCAGGCAATTTATTGATCTTTCCGGCAAAGCAGCCCAATTAATGGGACAATATTGCGATCAGGTGTTTTTTTGCAGCGCCGGCTTGAAGGTTAGAATGAAGTAGACGAGAGACTAAAATCTTCCACCTTTCTATTTTTACCAAGAAAATTATTTTACCCAATTAAACTACAGAGACAACCGTGAACAAAACAGGCTATACCCGATTAATTAAACTGGCTTTTGCGCTAATACTGACCGGCTGTGCCAGTAATCCCGTCGTTCAAACCGATGTGCCGCAGAACAATGCCACTAATATTTCTGAACCTTCTGTTGAATATTCCTCGCAAAGTTTAACCGGTATTTACGCCAATTCCTTGCCGGTACAGAATTTTATTCGGCATATGGTGCAGGACTACAATTTTACTGAGGGTTATTTAAATAGCCTGTTTTCCAAAGCTGAGCGTCTGGATTACGTGATTCGACTGGAAAATCCGGCGCCCTATTCGGGGCCAAAACCTACTAAACCCAGTTCGGGCAGTTGGACGCGCTATCGTAAGCAATTTATTACCGAAGCGCATATTAATAATGGCGTCACCTTTTGGAGCAGCAATGCCGATGCGGTCCAAAAAGCCAGCGTAATTTATGGCGTTGACCCTGAATATATCGTTGCAATTATCGGAGTAGAAACCTTTTTCGGCCGTAATATTGGTAAAACGCGCACTTTTGATTCCTTAACGACGCTGGCCTTCGACACACAACGACGCGCCAAGTTTTTTACCACCGAGCTGGAAAATTTCTTGCTCATGTCCCGCGAAGAAGGCTACGAGCCGCGTAAGCCGGTAGGATCTTGGGCAGGCGCTATGGGTTTAGGGCAATTTATGCCTAGCAGCTTTAGAAGCCTTGCTGTTGATTTTAACAACGACGGGCACCGAAATCTTTGGGACCAACAAGATGCGATTGGTAGTGTTGCGCATTATTTCTCAAAAAACGGCTGGCAAAATAACAGGCCAGTAGCGGAACAGATTAAAAACTATGGCGGTGAGTCAATTATTGAGCTAAGCGCTATAACGGGTAGCGAATACTGGCATGTTCACCCCAATTTTAAAGTGATCAAGAAATATAATAACAGTGACAAATATGCAATGGCGGTGCATCAATTGGCACAGGCAATTAAGCA
>SESD01000860.1_pt1 | contig 17964 bp, 15 predicted proteins | sample 3171411 | NCBI WGS metagenome assembly SESD01 (sample SAMN06051880, study PRJNA518727) | freshwater metagenome | biome: subpolar coniferous forest; feature: holomictic lake; material: water; isolation source: holomictic Lake 442, 16.5 m depth | place: Canada: near Kenora, Ontario | collected...
AATAAACAGTCGCATCATCAACAGGGTTTTACACTGATAGAACTGGTAATTTTTATTGTCATTGTCAGCGTGGCACTGGCGGGCGTGCTGACCGTATTGAATATCACCACAAAATCTAGCGCCGACCCTATGATACGCAAGCAGGCGCTGGCTATTGCGGAAGCACTCATGGAAGAAGTGATGCTACAACCTTACACCTACTGTGATCCAGACGATGCGACGGCAGCCACTGCGACCAGCGCGGTGGTAGGCGCTGGCGGCTGCACAACAACGGTAGAGGCTATTGGCCCAGATGTTAACCCGAATGGCACGACTGAAACGCGCACGTCGAGCACCAACCCTTTTGATAACGTTAACGACTATCACGGCTTGAGCACCACCACCAATATTGCTGGTGGCGGCACGGCCAAATATACCGCCACAGTGACAGTGGCAGCAGCAGTGCTAAACACCATTAGTGCTGCCTCTGGTGCGGCATTACTGATTACTGTTTCTGTTAACTCGGGTAGTGAGACCATTAGCCTGCAAGGCTATCGTACCCGTCACTCGCCCAATACCCTGCCATGATGACTTCACGCCCACATCGTTCTGCTGGATTCACCCTCATTGAAATTGTGATGGTGATTGTGATTATTGGCATAATCTCTGGCATGGTGGCAGTTTTTGTGGTCAAACCGGTGCAAGGCTATATCGATGCCGTTCACCGCGCCGAGCTGACTGATTCAGCGGACGTAGCTTTGCGTCGACTAACCCGAGATGTACGGTTGGCGTTGCCCAATAGTTTGCGCGTGATGACTTCTGGCGGTAATCATCACATCGAATTTATCATGACTACTAACGGGGGGCGTTATCGCGATACCAGCGACGGTTCAACCGCCGGCAATTTTTTGAGCTGGACCAGCGCCAATTTGACGTTTGATGTGCTTGGCCCTATGCCGAGCAGCCCTGCGCTGGCCGTCAATGACTATATTGTGGTTTATAACTTGGGCACTGGCTATGCACCAGCAGATGCTTATGCTGCGGCAGACCCCTGCACTAACTGTAACCGCGCCAAAGTAAGTGGTATTTCAGCAAATGTCGTCACGCTATCAACCAACCCCTTTGCCGGCCAATCGCCACCACTCCCCTCACCCAATGCGCGGTTTCAAATTGTGCCTGGTGGCACGAAAGCCGTTACGTATGTTTGCCCGACCACCACCGCAGGCAATTTGAGCCGTTATGCCAATTATGGCTTCAATGCTGCGCAAGCCGTGCCAAGTGGCACGCCATCAACGCTTGCCGCCAATGCAACCTGCACAGTGGACTACACGCCAACAGCGACTGGGCGCAATGGCTTGCTGTATATAGAACTTAAACTCACCGACAGCACTAGTGGCGAAAGCGTGACGCTATTCCAGCAAATACATGTGGACAATGCGCCATGAAGCGATTGAGCTCAAATTTTTCATACCGCGCGGCACAAGGGTTTGCCATTATTACCGCCATCTTTATTTTAGTGGTATTGGCAGTGCTAGGCGCATTTATGGTGAATGTGTCTACCAATCAACATATGGGTTCAGCGTTAGATGTGCAAGGCGTGCGGGTCTATCAAACGGCGCGTGCGGGTCTGGAATGGGGCCTATATCGACAATTAATTAATGGCTCTTGTGTCGCATCGAGCTCATTTACACCGGCGGCTAGCACCTTAAGTGGCTTCACCGTCACGGTAACCTGCGTTGCAACGCCGGGTAGTAGTGGTGCTCCAACGGTCTATACCATTACTTCTATCGCTTGTAATGCTACGGGGAGTTGCCCTAGCGCAAGCCCTAGCAGTTTGTATATTGAACGCCGGCTTGATGTAACGTTTTGACATTCGGGTGAATTTGTTACAATGAAAGATAGCGTGAGAAGCTATATTAAATATGCAGTCCAACGATCAAGGCTTTACCAAAGATACTGAATATGAAATTTTTTAATAAGAAAAAAGCAGCGGGTTGGTTTGCCATTCGCGCCTCTGAAAAAGGCGCTTGCGTGGCCCATGTGATTAAGCGTCCAGGTGCTAAGCCCTTGGTTGCCTTTGGTGGTGCACGCACAGAAAGCTTAAAAGACAACTTTGCAGTTAAATCAATGGTGACTGCCTTGAGTTTGGCTAAGCTACATTGCTCGCTACTACTCATGCAAGGTGAATACCAATTATTGCAAGTTGAAAAACCTAACGTACCCGATAATGAGCTTAAGCAAGCCGTTAGCTGGAAACTAAAAGATTTAATTGATTACCCAGTAGAACAAGCCACCATTGAAGTTATTAATATTCCAACCGACCCCAATAATAGCAATCGACAATCTTACGTGTATGCCGTTGCTAGTAAAAATGAATTAATTAGTGACTACATTCAAAAGCTGATTGAGTTTTCAGGGGCCGGCTTAGAAGCAATTGATATTCCAGAACTCGCACAACGCAATATTGCTGCCTATTTAGAGCAAGATGGCCGTGGCCTTGCCTTACTTTCTATTAACAGCAATGGCGGCCTGTTAACCTTTACGGCAGGCGGTGAACTTTACCATGCCAGACATATCGAGATTGATACTAAACCTATACATGGTGAAGAGAGTGCACGAAAATCTAACGTATTTGAGCGCTTATCCCTAGAAATCCAACGTTCATTAGATAGTTTTGAACGGCAGTTTCCCTACATTACTATTAATCGCCTCATATTGGCGCCATTTATGGGACGTGAAGACTTTTATGATTATTTAAAAACGTATCTACCCATACAGATAGAACGCTTTGATTTAAACGATATTTTTGACTTTGAAAATACCGTCGAAATAGGCGATTTAACGATGCAAGCCAGCCTCTTACCCGCTTTAGGTGCGGCTTTACGTGGGGGCGCATCATCATGAGTCAGCAGATTAACCTACTAAATCCCGCTCTAATCAAGCAAAAGGATTTGCTAAATACCAATATCATAGCGATGACGCTAGGCCTATTATTGCTAGTAATGGTGGCCTACTATGGATTTGCGCAAAGACAATTGTCATTATTGACTATACAGAGTAGCCAGGTAGCCGAGCAATTAACGCTAACACAAGCACAATTGAAGCAAGCCGCTACATTGCATGCGCCGCATGAGCTTAACAAAGCGTTGCAAGATCAAATTGTACAACTGGAGCAAAAAGAAAAAGTGCAGCAACAAGTACTACAAACCGTCAACTTAAGTTCTGCGACACCTGATAAAGGTTACGCGGCGTTGATGCGCGTCTTTGCAAAGCAAAACTTAGAAGGTGTATGGCTCACTGGTTTTAGTATTGATAGCAACACCCATCAATTAAACATTAGTGGACGTGCTACTCAGGCTGATCTTGTGCCAGACTACATTGCGCATTTAGGCCATGAGCCAGCCTTGAAAGGAAAAGAGTTTTCTGCGTTAAATATGACTCAGGTGAACCGTCCTGTTGATAGTAAAGCGCCAAACGTTGCCGCTATTTTACCTTCAGTGACTAACAATAGCAGTCCTGTAACACCTGCTGTGGCGGCTAAAAGCGCACAGAAGGAAATTCAGTATATTGAATTTAACTTGCAATCGACTGAAGAAAGTCCAACGTCTATTACGCCAGCTAATAATGAGCCTGCTGTGCATGGAGGTCAACCTTGAACGACTCCCTCATGCAATCTTGGTTAACCCTCAGTAGTAAATTTGATGCGCTCAATAAGCGTGAACAGTGGCTAGTGGTTGGCGCTTTATTGTTTGTGGTTTACTCGGTAATGAATGGCCTATTGCTTAGCCCAGTGTTAGCCCGCCAAAAAATACTCCATACTGAAATGGCAGCGAACCAAACACAAATTGAAGCCCTACAGCAGCAGATTAACCTATTAAATAGCCAGCAAGTGGTTGACCCTGATGCGCAAAACAAACAAAAGATTGCCGCTTTACAAGACACCTTAAAGCAACTGGAAACACAGTTAAATGGCATGCAGTCTACCTTAATTAGCCCAGACAAGATGCCTGAGCTATTACGCAGCTTATTAAAGAAAAACGGCAAACTCAAACTCATCTCGCTTAAAACCCTACCCGTTAAAAGCGTGTTAGAGGGCATCTCGACAGATAAAAGTAATGCCAATCCAACCACGGTCACTAATGTGGCTGAGACTACCGCCTATAAACATGGCGTTGAAATTACCATAGAAGGCCGTTATTTAGACCTGCTTGGATACGTTGCTGAGCTAGAAAAAATGCCTTGGCAAGTGCTGTGGGCTAAGGCTGCGCTCACCACTGACCAGCATCCACCGCTAAGCCAATTAACCCTAATCGTTTACACTTTGAGTTTAGACCAAGCATGGTTGAGTATTTAATAATGAAACATCGCCTTATTTTCGTCATAATTGCGTTGTTCGGGCTGATGTCTAGCGCACAAGCTGAGGTACTAAAAGACCCGACGCTAGCGCCCGTTAATCTATACGGTGAGGCTAATCCAGTGGATGCTGACGGCCAAGCCCTACCGTCAGGTCCCGTGCTACAATCTATCATGATAGGTGCTCAATATCGAGCAGCCATTATTAATGGTCAAAAGATAGTATTAGGTAAAAAATACGAGCAAGCCACTTTGATTAAAGTCACTGAAAATGAAGCGGTGTTGCGTAGCGCTGATGGGACAACGCAAACATTAAGTATGGTGAAGGTTGAGAAAAAAATGAGTGTGCCAGACGCACCGAAAAAGACTATCCCAGCTAAAAATACTAACGTTAAGCAAGCCTCCAAAACTGGAAGCCCTGATCAATCGAAGTAAATGAAACAAGTGAACATAAAATGATGCGAACATTACCCATGCGATTATCACCATTACTAATTGTCCTATTGCTGTCTAGCTGTGCGAGCCTTAATTCGCCTCACAATGACACCACGCTCAATAAAATAAATGATGAGCTAAAATCAGTAGCAGAAACCAAACCTAGCGCTGAGGCGACGCCGACAGCAATTAATGATGCGCTATTACCCCCTTTAAAAATTGCCATGCCTAAAGCCTCGGCAAAACAGCTTGAACAACGCTTTGATTTAGTTATTAGCAATGCCCCAGCTAGCCAAGTCCTGATGGGTATTGTGAGTGGCACACGCTATAGCATGTTGGTGCATCCTGATGTGACAGGCACAATTTCAGTCAATTTAAAAGACGTGACAGTATTTGAGGCGCTTGATTCTATCCGTGAATTATATGGCTATGAATATAAAGTTGAAGGTGCGCGGATTTTTATTGAACCACAAGCCATGCAAACACGTGTGTTTCAAGTGAATTACATTGTTGGCCAACGCGAAGGTAAATCTGACACGCGCGTGACTTCAGGCTCAATTAGTGGCAATAATCAGCAAGGTCAACAATCAACGTCAAATACGACTACGACGACCTCAGGCAATAACGCATCGTCCATGAATGGTACGAGCATTACCACCAGTTCTAAAAATGATTTCTGGCCAGATTTAGCTTTGTCCTTAAAAGAAATTGTAGGACCAGGCGATGGCAAACGCGTGATTGTAAACTTGCAATCGGGCGTTATTGTGGTGCGCGCTATGCCGGCTGACATTCGCAATGTGGAATCATTTTTACGCTTAATGCAGGTGTCAATTGAACGTCAAGTCATACTCGAAGCCAAAATTCTGAATGTACAGCTTAATGATGCCTCGCAAAGTGGTGTGAACTGGTCTGTATTTGGGCATAGTGGCGGTAGCACCGCCCTTGCCGGTAACATTAATGCCAATACCACCCTCAGCAATCAAGGCGGCGTTGACTTAAAATCTGGTGATGTAACGGTATCAAATGGAGCGACTTTAACTAATGCCGCCACAACCGCGCTAGGCGGGCCTCTGTTTGCTGTTGCCTTACAAAGTGCAAACTTTGCCGCGTTGTTATCCTTCTTAGAAACGCAAGGGGATGTGCAAGTGCTCTCTAGCCCTCGCATTGCCACCATTAATAATCAAAAAGCGGTGTTAAAAGTAGGCACTGATGAGTTTTTTGTCACAGGTGTGTCTTCAAGTACTACTGCTGTGGGTGCCACTGCAACTACGGTACCAGAAGTTCAATTGCAACCCTTCTTCTCAGGCATTTCGTTGGATGTCACCCCGCAAATTGATAAAGATAACAACATCATCTTGCATATGCACCCGACGATTAGCCAAGTCACTACCGTCAATAAACAAGTTGATTTAGGGACGACTAGCGGCAAAATCAATCTGCCACTGGCTTCAAGTAATGTCAGTGAAACCGATAGCATTGTGCGCACCAAAGATGGTCGCGTCATTGCCATTGGCGGTTTAATGACAGAAAGTAGCGTCAGCAGCAAATCTAAAGTACCAGGTTTAGGCGATATTAAACTCTTAGGTAACGCATTCCGCCAAAAAGGCTCTGCCGTCAGCAAAACTGAATTGGTTATTTTGCTTAAATCTACCGTGGTTCAAGGGCAAGATAGTTGGAATGAGGATGCCTTATCGACTCAACGTCGCATGGAAAATATGCAAAGACCTCGTCCAGAAAATGCAGACACTAACGGGAATCCTTAATTGCTATACCTCAAGCATTTTGGTTTAAATGAACTGCCGTACAGCATCACGCCTGATACTAGCTTTTATTTTGCCTCGAGTAGCTATCAAGAAGGGTTAAACACCCTGCTGTTTGCCATTCTTTCTGGCGAAGGCTTTATCAAAATAACTGGTGAAGTCGGTACAGGTAAAACGCTATTGTGTCGTAAGTTGATGGCCAGTCTAGACAACACGTTTAAAGTGGCTTATGTACCTAACCCGTATTTGGAGCCCCATTCTTTACTGATGATGCTGGCCCAAGAGTTAGGTATCATCCTACCTGACACAGTGACTCAACATGCACTCTTAAGCGCACTGACACAGGGGTTATTAGATTTCACCCGCAATGGTATTAAGGTGGTGGTTTGCCTAGATGAAGTGCAGGCGATGCCTATTGAAACGCTAGAGGCATTGCGCCTATTAAGCAACCTTGAGACAGAGAAACGCAAATTGCTACAAGTGGTGATATTTGGCCAGCCCGAACTTGAAGAAAAACTGAATCACGCTTCGATTCGCCAGCTCAAGCAACGCATTACGTTTGAATATAAGCTTGATCATTTAAGCCGTGATGAAATGCAATATTACTTAAATCACCGCCTTGTCATTGCCGGCTATCAGGGTAGTCGCATGTTTAGTGACATGGCGTTATGGTTGATGTATTTTAAATCTAAAGGTGTGCCACGTTTAGTCAATATTTTGGCAAACAAATCCTTGCTAGCAGCTTATGGCAAAGGTAAACATCAAGTGGGCTTTGCTGAAGTGTTAGCCGCTGTTGCTGACACGCGTTCGGTGAGTGCCAGTTGGCATAAAATATTTCTGCATGCCTTTTCTTTTGCGGTGTTTGTGGGTGTGTTTGGCGCCTCTTACTTACTCTATCTAAAAAAACTGGCTTAAACTAAAAAGACTGAAAATTAAAAATGAGTTTGATTAACCAAATGTTAAAAGATCTAGAGCAACGTGGCGCTGGATCAAACAACCCCATCAAAATAAATCCTGCAATGCTCAGCACCGGCGTGCCACAAAGCCGCTCCTTTCCTTTGATTAAAATTGGCGTGTTGTTAGCTTTATTAGCCGGCGGTGTTTATTCTTGGATGCATACCGCCAAACCTAGTGCCGACAGCGCTAGCCCAGCGCCTGCGCTAGCCCCTGCTGTTTCAGCCAATAAACCTGCCGAAGTTAGCCAAGCACCCGCTACTGAAACGACGACTAACGCTCAGCCGAACACGCTATTTGCTACACAGCTAGACGCTCAGCATTTACAAGCCATCACGCCGCCGAAAAAAGCCCCTGCAGCACCCATGCCGGCCACTAGTGAAGTGAATGTACCAACACCCGTTGTAGCACCAGCGCCAGTGATGCCAACCGTTGAAAAAATCACACCGCTAAGCAGTAACGAGGTAGACAAGTCGCCTAGCGTAAAGCATACAGCGCCTAAATTAGTCAGCAAGCAAGAGCTTGATACTGGATTAGGGAAACAAATCCGGCCTGAGCAAAAATCAAACAACTATTATCGACTAGCATTAGCCCAGCTTCAGCAAGGACGGGTGTCTGAAGCGCAAGCTAACTTGTCACTTGCCCTTGAATCTAACCCAGCTAATCAAGAAGCCAGACAAACCCTAGCCGGCTTACTGTTAGAGAATAAACGCCAAGACGAAGCCAAGGCGATATTAACAGCCGGCTTAGCCATTGCCCCTGAGCAAAATGATTTTCGTATGGCCATTGCCCGACTACAAGTAGAAGCCGGTGATCGTAGTAGCGCTTTAAATACCCTAGAGCAAGGCTTGGGTTACGCGAATAACAATGCCGACTATCAAGTGTTTACCGCCACTTTGTTACAAAGCGCAAAACGTCATGATGACGCTGTACAGCATTACATGACAGCACTGGCGCTTCGTAGCAATGACGCTAAAGCGCTCATAGGGTTGGGTATTTCATTGCAGGCCCTCGGCAAGCTTGATAAAGCCCAAGAGGCCTTTAATCGTGCGCAAGCAACGGCTACACTCAGCCCAGAATTAACCCTATTTGTTGAGCAACAACTCAAGCAACTCAATTCACGCACCAAACCCGCGCAATAACATCTTGGCATGACTCTTATAGAAGACCTATCAGTCTTCTTACAATTCCAGCCTGACAGCCATTAGTTTAGGGTGAAAAATATAGCGTTTGCTAGTCGCTGCAAACTACTTTATTTTTCGCTTAAGCCTTTTAAGCAAGCCACTTAGCGGCCTATTTTTATTTCCTAAAACTGGCTAATTTACTGTAAAATATCATCATTATTGCGTGCAAGACTATCATGAATCATTCATGTGCTTTGCAAAGTAAAGCCTGTCAATTGCAGGCTTTTTTCTTGTTCAATACTAAGTTAGTTTAAATAAAGACAACTCAATTTAATGGTCACTACACACAAAGTGGATGTACTTTTAGTCGGCAGTGGCGTCATGAGCGCTACGCTTGCCTCATTGTTGGCTGAATTAGATGATTCACTCAGTATGATGATGGTAGAGCGCTTACCTACCGTTGCCGCAGAGAGTACTGACGCGTGGAATAATGCGGGCACCGGCCATGCAGGCTATTGTGAGTTAAATTACACGCCTGCAAGCGCGGATGGCAGCATTAATATTAGTCGCGCATTGTCCATTAACGCTTCGTTTGAAGTGTCCTTACAGTTTTGGTCATATCTGGTTGAAAGCAGCGCCCTACCTGCCCCCAAACACTTTATTAACCCTACCCCACACCTGAGTTTTGTCTGGGGAGATGAGGATGTGAAGTTTTTACGCCAACGCTACGAGTTACTCAAGAAACACCATTTGTTTGAAGCGATGGAATATAGCGAAGATTTTGATACGCTTAGCCGTTGGATGCCGCTGGTGATGCAGTCGCGTGACAAAAGCCAAAAAATGGCTGCTACCCGCATTCCGCATGGTAGCGATGTAGATTTTGGTGCCTTAACGCGTAGCTTTGTGCGTAAGCTTGAGCAAAAAGATAACTTCACACTCAAGCTTAATACTGAAGTTAAACAGTTAAAACAGTTGAGCAATGGTCGTTGGCAAGTCACTTTAACGCATTTAAAAACTAAAAAAACTAAAGTGATTGATGCGGGTTTTGTGTTTTTGGGCGCAGGCGGTGGCGCACTCAAATTACTACAAAAATCAGGCGTGCCAGAAAGCCATGGTTATGGCGGCTTTCCTGTCAGTGGCCAGTGGTTGGTATGCAAAAACCCCGAGGTGATTAAGCACCACACGACGAAAGTCTACGGTAAAGCCGCGCTAGGCGCGCCGCCCATGTCTGTGCCTCACCTTGATATGCGGATGATTAATGGCGAGCCCGCCCTGCTCTTTGGCCCCTATGCTGGCTTTACGACTAAGTTTTTAAATGAAGGGTCGTATTTAGATTTAATTAAATCCGTGAAACCGGGCAATATACAGCCAATATTAAAAGTTAGCCGTCACAACACGGATTTAACACGCTACCTCATTACGGAAGTGCTCAAAACACGCACCTCTAAAATAGGCGTGCTCCGTCAGTTTTATCCGCAAGCGTCCAAAGCTGATTGGCATTTAGAAAATGCCGGTAAGCGCGTACAAATCATTAAAAAATGTGATGTGAAAGGCGGTAAGCTTGAGTTTGGCACCGAGATTGTCGCTGCGCAAGATGGCACCATTGCCGCCTTATTGGGCGCATCTCCCGGTGCTTCTGTGGCCGTACAAGCGATGATAGACGTGATTGAGCGTTGCTTTAGCGCACAGATGCAAACCAGCCCTTGGCAGGCTAAAATGAAGGCGCTGGTGCCAAGTTATGGCGAATCATTGATTGAGAATGCTGACTTTCTGAAAAAAATCCGTCAACGCACCTTAAGTACGCTGAATTTGCTGTAAGGTCGTCTTGCCTTAACCTGCTACCAGTAAGCTACGCTGGCGACGCACTTCATATAAGCAAATACCACTCGCCACACTCACGTTAAGGCTTTCTACCGAGCCAAACATTGGAATCGTCACCAGTGCATCGCACGTTTCAGCAGTTAGCCGACGAATGCCGTCGCCTTCTGCACCCAAGACAATGGCAATAGGCCCGTCTAGCTTAATGTTGAGCAAATTACTCGGTGCATCCATGGTGGTGCCCACCACAAATACCCCTGCTTCTTTAAGCTCGCGTATGGTTCTGGCTAAATTAGTCACCGCGATAAAAGGCACGGTTTCAGCAGCGCCACTGGCCACTTTACGTACAGTCGCATTCAAACCCACTGCCCGATCTTTAGGCGCAATGACTGCATGAACACCCATGGCATCTGCTACACGTAGGCAGGCGCCTAGATTATGGGGGTCTTCAACGCCATCTAGTATTAAAAAGAACGGCGGTTCTGTTAAGTCAGATTCCAGTATGTCGTGTATATCTTTGTAGGGAATAGGCGTATCGACAACGCGTGCAATCACGCCTTGGTGACGGCCATTCATGCCCGCAATCCCATCTAAGCGGCTACGATCAACCTCCATGGTACGTACGCCTGAAGATTCAGCCATTTTAAGCAAATCTTTCATGCGTGCATCTACACGGTCGCGGTCAATTAAAATCTCTTGCACGCTAGCGCTATGTTGGCGCAAACGACTTAATACGGCATGAAAGCCAAATAAAATACGGGCATCGCTCATGTACTCACCTTAAATTCTTCTATGTAATGCTTAATGTTTACTGGTTCTTTTGTGACTTTTTTTAGACTTAGTCGGTTTGGCTGGGTTTTTAGCAACGGGTTTTGTCCCTGATTTTGGCTTAGCGCCTAGGGTTAATTGTCCCGCGTGTCTCACCTTTGGTTTTTCGCCAAAATGAGCGCTGGATTTTACAGGTTTTTGCTCACCCGCGCGCGATTTATTATCCGCCCATGGTTTATTGGGTACAACATTAACACCATCATCTAATGTATTGTTTTTATTAACTAAAGAAAAATCTATCTTGGTGGTTTCTAAATCAACGCGCGCCACTTTAATGGTTAAGCGATCACCTAATTGGTAACGCACACCGGTACGCTCCCCGGCCATTTCATGACGGGCTTTATCGTAATGGAAGTAATCATTGCCCAATTCTGTGACGTGTAATAAGCCCTCGACGTAGACGCCATCCAAAGCCACAAATAAGCCAAAGCTGGTGACGCCGGCCACGGTACCTTCAAATACCTCACCAATTTTATCTTGCATGTAAAAACATTTAAGCCAATTGGTCACATCACGCGTGGCGTCATCGGCGCGGCGCTCAGTCATTGAACACTGGGTGCCTAATTGGCTCCAATCGCCCGGCTTATACTTCTCGCCATTGAGCACGGCTTTAATGGCCCGGTGAATCAATAAGTCTGGGTAGCGACGTATCGGTGAGGTAAAGTGCGCATAGGCCTCATAGGCGAGCCCAAAGTGGCCAACATTGTCTGGGCTATACACCGCTTGCTGCATTGAGCGTAGTAATACGGTTTGCAGTAGCTGTGCGTCCGGACGGGGTCTAATTTTGTCTAATAGCTTGCCGTAATCTTTCGCGTGCGGTTTATCGCCACCGCCCACACCAAACCCAAACTCGCCCATAAAGGTACGTAATAGCTCTAGTTTTTCTGGGGTTGGGCCTTCGTGAATGCGATATAAAGCAGGATGCTCATGCGCATGTAAGAAATCTGCCGCACAGACGTTGGCCGCCAACATGCATTCTTCAATCAGCTTGTGCGCTTCATTTCTGTGGCTAGGCACGATGCTGTCAATTTTGCCATTGTCATTAAACACCATGATGGTTTCAGAGGTTTCAAACTCAATGGCGCCACGTTTTTCGCGCTGCGTGAGCATGAGCTTATACACACTTTGCAAATGCTGTAGATGCGGCATCAGCCATGCGTATTCTTGGGCTAATTCAGCTTCAGGGTGTTGCAAAATTTCATGCACTTGCGTGTAAGTCATGCGTGCTTTAGAGCACATGACAGAGGGGTAAAACTTATACTGTTTTACCACGCCCAAGCCATCTACTTGCATATCACAAATCATGCATAAGCGCTCTACATCAGGGTTCAGTGAGCATAAGCCGTTAGATAAGGCCTCTGGCAACATCGGAATCACACGGCGCGGAAAATATACCGAGTTACCCCTATCATAGGCACCGGTATCTAAGGCATCTTTGGGCCTCACGTAAAAACTCACATCGGCAATCGCCACCACTAATCGCCAGCCTTTGCCTTGTGGTTCAGCATAGACGGCATCATCAAAGTCACGTGCGGTTTCGCCATCAATGGTAATCAATGGCATGTCACGGCAATCAATCCGATTTTTGTAATCGCTCGCTTGGACTAGTTTAGGATAAGACTCTGCGAGCGCCACCGCTTCTTTGCTAAATTCATGCGGTAAATTATGCTTACGCAGTGCAATTTCAATTTCCATGCCGCTGTCAGCATAATTACCTAATATCTCAACCACTTTACCCATCGGTTGAGCAAGGGATGAGGGTTGTTCTGTCAACTCCACCATCACCACTTGGCCGGCTTTGGCATTCATGTCTAAGTGATAGGGAATCAATATATCTAAATTGATGCGTTTATCTTCCGCCGCCACAATGGTCACGCCGGTGGTATGAATGACTCGTCCGACTAGTTTCTGCGTGCGTCGTTCAAGCACTTCAACCAACTTGCCTTCAGGGCGTCCTCGTCTATCTAAACCACTCATACGCACCATGGCACGGTCGCCATGCATGACTTGTGACATCTCTTTAGGGCTTAAAAATAAGTCCTCGCCATTACATTTGGTTTTATCATCAGGAATTAAGAAACCAAAGCCATCAGGATGGCCCTGCACGACGCCAGAAATCAAATCTAGCTTATCGGCAATACACAGGGCGCCTTTTCTATTTTTAATAATCTGGCCCTCACGCTCCATGGCGTTTAAGCGTTTATTAAAAATCTCGCGCTCGTCATCATTAATGCCTAATAGCATATAGAGTTGCTCGACACTGACGGGCGCGCCCTGCTCGCCCATGGTACTGAGTACTACCTCACGACTTGGCAATGGGGTGTCGTATCGATTGGCTTCACGCGCTGCGTGGGGGTCATTCATGCGTTTATGGTGTGTTTTTTTTGTCATTGACAAAGCTTACCTTTAATATAAAATTTAACGCGATTATCACTTATTTGGCGTAAGCCATAAGCCCAGATGGCGGAATTGGTAGACGCGCATGGTTCAGGTCCATGTGCCTTAGGGTGTGGAGGTTCGAGTCCTCTTCTGGGCACCATCTGCTACTTTTGAGTGGCATTCGTATGCAAATAGTCCCATTCATACTCAGAATAACCCAGATTTACTTATCGATTTTACGGACATCTAACTGTTCGTTGATCAAGTTAGACATGATTTCAATTTGATCTAACAGTGTAGACGTTAAATCAATCCGTGTTTCTTCATCATAATCTTGCGTGAGTAGTAGTTCGGTAAAGCCGTAAATACTGGCCAGCGGTTCACGCAGCGCTTCAGCAATGTGTGCAAGCTTAACGGCCATGGTATTTTGCGATGATGAGCTACTTCTAACGCGCATATAATAAAGCGCACTCAAGCCCTCTACCCCTACGTCTACGCGGTTACATTCACGCACAGGGGTGGCAAGCAAGGCAAGATTAAAGTCATCTTCAGTCAAGCCGATGACAGTCGCTTGGTTAAGGCCCGTACAACGCTCAAAAATCGGATTAACGGCACTGACATGGCCCTCGTTGTTAATCGCAGCAATACCAAAGAGGCTACGTTGCCACAAGGCTTGCAATACTACTGGGGGTAATGCATCATTCAATTTAGTTGTCATGATCTTTACTTACTTCACTTGTAATGCATTAGTGAGGTGGCGAGACAATTCAACTGGGCTAAATGGTTTTACAAAATAGGCATTAGCGCCTAGGCTTAAGCCTTTTTCCTGATCAGCCACTTGGCCGCAAGCAGTTAGTAGCACAATATAAATATCGGCCAGTGCGGGGTCTTGTTTGATTTTTTCACACAATTGATAGCCATCCATTTCGCCTGGCATCATCACATCAAGCACCATCGCATCAGGCTTTAACAACTTAATTTTCTCAAGCGCCGTGGCCGCATCTTCGGCCTCGGCAAGGGCAAAGTCTTTGCGCAAAATGAGGCTCACAATTTGACGAATGGAGGCTTGATCGTCAACAATTAATACATTTTTCATGGTCATGGTGCTCCTTAATAACTAGGGTTGGCTAATCGTTTCGGCAACTTCGGCAAAGCCAAAGGCTTCATTGTCAGAAAATTCTTCAGCAATGGCTTTAAATTTATCCTGAAGTGCAATAAATGCATTCACGATGTCGGGGTCAAAATGCTTACCACTCCCCTCAATAATAATTTGAGCCGATTGCTCATGGGTCATTGGTTTTTTGTAAGGCCGCGCACTGACTAGCGCATCATACACGTCGGCGACCGCCATTAGTCTTGCTGAAATAGGAATATCTTCACCGGCTAAGCCTTCTGGATAACCGCTACCATCCCATTTTTCTTGATGACTACCAGCAATTTCTTTAGCAAATTTTAAGAAAGGTGCACTGCGGCCGATGGTTTTCTCGGCATTTTCAATAGCGATACGGCCAAGGGCGGCATGCGTTTTCATAATTTCAAATTCTTCTACCGTCAGTTTGCCTGGTTTAAGCAAAATCGCATCGGGAATACCGACCTTACCAATATCATGCAAAGGCGCTGATTTGTAGATAAGCTCAATGTTAGTGCGTGTGAGTAGCAGTGAAAACCTAGGGTGACGTTGCAAATGCTGTGCCAGCGCCAGAATATAGCGCTGAGTGCGGTGCAAATGGTTGCCCGTTTCATTGTCACGCGTTTCTGCCAATGATGCCATGGCCAAAATCGTTACATCCTGAATAAATTCCAACTCTTTTGAGCGTTTAGACACCTCAGTGACCAAAAATGTATTTTTGTCTTTAGCAAAATCAGCCGCTAGTTTTAAGTTGTAATGGGCATTGACACGTGCCAGCAACACCACACCGTGAATCGGCTTGGTGACGTAATCCACCGCGCCTAAGGCAAAGCCTTTTTCTAAATCGCTATCATCATTCATGGCTGACAAAAAGATGATAGGGATATTGCGCGTTAATCGATTGGCTTTCAGACGCTTACATACCTCATAACCGTCAATATCTGGCATCATCACGTCCAGCAAAATAAGATCCGGCTTAGGTTCAGCGTTGGCGAGTAATAGGCCTTTTTCGCCGCAATTAGCCGCTTTAATATGGTAGTCTTTTTTGAGTAGTTCATTCACAATGCCCAAAATTTCAGGGCTATCATCAATGACTAAAATGGTGCCGCGCGCTTCTTCTGTAGGGGCTTGTTTTAAATGATCCATTGCGTTTCCTGTGAATATTATACCAAACGAAGTAACAGCAAGGCTTGATCAAGCTCAAAGGCTCTCACCAAGGTTTCAATTTCAGCGGCACGGTCTGCTGGCATGGCTGTTGCCAATACCTGGCTGTGTTGATCTAGCCATGCCATGGCTTCTGGGTTGCTATCGGCCAGTAACTTGTCTAGCTCAGCGACTGCCGCTTTAGCTGTGGCTTTATCTGCCGCAGGCGGGCTCGCTAATGGTGGTAAATGCTGCTGTATATCGGCAATTAATGTTTTTAAATGCACTTCTATCTTAGCAATCAATGGATTTAACTTCGAAACCGGCAGTTGGTTGGTGATGGCAATCTCTAAATTGGCGGCCTCTACACTCAATATCTCGGCACCTATGCTGGCAGCCACGCCTTTTAAGGTGTGCGCTACGCGCTTTGCCGTGGTGGTATCTTTAGCTGTCAGTGCGTTACGACAAGTCGCCGGCATATCGGCTTGTTGCGTGCAGAACTTACGCAAGCTAGCCTCATACAGTGTCACATTGCCCATCATGCGCGTTAACGCCGGTGCGGCGTTAATACCGGCAATGTCAAAGTCGGTAGCATCGGTAGGGGATGGTGATTTTTTAGCTTTACTTTTAGGTTTGCTAGGCGATGCGGGTTGGCGCACTGGTATCCATTTAAGTAAGGTGGCCCACAGGAAATCTGGCTCAATCGGTTTAGGAATAAAGTCGTTCATACCCACATCCATACAGCGTTGCCTATCAGCTGCGAGTGCATTGGCGGTCATGGCCACTACGGGCAGGTTAGCCAAACGGGGCTGACTGCGTATATTCGTGGTAGCCGCTAAGCCATCCATCACCGGCATTTGCATGTCCATCAGCACTAAATCGTATTGATTGGCTTTAAGTAGTGTCAATGCAATCTCGCCGTGCTCGGCTAGGTCGACCCTAAAGCCTGCTTGACGTAACATGTCTAAAGCCACTTCTTGGTTAATTTCATTGTCTTCAACCAATAAAATGCGTGCGCCAGCAATGGTTTTAATCTGCGTATAAATGTCTGAAATTTCCACTAAGTGAGCTTCTATTTCAAGTGATTCATTCTGCAATGCGCGCATGGCTGTATCAAACAACATCGAGGCATTGACCGGTTTAATCAACACGTCATGAATACCCGCATCTTCGGCTTGGTGAAACACCTCTTCACGCCCATAAGCTGTGACCAAGATGACCCGTGGTTGCTTAGCTAACGGCAAGGCCTGAATATGTCGGCCCGCTTCTACGCCATTCATGTCTGGCATATGCCAATCCATAAAAATGATGTCATAAGGGGTGTGGTTACGCTCAGCATTAGCCACTTCTTGCACGGCTTCTGCACCTGAACTCACTAACTCCACAGCAAAGGTCATGCTGGTGAGCATTTCATCCATCACTAAGCGTGCATTTTCATTATCATCAACCACTAACACACGACGGCCACGTAAGTCAGGCGCGGGTAACAGCTCAGGCCTTTCAGCATGACCCAGTGCAAAGCGGGCGGTAAACCAGAACGTACTACCCTGTCCTTCTACACTGTCTACACCGACAGCACCGCCCATCATCTCAGCCAATTGTTTAGAGATGGCTAAGCCTAGGCCAGTGCCGCCATACTTACGTGTAGTGGTGGTATCGGCTTGGGTAAAGGCCGTGAATAAATGTTTGATTTGCTCAGCACTTATGCCTATCCCGGTATCTTTGACAGAGAAATGGATGAGTGCCTCATGCTCGGTTTTTTCAAGCAAGCGCACCACAATATCAATCTCGCCTTTTTCGGTAAATTTAAGCGCATTGTTGGCATAATTAATCAGTACCTGACCCAAGCGTAAAGAATCACCTACCAAATCAACCGGCACATCTTTGGCAATATCAAGCACTAATTCCAAGCCTTTTTCGCTGGCTTTTTCACCAATCAAATTCACCACATTGGCTAGGGTCGATTCCAACTCGAACGAGCTATTTTCTAATGACAACTTGCCTGCTTCAATTTTAGAGATGTCTAAAATATCATTGATAATGCGCAATAAATGCTGGCCTG
>SESD01000861.1_pt1 | contig 17956 bp, 10 predicted proteins | sample 3171411 | NCBI WGS metagenome assembly SESD01 (sample SAMN06051880, study PRJNA518727) | freshwater metagenome | biome: subpolar coniferous forest; feature: holomictic lake; material: water; isolation source: holomictic Lake 442, 16.5 m depth | place: Canada: near Kenora, Ontario | collected...
AAACCATTAGTATCACTCTGCACTGCGCCCAAACCACCCTTGCGGTTCGCTGAAGATAGGTCGGTATGTAGCCAAGCAACGTCATTTTCGATGAATCTTCCTAAAAAACGTGCCGCATGAATATGGTCAGCGCCGCCTTCAAGCGTACATTGCTTGATATCTGCAATATCACTATCCAAGTCACTCTCATAATCTTCATCGTAGGGAAATGCCACAATACGCTCCCCAGCGATAACGCCAGCGCCAACAGCTTTACAAGACAGTTCAGGGCGATTACTGATTACACCGCTCATACGATCACCTAATGCTGAAATCATACTGCCAGTGAGTGTTGCAAAGTCTAAAATAACATCAGGTTTTTTCCGACTCGCTAATGTTAGCGTATCTGCAAGTACCATACGGCCTTCAGCATCAGTATGAACAATCTCAATGGTCGTGCCATTAAGTGCCGTGACTACATCATTTTGTTTGTAGGCCTGTGGACCAATATGATTCTGTGCAATAGCTAGCCAGCAATCTATTTTTACTTCAAGCTGTTGTTGTGTTGCCGCCAATAAAATACCTAAGGCTACTGCTGAGCCGTTCATATCTTCATGCATACCCTGCATGTACTTAGCTGGCTTAATGTTATGCCCGCCAGTATCAAAACAAATACCTTTGCCAACTAATGCAATATGTTTCTTAGGGTTGTTGTGTGTGTAGGTTAAATGCACAATAGCCGCATCTTGTGGATGACTGCCTTGACCAACTGCATAGAACGCACCAGCCCCTATTTTTTTTAGGGTAGGCATGTCAAATTCTTCATGTTCCCAGCCATTTAATTTTGCTAGCGTAACAATCTTTTGACGATAAATAGTGGGGGTTAATTCATTGGGTGGGGTAATGGTGAGCTGACGACATAGCGTGTTTCCAGCCACGCGTGCATTCACATAGTTATAGTCATGGCTTGCTTTGTGTCCATAAATACTTATATTTTTCAATGGCTTGAACTTAATTTCTTTTTTTCTACTAGGTAATTCCGTCACATTAACTGTAGCTACGTAGTATGCTGCACAGGCATGCGCCTCACGAGTAGCGTCGTCCCCAAACAAGCATATAGCTAATTCAGTCGGTTGTTCATCAAGTAAAGGTTTCAGTGCTTTACGTAGCAAGGAATGACGTTGAAACATGTTCAGATCACTGCTTAAAATAACAAAACTTGCCACACCATTATTAGGTAAATCTGCAATTAAAGGGGTCTTATTTAAGTCTTTGTATTCGCCATTAATGCGATTTAGTTTTGTGTGTAAAATTTCGCCAAATGCCAGTTCATTTTCTTCTTTTTCGGTGAGTATAAAAAGTACGTGTTTTTCTGAAGATAATGATTTTTCTGTACATATAGCTGCATTTTGTACTAATTTTAACGACATTTAAATTCCTTTAACTCTTATATAATATGTAATATAAACATAGCAGAACCAATAAAAATAACCTTTTGCTCGTACGGTTTAACTTGACCAAAAAGCCTAAAAAAGCCACACTATTGTCTTGATTGAATAGACCTTAATGATTGCTTTAAATATAGAGCAAGCTAATTCATGTTTAGTTACGTTCGCTTTGTGTAAATTATACGCGTAGCAACAACAACACGGAGATATCTCACGCATGGCAACGAATCAATACAATACACCACAGGGTAAAGGCATGGCAGAAACCGACCCACAAGAAACACAAGAGTGGTTAGATGCGCTTACTGCTGTTATTGAAAACGAAGGAACTGAGCGCGCCCATTTCTTACTAGAGGCCATGATTGATAAAGCGCGTCGTTCAGGTAGTAATTTGCCATATAACGCGACGACTGCCTATGTTAATACAATACCGACCCATCTTCAGCAGCGTTTGCCAGGCAACCCTGAAATGGAGCGTCGCATTCGTGCTTTAGTTCGATGGAACGCAATTATGACGGTGTTGCGTGCTAATGAGAAATCACCTGGTGTGGGTGGGCATATTGCTAGCTTTCAATCTGCCGCGACTTTATACGACACCGCTTTTAACTATTTTTTCCGGGCAGCTAATGAGAATTTTGGCGGTGACTGTGTCTATTTCCAAGGGCATTCTTCGCCAGGTGTCTATGCGCGTGCTTTTTTAGAAGGCCGTATTACGGAAGAGCAATTGAATAATTTCCGTCAAGAAGTGGGTGGTAATGGCTTGCCTAGCTATCCACATCCATGGTTAATGCCAGATTTTTGGCAGTTTCCAACCGTGTCTATGGGTTTAGGGCCTATTACTGGTATTTATCAAGCACGCTTCCTTAAGTATTTGCACGATCGTGGCATTGCCGATACGAGTGATCGTAAGGTATGGGTATTCTGTGGTGATGGCGAGATGGATGAGCCTGAATCATTAGGTGCTATTTCATTGGCAAGCCGTGAAAAGTTAGACAATTTAATCTTTGTCATTAACTGTAATTTGCAACGTTTAGATGGACCTGTGCGCGGAAATGGCAAGATTATTCAGGAATTAGAATCTGACTTCCGTGGATCTGGCTGGAACGTATTGAAAGTGATTTGGGGTTCTTATTGGGATCCGTTGTTAGCCATGGACAAAGATGGTTTGTTAAAAAAACGCATGGAAGAATGTGTGGATGGCGAATATCAAAACTTTAAGGCAAAAGGTGGTGCGTATACACGTGAGCACTTCTTCGGTAAGTATCCTGAGCTAAAAGAAATGGTTGCGGCGATGAGCGACCAAGATATTTGGCGCTTAAACCGTGGCGGACATGACCCTCATAAAGTTTATGCGGCTTATCACTCAGCAGTGAATCATAAAGGTCAGCCAACTGTCATTTTAGCTAAAACCGTAAAAGGTTATGGTATGGGCGAAGCTGGTGAAGGCCAAAATACCACTCACCAGCAGAAGAGTATGGATTTAACTTCACTTAAAGCTTTTAGAGACCGTTTTGATCTACCCATTACTGATGAACAAGTAGAGAGCTTGAGCTTTTATAAGCCAGCGGCAGATAGCCCTGAAATGCAGTATATGGCGGAACGTCGTGTCGCTATGGGCGGATCTGTGCCAGCACGTCGCCGTAAAGGTAATGAACTTGTTGTGCCTGAATTATCTGCTTTTGAAAACATGTTGGTATCAACCGGTGAGCGTGAAATTTCGACCACTATGGCTTTTGTACGCATTTTATCAACGTTGGTACGAGATAAGCAGTTAGGTAAATTTATTGTACCTATCGTGCCAGATGAAGCACGTACTTTTGGGATGGAAGGGATGTTCCGCCAATTGGGTATTTATGCCAGCCAAGGCCAGTTGTATGAGCCTATGGATTCTGATCAAGTGATGTATTACAAAGAATCTAAAGATGGACAAATATTAGAAGAAGGGATCAACGAAGCGGGCTCATTCTCTAGTTGGATGGCGGCTGCTACGTCTTATAGCGTAACCGGCGTGCAGATGATTCCATTTTACATTTTCTATTCTATGTTTGGTTTCCAACGTATTGGCGACTTAGCTTGGGCCGCTGGCGACTCGCGCGCGCGCGGTTTCTTACTTGGTGCTACTGCCGGCCGTACGACATTGAATGGTGAAGGTTTGCAGCATGAAGATGGGCATAGCCATTTGATGTCTGCCACTATCCCTAATTGTCTTTCTTACGACCCAACCTTTGCTTATGAGTTGGCGGTGATTATTCAAGAAGGTTTGCGTCGTATGGTGCAAAATCAAGAGGATGTGTATTACTACATCACCTTGATGAATGAAAACTACACGCATCCAGAAATGCCAAAAGGCTCTGAAGCGGGCATACTTAAAGGTATTTATAACTTTAATAAATCAAAAGCCAAAGGCGAAAAAGTCCAATTGATGGGTAGTGGTGTAATTTTGCGTGAGGTGATATTTGCCGCTGAATTGCTCGAAAAAGACTGGGGTGTTTCAGCAGATGTTTGGAGCGTGACTAGTTTTAACGAATTGCGCCGTGATGGTTTAGATGCAGAACGTTGGAATATGCTAAACCCGGAGAAGCCACAAAGATTAAGTTATGTAGCAGAAGTGATGAAAGGCGCGCAAGGCCCTACCATTGCTTCAACAGATTATATGAAATCTTTTGCAGAGCAAATTGCAGGTTTTGTGCCAGGAAAATTTGTAGCATTGGGTACAGATGGTTATGGTCGATCTGATAGCCGTGAAGCACTTCGTAGCTTCTTTGAGGTGGATCGATATTATGTTGTTGTTGCAACACTAAAAGCGCTCGCTGATGAAGGTAAATTGCCAGCAAGCAAAGTGAGTGAAGCAATCAAAAAATACAAGTTAGATGCTACCAAGCCTAACCCAACGACAGTTTAAGGACACGCACACATGGCAATTCAAGACATACTCGTCCCAGATATTGGTAATTTTGATAGTGTGGATGTCATTGAAGTTTTAGTAAAAGCGGGCGATTCCGTCGCTAAAGAAGATTCATTGATTACAGTGGAGTCTGATAAAGCTTCTATGGACATTCCTTCACCATTTTCAGGTGTGGTAAAAGAAGTCAAAATGAAAGTGGGTGATAAAGTTGCTCAAGGCAGTTTGATTATCACGATGGATGTAAGTGACGCTGTGACCGCACCAGTGGTAGAAAAGCCAGCTGCTACAGAAAAATCAGCCGTTGTGAAAGAGGCTATTCCAGAGCGAGAAATTCCACAACCTACTCGTCCAGCGCCAGAGCCACCAAAAACAATTGCACCGGCGCATCAACCAGTACCAGTGGGTGAAAGTGCTATAGTGGATTCGGGTAAGGTTTCGCATGCGAGTCCATCAGTACGTAAATTTGCGCGTGAGTTAGGCGTTAATTTAGCGTTTGTTAAAGGGTCTGCGGCAAAAAATCGTATTTTGCAACAAGATGTGCAGGCTTATGTTAAAAATGAGTTGGCTAAACCCCGCACAGAAAATATGGGTGCTGGCTTAGGGAGCTTGGCAACATTAGCCATGCCAGTGATAGACTTTAGTAAGTTTGGTGAAATTGAAACTAAACCATTATCACGTATTAAAAAACTTTCTGGCGCTAATCTACACCGTAACTGGGTGACTGCACCGCATGTCACTCAGTTTGATGAAGCAGATATTACCGATTTGGAAGATTTTAGAAAGTCTATGCAGGCCGATGCCGAAAAACGTGGTGTAAAACTCACGATGTTGGCTTTCTTGATTAAAGCCTCGGTCAATGCGCTTAAAGCTTATCCAAATTTCAATGCTTCATTGTCACCTGATGGTGATAGTTTAATTTTGAAAAACTATTTCAATGTTGGTTTTGCTTGCGATACCCCAGATGGGTTAGTGGTGCCTGTAGTCAAAGATGTGCAACAAAAAGATGTATTGGATATTGCGCGTGATTTGGCTGATTTATCGACCAAAGCTCGCGAGCGAAAACTTAAAGTAGAAGAGATGCAGGGTGGTTGTTTCACAATTTCTAGTTTGGGTGGCATAGGGGGTACGATGTTTACGCCGATTATTAATTGCCCTGAAGTGGCTATTCTTGGAGTATCACGCTCAAGTATGCAACCTGTGTATGACGCTAAAACTAAGACTTTTGAACCACGTTTAATTTTGCCAATGTCACTTTCTTATGACCACCGTGTAGTTGATGGTGCTGATGGCGCCAGGTTTACTAGTCACATGCGCATGATGCTAAGTGATGTGCGTAGATTATTACTCTAGCTCAAAAGTAACAGGTAGTAGCGGCCGGACATATTTAAGTGCGTTTAAGTTTTAACAAAGGGTTAGCATGAGCAATTTAGTGGAAGTATTAGTGCCAGACATTGGCAACTTTGACAGCGTAGATGTGATTGAAGTTTTGGTCAAAGTGGGTGATATGATTGCACTTGAAGATTCATTGATTACGGTTGAATCAGACAAGGCATCCATGGATATCCCATCTCCTATTGCCGGCACAGTGAAAACACTTATCGTTAAAGTGGGCGATAAGGTTGCCAAAGATAGTTTGTTGATGATAGTTGATACTATTGTCGGTACTCCTAAAAGTACGCCTGCACCAGTTCAAGCAGTGACTACCGAGCCGGCAGCTACGACGCCTATTGTAAGTGCGCCAATGGCAACTACAAGTAGTTCCCAAACGATTCCTCAATCTGACTTACATGCTGAAGTTGTGGTCTTGGGTTCAGGCCCTGGCGGGTATACAGCTGCTTTTCGTGCGGCAGATTTAGGTAAGCAAGTGGTCTTAATTGAGCGCTACTCAACATTAGGTGGTGTATGTCTTAACGTTGGATGTATTCCTTCAAAAGCCTTGCTTCATACTGCAAAAGTGATTACTGAAGCAGAAGAAACCGCACATCATGGGGTAACTTTTAGTGCCCCTAATGTAGACCTTGAGCAGTTGCGTAATTGGAAAGCGAATGATGTTGTAGGTAAACTAACAACCGGTTTGTCATCCATGGCAAAACAACGTGCAGTGACTGTGGTGCAGGGCTTGGGTAAATTTACTGGGCCCAATCAAATTGCAGTGACTGCAGCAGACGGAAAAATAACGACAGTCTCATTTGATAATGCCATTATTGCTGCAGGTTCTCAGGCGACTAAGTTTCCTGGTGCGCCAGATGACGAGCGTATTATGGATTCTACCGGTGCATTAGCGTTGGCAGATATTCCAAAACGCATGCTAGTAATAGGTGGCGGTATTATTGGTTTGGAAATGGGTACAGTCTACGATGCGCTTGGTACTAAGGTTAGCGTTGTTGAATTTACGGATGGGTTGGTACAGGGGTGTGATCGCGATTTAGTAAGACCATTACAAAAACGTATGGAAAAACGCTTCGAAAGTATTATGCTATCGACCAAAGTGGCAAAAATGGAAGCCAAGAAAGATGGTATTCATGTCAGTTTTGAAGGTGAAGCTGCGCCTAAAGAAAGCCAAGTATATGATCGCGTACTTGTTTCTATTGGGCGTAAACCTAATGGTAAGAATATCGGTGCAGAGAATGCAGGCGTTGCGGTCAATGAATGGGGTTTTATTAATGTAGATAAGCAGATGCGTACAAATGTTGCGCATATTTTTGCGATTGGCGATATTGTGGGCCAGCCGATGTTGGCGCATAAAGCCACACATGAAGGCAAGGTCGCGGCAGAAGTGATTGCGGGCCATAAAGTTGAGTTTCAGGCGATGGCCATTCCATCAGTTGCTTACACCGACCCTGAAATAGCTTGGGCAGGCGTGACGGAAATTGAGGCTAAAGCCAAAGGAATTGAGTACGAAAAAGCTTCGTTCCCTTGGGCTGCAAGTGGCCGTGCTATTTCTATAGCACGTACTGAAGGTACTACTAAACTGATATTTGATAAAACCAGCCATCGGCTCATTGGTGCGGGTATTGTCGGTGTGAACGCCGGTGAATTGTTGGCGGAAGCAGTATTAGCCATTGAAATGGGTGCAGATGCCCATGACCTAGGTTTGACTATTCACGCGCACCCTACTTTATCGGAAACTGTTTGCTTTGCAGCGGAGATGAAAGAGGGCACAATTACTGACCTTTACATCAAAAAAAGATAAGTATATTGAATGGCCGCCACTGATTTCCTTATCAAGTTAGCGCAGATTTTCCCCACGGATAGACTCTATACCGACCCCGTAGATTGCTACGCCTATGCATACGATAATTCACGTATTTTTCACGCCCCTATTGCCGTCGTTTTTCCTCTCAATATAGAGGAAGTGCAGGCGGCTATTAAGCTTTGTCATGCGCATAAAGTGCCTGTGGTGCCACGTGGTAGGGGCACGGGGACTGCCGGTGGTAGCGTGCCTGAAGCCGGCGGTGTGGCGCTCTCGCTAGAGCGCATGAACAAAATCATTAGTATTGATCCAGACAATCGCATGGCAATTATTGAGCCTGGTGTACTGAACCAAGAATTGCAAGATGCAATTAAAGGTGTAGGGTTCTTTTGGCCGCCAGACCCTTCTAGTGCTGCTTATTGCAGTATTGGTGGCAATCTTGCGACCTGTGCCGCAGGGCCGCATGCTGTTAAATACGGTGTTGCGCGTGATCATGTGCTGGGTTTAAAAGCCGTGACGGGCAATGGCGACATTATTAGAACAGGCTGTTATACCAGTAAGGGTGTGGTTGGTTACGATTTAACCAGGTTGTTAGTTGGTTCTGAAGGGACGTTAGCAGTCATAGTTGAAGCTACGCTTAAACTCACCCCACTACCAAAATACACGGGTGGTATTACTGCTGAGTTTGTCGATACCTATAGCTGTGCAAAGGCGATTGCAGCTATCATGGCGCAGCCCTATACACCCAGTGCATTAGAGTTTTTAGATAATGGTGCGCTTAATCTTATTCGTGGCCGCCATAAAAATTTACTGCCAGAAAATGCCAAAGCTTATTTAATGATAGAAGTGGATGGTGCTCAACAGGAGATTATTGAGGCGACTCAGGCCGTTCTATTAGCCTGCCAAGTTGATGGTTTAATTGAAGCTAAAGCGGCGGAAGATACCAAAGCATTATGGGCGGCACGTAAAGCGCTATCTCCTTTACTCAAAGATATCGCTCCTAAAAAAATCAATGAAGATATTGCGGTCCCAGTATCTCACTTACCAGAATTACTGACCGGTTTAGAAAAGCTGGCGAGTCAATATCAAATTTCAAACGTCAATTTTGGTCATGCAGGTAATGGTAATATTCATGTCAATTTATTGGTCAACCCAGACAATGCCGATGAGATGAAGCGCGCTTATGCCTGTTTAGATGAGGTATTTAGTCTAGTGTTGTCATTGCAAGGCACATTGTCGGGTGAGCATGGTGTGGGTATGGCAAAACGTCTCTTTATCTCGCGTGAGATTGATGAAACGACCATGAATTTGATGAAAGCGGTAAAACTTACCTTTGACCCGAATAATATTTTGAACCCAGGTAAGTTGTTCCCTTAATTTTTACTAGTTCACTTATTTGCTAGAGAGTATCTTCCTCCCCAGTAACATGTAAGCTGCGGGTAATACAAATAAAGATAACAGGGGCGCGGTTAGCATGCCCCCTATCATGGGTGCGGCAATACGGCTCATGGTTTCAGACCCGGTACCTGTTCCAATTAAAATAGGAATAAGGCCTGCTAAAATCACTGCTACTGTCATGGCTTTTGGCCTGACTCTTAAAGCGGCACCTTCTATCAAAGCTGCGTATAAGTCTTCATGAGTGTTTAGTTTTCCTGCGGCACGATATCGCTCAATCGCATCATCCAAGTAAACCAGCATGATAATGCCAAATTCAGCGGCTAGGCCTGATAGCGCAATCATGCCGACCCCGCTGGCAATTGAGAAGTGATGCCCTAACATATATAAAAACCAAACTGCACCGACTAATGAAAATGGCAAACTTACTAAAATCAGTGCGGCGGGTGTGATTCGTCTGAATGCAAGAAATAACATCATGAAAATGATGCCCAACGTCATAGGGACAACATAGCTGAGTCGTTTTGAGGCGCGCTCAAAATATTCAAACTGTCCTGACCATGACAGTGAATAGCCGATTGGTAACTGAAGCTCATGATTAATAATCGTTTTTGCTTCTTTAACGAACCCACCTAAATCACGGTCATGAATGTCGACATACACCCATACATTAGGTCTGGCGTTTTCACTTTTTATCATCGATGGGCCATCAGCTACTTTCACTTCAGCAATATCTCCAAGAGGAATAGCCGCTCCACGCTCTGTGATAATAGTCAGGGCTTTGAGTTTTTCTACAGAGTCACGTAGTTCTCTAGGGAACCTTACATTGATAGGGTAGCGTGCTAAGCCTTCAACTTTCTCCCCAATATTGTCACCGCCGATGGCTGTTGCAATAAATGATTGCACTTCTGCGATATTTAAACCATAACGAGCTATTTTAAGTCGATCAATTTTGACATCGATATAGCGTCCTCCCGTAACACGTTCGGCAATTACTGAGCCAACCCCTGGCACTGTTTTCATAATGCGCTCAACTTCGCTCCCTAGTTTCTCCAAGGTAGCTAAGTCAGCACCACTAATTTTTATGCCAACCGGGCTTTTAATGCCGGTTGATAACATATCAATTCGATTACGAATAGGCTGTACCCAGACGTTTGCCATCCCTGGAATTTTTAGCTTAGCATCCAGTTCAGCGATAAGCTTTTCGGTAGTCATGCCAGCACGCCATTCTGATTTAGGTTTAAATTGAATAGTCGTTTCCAGCATTTCAAGGGGTGCTGGATCTGTGGCCGTTTCAGCTCGTCCTGATTTGCCGAATACAGTTTTTACTTCGGGTACCGTTTTAATCAGCCGATCACTTAATTGCAGAATTTCTGATGCTTTAGCAGCGGATAATCCAGGCAATGCGGTTGGCATATACAGTAAGTCGCCCTCATCTAATGGCGGCATAAATTCAGTACCCAACTTGCTTAATGGATATGCCGTGATTAAAAGCAATAGTAAGGCAATACCTATAGTAACTTTAGGGTAATGTAAGACGCGACTCAACATTGGTTTATAGATGGCGATTAAGGTTCGATTGAGTGGATTGCTATGTTCAGAACGAATATACCCTTTAATAAATAGCGTCATCAACACAGGTATCAACGTAATAGATAAGCCTGCCGCCGCCGCCATGGCGTAAGTTTTGGTAAATGCTAGCGGTGCAAACAATTTACCTTCTTGCGCTTCCAAGGTGAAAACAGGAATAAAAGAGAGCGTGATGATGAGTAGTGAGAAAAACAAGGCAGGGCCGACTTCACAGGCTGCATCCACAATAAGCTTGAATCGTTGAGCCGTGTCAGGTTCACCATGCAGTGTTTTATAATAATCAAGTTGCCGATGCGCGTTTTCAATCATCACGATTGCCGCATCCACCATGGCACCAATCGCAATGGCAATGCCGCCAAGCGACATAATATTGGCATTGACGCCTTGATAGTACATGACAATAAAGCTCACTAAAATGCCGATAGGCAAGGCCACAATGGCAACCAAAGCAGATCTAAAATGCCATAGAAACACAGCGCAAACTAGGGCAATGACGATAAATTCTTCAATCAGTTTATGTGTTAAGTTGTCCACTGCGCGATTGATGAGCTGTGATCTGTCATAGGTCGTGACAATTTCTACACCTACCGGCAAGCTTTTCTTCAACGTTTCAAGTTTTGTTTTTACTGCGTTAATGCCCTCTAAAGCATTTTGTCCAGCCCGCATGACAATCACGCCACCCGTCACTTCGCCTTCACCATTAAGCTCGGTAACCCCTCGTCTGAGTTCTGGCCCTATTTGTATACGGGCGACATCAGATAGCAGAATGGGCGTGCCTGTATTACTGACACTAAGCGGAATATTGCGAAAGTCATCCAGTGTTTCTAGATAGCCATGTGAGCGCACCATGTATTCAGCTTCGGCTGACTCGATGACAGAGCCACCGGTTTCTTGATTGTCTGCCTGAAGTGCTGATACAACTTTCGATAAGGGAATGCCATAGCTGCGCAACTTATTGGGGTCTACCTGTACTTGATATTGACGTACCATGCCGCCTAAGGTGGCAACCTCAGCCACGCCAGGGATTGTTTTTAACTCAAACTTCAGAAACCAATCTTGCAAAGATCGTAATTCGGCTAAATCATGCTTACCTGTTCGGTCAATCAAGGCATATTCATATACCCATCCTACGCCTGTGGCATCGGGTCCTAAGCTTGGGCTTACGCCTTTAGGTAGGCGAGAGGAAGCTTGATTTAAATATTCTAAAACACGAGACCTTGCCCAATATTGGTCGGTACCGTCTTTAAATAAAATATAAATGAATGAATCACCAAAAAATGAATAGCCCCTAACTGTTTTAACGCCTGGGACGGAAAGCATGGTGGTTGTGAGTGGGTAAGTGAGTTGATTTTCAACAATCTGCGGTGCTTGCCCGGGCCATGGCGTACGAATAATCACTTGTGTGTCAGATAGGTCTGGCAATGCGTCTAGCGGGGTTCTCAGCATGGCAAATAGACCCCAAGCGATGATCATTGCTGTCATCAGCAAGATCAGTAAGCGATTATTGGCTGACCAACGTATTAATTTAGCAATCATGGCATCGCTCCTTTTGCACCATCATCCTGCTGAGATAATCTGGCTAAAATGCCTGATAATGAGGCTTCTGAATCGATTAAGAATTGTCCAGAAGAAACAACTTCATCCCCTTCAGCAATCCCTTGCAAAATTTCGATGTAATGATTTTGCTCTTGGCCAGTTATAACTTCTGCAGGCTGATAGCCATGCTCACTTTTTACAATCACAACTTTACGCGTGCCCGTTTCAATGACACTTTCGGTGGGGATGGCAAGTGCTGAATGAGTTTGGCCTTTAAACAGGACATTTGCATACATGCCAGGGCGTAATTGATAGTGCTTGTTAGGCAGTTCAATGCGAACTTGTAGTGTTCTTGAAGCCTCATTTAACGTTGGGTATAAGTAACTCACTTTGCCTTTAAACGTTTCACTAGGCATGCTTTGCAACTGCACTTCAGCCAACAATCCTAGTTTTAATCTAGGAATATCACGTTCAGGCACTTCGGCAACTAGCCAAACGTTTGATAGATCAGAGAGTTGCATCAAAGAAGCGCCGGGCATGAGTTGCCCCCCTTCGCGAATACCTAATTCAGTGACTATGCCGGAAGCTGAGGCATAAACGCCAAAGCGCGGACTAGGTTTGTTAAGTTTAGCAATCGCTTCTATTTCACCTTCAGACATTCCTAGTAGTTTTAATCGGTTGCGTGCGGCTTGCTTGAGTGTGTTGTCAGTATCAATCTGGCTTAATGGCATTAATGCTAGATATTCTTGTTGGGCAGCCAGTATTTCAGGTGCATATATTTCAGCAACCTTTTGACCTTTGTTGACATAGTCGCCTACAGCACGTATTGATAATTTTTCTACGAAACCAGGCATGCGAGTTTGTATGACAGAGATACGTCGCTCATCTGGCGCTATCCGGCCCACTGCAGTTAGTGATTCCCCAAAATTTTTCATGGTGGCTTTTTCAAGCCGAATGCCTAAGTTTTGGACCGTTTGAGATGAAATGACTACTCCGCCATTTTCTACCTTGTCATCATTGGCATATTTAGGCTCAAGTTGCATATCCATAAATGGTGACTTACCTGGCTTGTCAAATTTTTGGCCAGGGGTCATAGGGTCATACCAGTAAAGTACTTTTTTGCCGCTATTATCTTGCACCACGTTACTTGAGTCCGTGCTGGCAGTTGTTGCAGCTTGTTCATTTTTAGAACAACTCATCAGTGTGAGTAAAATGAACGGGATAATGAAGTATATTTTTTTCATGATTAATTTTCCTTAAATAAACGATGGTCGTTTACTAAATAGGCAATTTGGACGGTTGCACGCTGCTGATCGGTAAGAATGGCCCAGTGGTCTATTTCAACTTCTATGAGGCTTATACGGGCTTCCCAAACTTCACTAAGGGGTTGTTTGCCAGAGGTATAGGCGGCTTGCGCTATCTTTAACATTGCTTCTGCGTTTGGAATCAATCGAGTGGCATGCTCATTTTCTCTTGCTTCTGCAAGCTCAGCATCTGCGAGTGCATTATCCAGTGCTGAAGAGAGTTCTCGCCTTCTGTCTTCAGTGAGTTTGTGTGATTTTTCAACCAAGACTAGCTTCTCGGCAGTACGCCTATCTTGCCGGTTAGATCTGTCTAATTGCAAATCCATCGATATTTGAAAGCTTAGCATGTCACTTCTATCGGCAAAGCGCTTGCCATAGGCCGCTTCCCACCCCCAGTTTCTTTGAATATCGGCTTGGGCTTTATCTACATCAAGCTGAGCAATATTTTCACTCAGGTGAGCATTTTGTAATAGCGGGTGTTTTTCTATTTCTAGTAGCGCATCTTGGTGACTTAAACGATTGCCTATGACCGGCAGTTCAGCTGCGATAGGCCGCATCGCAGCTTGACCTATCCAGCGTGCTAAGTTTGCTTTAGCTTTTTTTACGTCTCGTTGGGCGGTGAGATATTTGTCAGTGGTCATGGATAGTTTGCTATCTAGTTTTAACACTTCACTTGTTTGCGCGCCGTTTGAACTGATGCGAGAAATGAGCACTTTTCGTTCAGCGTTCATCTCGTCCATCATCTTCTGATAAAGCTCAAATTTACGTTGCGCTTCAAATAAATCTAACCAAACCAAAGCCACATCGCGCTCAATAGACCTGGCGGTAGATATTTGCTCAGTGTGAAATTGATCTGCCTCAGCTTCCATTCGCTTTGAAGCAAGCTCACGTTTTTTAAGCGGGATAATATCTTGTGAGATACCAACATTAATCGCCGTTTGATCGTCACGATTAAAACGTAGCGCATCTGCAGTGGTCACAGGCAAGCTGACGACACCTAACTTAAGTTTAGGGTCTGCTAACTGACCTTCTGCTACTGCGGCTTGGCGTGAAGAATTGGCTGCATCATCAAGTGATTGCAGTAAGGGTTGGTTTTCTGTGGCTAATTTAATAGTTTCAGCTAGTGTAAGTGGTTCTTCTGCGTGTGCAGAAAATGCCAGTAACAATAATAGGCTGAATAGCAGTGTAATACAGGCTGGCCTTTTGGCCAGCAGAAACAAGTTCATGGTGCTCTCCTGATAACTTAAATATGATGAGCTGAGGCGCTATAGCCTCAGCAATATCACATCAAGCAGGAGGCTTGAGGGGCGGCGATAAATCTACCGATTTTTCTGGTGAGTTGAATCTTGGAAATGAAACGGCAGGAAAATCAATGAGTGCAAATTTTGATGATAAATCAATCGGTGTGGCTACTGCGAAGTTACATCCGATACCCATCGCGCATGATTTATGTTCAACGTTGGATTTAGACGCATGTTTTTTCATATCGCCATGATGGCAATTAGGCATGCCCGCCATGTCGTCACTATGGAGTGAGCTGATGACAGATTGTGATGCGCACAAGGTGACGCAATTTGCAGCAAACGCCGGGCTTGTTGCAATGGCAAGCATTAATATCACTGAGATTAAGCGTATGTATCTAAACATAAATTAACTGTAGCACTTGATAATCGTTTATACAAGACATCACTTGATTAAATTTGAGGCAGAAAACCCCAAACGGATGAGCTATTTAGCGCGGGTATAGCGTGCAAAATAAATGGCACAGATAAAAAAGCTGATACTGAGAAAGATTTCAGCAATGGCGAGTTGGGCTGACAACCCCACATCAGACCATGCACGCACCACACCTTCGGTGAAATATAACAAAATAAACATGCTGGCCCATTGGTAGGTATAGCGCTTGCCATGCAAAATACCAAATAAAGGCAGCAGTAGTGGCAAGGTTTTTAATATCAGCAATGACCCGTTGGGTTTGAATGGCGCTAATACCGATTCCCATGCGAGGCATAATAATATGAGGGCGATTAGGCTGATACTCGCGCCTATTCTAAGGGGTTTAATCATACTTTTGCTTCTTTAGACATGGTGATGAGTGCCGCTCTGGCAGATTGGGCATCGTGAATAGGCTGTGCAAAATTAAAACGTAGTATTTTTGTAGCACCATCATCAAGTACTGCTCTTGCATCAAACCCGTCGACATCAATGCCCAGCATTTTGACCTGACTCGCTTTAACGCCATGGTAGTGCTGGCAATAGGCGATAAGGCTATGCACATGGTCTGCATTCATGTGCTCAATAATAGACGCTTCTTGACTAGCTAGTGGTGAATTGGCCGTATGTTGATGCTCAATAGTGCTGTCTTCAGAAAGGCTGCTGCCTTTAACCCAGCCCATTTTTCCAAAGCCAGCAATATAACGTACTTGGGCGATTTCTATGCGGTAAAAATTAAAGTCATGCATATCAAAATAGCCAGCGGCATTGGGTAGGTAGCGTAAATAGCGTGCGCGTAACAGGGTGTCGCCTTTATCTATTTTAACGGCTTGGCCAATCAGGGTTAAACGGGCGTTGGCTTGTAAGTCTTCATCACCAGCAAATACCAGTAATGACACATTGGGATTGGCGATAATGTTATGGGTATGTTCGGCGATGGTGCTGATTAAAATAATCGGCTGACCGCTGTGATCTAATACAAACGGCGCAACTGAGCCAAATGGAAAGCCGGGAAATTTAGCTGAGAAAGTTGAAAGTACGCCACTTTGCGTAGTGCGTAAAAATTGCAATGCCTCTTTGGCTAGGCTCATGTTAAGTGGCAAGCTTTAAAGCGATTAGGCCTAAGCGTTTACCCAAAGCCAAACATAGTTTACGTTCATCAGCGCTAATGGGTTTGTCATCACTACTACCACCCACATGGCTAGCACCATAGGGCGTCCCGCCAGTTTGAGTGCTAGATAACTCAGGCTCTGAGTAAGGCAGCCCAACAATGACCATGCCGTGATGAATCAGCGGCAACATCATGGTAAGCAAGGTCGCTTCATTGCCGCCATGCATAGAGCCTGTGCTAGTGAATACTGCGGCTGGCTTGCCGATTAGCCCGCCTTTTAGCCAAGTGCCTACTGTGCCATCTAAGAAGTATTTCATGGGTGCCGCCATGTTACCAAAGCGGGTAGGGCTGCCCAGTGCTAAACCTATACATTCTTGTAAATCGCTTAGCTCAACGTAAGGGTCGCCGCTCGTGGGGATGTCGGGTTCTGTTGCTTCACAGTTGGCAGACACTTTTGGCACAGTACGAACGCGTGCTTTGATGTTGGCATTACTTTCTATGCCCCGTGCAACAAGCTGGGCCATTTCGCGTACTGCGCCACCTTGTGAATAATACAGGACTAGAACTTCTGGCATATTAAGCGCGTTTCGCTAACTCGACTGCTTTACCAATATAGCTTGCAGGCGTCATTTCAAGCAATGCTTGTTTTGCGTCTGCCGGAATATTAAGCCCGCTAATAAAGCTGTGTAATGAGGCTTTATTAATGCCACCTTTGCCACGAGTTAATTCTTTCAGTTGCTCGTACGGGTTTTCAATACCATAACGGCGCATCACTGTTTGAATGGGTTCGGCAAGCACTTCCCAGCTCGCATCTAAGTCTTGCGCAAGTTTTTCAGGGTTGATTTCTAATTTATTTAAACCACGTAAACATGAATCGTAACCTAAGAGTGTGTAGCCAAATGCCACGCCCATATTACGTAATACGGTAGAGTCAGTCAGGTCACGCTGCCAGCGTGAAATTGGTAGCTTTTCTGCCATATGGCGTAGCACGGCATTGGCTAAGCCTAAATTGCCTTCTGAGTTTTCAAAATCAATTGGGTTTACTTTGTGTGGCATGGTGGATGAGCCAATTTCACCGGCTTTTACTTTTTGTTTAAAGTAACCTACAGAGATGTAGCCCCAAATATCACGGTTAAGATCAATCAAAATCGTGTTGATGCGCGCAAGGGTGTCGTATAACTCGGCCATGTAATCATGCGGCTCAATTTGTATGGTCATTGGGTTGTAAGTTAAGCCTAAGCTTTCAACAAATTGCTTGGCAAAACTTTCCCAGTCAAAGTGGGGGTAGGCTGAAAGATGGGCGTTAAAGTTACCTACTGCGCCATTAATTTTGCCTAAAATGTCGTTACTTTGTAGTTGTTTTTGTTGACGTTGTAAGCGGTACAACACATTGGCAAGTTCTTTACCCATGGTGGTAGGTGAAGCAGTTTGGCCGTGCGTGCGTGACAACATCGGTTGGTTGGCAAGTTGCTGAGACAGTTCACTTAGACGTGCCATTAAATCTGCTAAAAATGGCAGCATAACAGCATCGCGTGCACTTTTTAGCATTAGGCCGTGTGATAGGTTATTGATGTCTTCTGACGTGCAAGCAAAGTGAATAAATTCGCTGGCTTTTTTAATTTCAGGGTTACCGTCAAACTTTTCTTTAAGCCAGTATTCCAGCGCTTTCACGTCGTGATTAGTGCGTGCTTCAATGGCTTTAACTTGAGACGCATCCGCTTCGCTAAAGTGGGCAATGGCTTGATTAAGTTCGCTAATCGTTTCTGCGCTAAAAGGCGCAAT
>SESD01000862.1_pt1 | contig 17953 bp, 10 predicted proteins | sample 3171411 | NCBI WGS metagenome assembly SESD01 (sample SAMN06051880, study PRJNA518727) | freshwater metagenome | biome: subpolar coniferous forest; feature: holomictic lake; material: water; isolation source: holomictic Lake 442, 16.5 m depth | place: Canada: near Kenora, Ontario | collected...
CGACCCAAGCACCGACAGCTCAGTTGGAGCGACGAGCGTAACAGTGGATGCCGACGTGATACGCAGGGTGGTGATGAATAGCGGGCTGCTTTACGTGCCCAATTTCGGCAGGCTGGTTGATCGCAACGTGACTTCTGGATCCGGGGGAGCGATAAATTTCCGAGCTTCTTAGCCACTGACTCTGAAAGACTGTCAAGAGCCAACGGTTACCCCTCACCGCGAATAGCCGTCATGAGCAGCAGCACCAACTGCACAAACAGCCCGTATGCATCAAGCCACACCGAGCAAATGCGGCGCTGTCGGCTGGGTCAGGTGACGGCATGTGATCGTGCCAGGAGGCGACAGCGTTGCTTCCGTGACTTTTTGAGCTGAGACTGTTGCAATAACGACAAATCGTGAATTTTTCGTTACACGAAGGCAGAAAACGGGTATATTCCGAAAAAATGTAAACCTTTACATTTTGCGGATAAGGGGCTGTTTGACAGTCCAAAAAATAGTCCTGAATAGCCGAAATATAACGAGGTCAGACAATGGCGGTCACTATCAAGGATGTGGCACGAGAGGCAAAAGTCTCGGTGGCGACCGTGTCGCGTGCGCTTAACGGCTTGTCCAGCGTGACAGATAGGACGCGGGAACGGGTCGTAAAGATCGCGGAAGGCATGCACTTTGTGCCCTCCAGCGCTGCGCGTAGTCTGATTTCGCGCCGTACCGAGACCATTGGCGCCTTGTTGCCGGATCTGCATGGCGAGTTCTTCTCTGAACTGATTCGCGGCATTGATCTGGCGGCGCGTGCGCACAAGCTGCATCTACTGCTGTCCAGCATCCATGGTGACGCGGCAGAGCTGGCTGCAGCCATGAAGTCACTGCACGGACGGGTCGATGGTTTGCTGGTGATGTCGCCGCACGCCGATGCCGAGTTTCTGGCCAGCAATCTGCCCCGCAATGTGCCGGTCGTGCTCATGAACAGCCGGGTCAAAGGTGGTGGCTTGCCGTCTTTTAGCGTTGACAACTATGGTGGTGCGCTGGCCATGATGCGCCATCTGGTAGCACGCGGACACAGCCGCATCGCGTTGATTGCCGGACCCGAGCACAACTATGAAGCGCAGGAGCGGCTGCGCGGCTACCGCGACGCCATGGCCCAATTGGTGCCCGCAGTCGAAGAGCTGATTTTGCAGGGCGACTTTTCTGAGGAATCGGGCTGGCGCACCGGCAACCAGATTCTGGCGCTTGCGGACCGCCCCACTGCCGTATTTGCCGCCAACGACATGATGGCCATTGGCTGTCTGTTTGCCCTGAATGAAGCTGGCGTCCAGGTGCCGCAGGAGATTGCACTGGTCGGCTATGACGATATTCCCATGGCGCGTTTTGTCTCACCCCCTTTAACCACGGTGCGCGTGCGCATCGCCGAATTGGGGTCCATGGCACTAGAGCGCCTGGCCATGGGAATCGCGCATCCGGAGCGTGTGTTGGCCGCGCAGCAGACGCTGCGCTGCGAACTGGTGCTGCGAAGTTCAAGTGGGCGACCGCCGGAAGGCTTGGCATTGGTGGGTTCGACAAGAGCAAATTTATCGTGATTTCAACAGGAGAAAAATAGTGAGACAACATCAAAAGATGCATCGGTTCAGCAAAACAATCATGGCCGGCTTGATCACCGGTGGTGCTTTGCTGGCGCTGCCGGCGCTGGCTCAAATGAGCAGCGCGACTATCCGCGGGCAGATCACCCAGCAGGGCGCGCCGGTCAAGGCCCCGGTGCAGATCGTTGCCACCAACAAGGCCACTGGGGTCGCGTATAAAGCCACCACGCAAGTTGATGGCAGCTATGTGCTGCTGGGTCTGGCGCCAGGAAGCTACACCATCAGCGTCATCGGTTCCAAAGAGAAATCTCAGGACGTGACGCTGCAAGTCGGCGAAACCGCTGCCATTGACCTCGCTTTGTCAAGCGCCGCCGGCGTCTCGTTGGAGCAGGTGCAGATCGTCGGATCGCTGCAGCGCAAGGACGTCAAGAATTCAGAGGCCGGCACATCGGTGTCGGCCCGGCAAATTGAGGTCTTGCCGCAGGTCACGCGCAACTTCCTGGCCTTTGCTGACCTGGCCCCTGGCGTCCGGTTTGTGCAGAGTGACAACGGTTACACGCGAATTCAGGGCGGTGCCCAAGGCTCGGACCGGGTAAACGTTTTTCTCGATGGTGTAAGTCAAAAAAACGACGTCTCGCGCGGCGGCATCATGGGTCAAAACGAATCTCGCGGCAACCCATTCCCGCAGTCGGCCATTGCTGAATACAAGGTGATTACGCAGAATTACAAAGCGGAGTACGGTTCGGTTTCCAGTACGGCGATCACAGCGGTATCCAAGTCTGGCAGCAATGAATTGCACGGCGATGCCTTCGTCGACTATGTTGGTGGCAGGCAAATTGCCTACAGCCCTTTTGAAATGGACAAGGAAAACAGCGGTACGCCGCGGCCCCCAGCCAAGCAAATACAGTACGGCGCGTCGATCAGTGGTGCCATCACGCCGGACAAGCTTCACTATTTCTTCTCGTATGAAGGCAAAGACAACACCGTACCTGTTCAGTCAACAGTGGCTCCGGGTAGCCTTAACGGCATAACCAAGACGCCCATTGTTCAGCAGCTCCTGGACAAGCAATACTCTGCCACCCGCCCATTCCACGAAGACCTGGTCTTTGGTAAGCTCAATCTTGCGATTAACGATGAAGATAGATTGGAACTCACCGCCAAGCTGCGTTCGGAGTACGACCAAAGCATGTTGGGCTCCGATATGCAAGGCCAAGGCTACATCAGCTCGCGCGAGAATACACAGAATCGCACGCAGGATGAAGCGCGACTTGACCTCAAATGGGAGCGATCCACTGCCAATTGGTTGAATGAAGCCCGTATCGGCTATGAGTCGTCCCATTTTGTTCCGCAGAGTGACTCGAAAGCACCGTTCACGGAGTACAAGACCGTTGGTTGGAGCAACATCCTTTGGGATGGTGGTGTTATCAGTGCCGAGGAAAAGAAACAACGGGGTTTGCTGCTGCAAGACGACTTTACCTACAGCGGCATTGCCGCGCACATCCTGAAGACGGGCGCGAAATTCAAGTCCATGAACTACTCGGTGCTGGGCACGAGGGCTGCGGTCCCGCATCAGTTCATATTTATCGACAACAATGGCGTTGCCAATCCATTGGTTGACAATGACGGCAATGCACAATGGTTCTTGACTGGAGCCCCACTTAACCCGCCATGGGAGCCGCTTTCTGCGACGGGTCAACCGTTAACCGGGGCGGAATACCGGAACAATCAAGTCGGTCTGTATTTCCAGGATGACTGGAGTGTTTCGAAGAACCTCGAAATCAATTGGGGTCTGCGTTGGGACTATGAAGACAACGCCATGAACAACAAATACGTGACGCCAACGGCTGTTGTCAATGCGCTGACGGGCGCGGACACGCGCGGTGGCGCGCCGACAGGGCGAACCTACGCGCAATCCTTGGCACTTGGCGGTATCAACATCAATGACTTCATCTCGACCGGCTCCAACCGTGATGCATTCACGGGTGCGTGGCAACCACGGCTTGGGTTCTCGTATGACCTTTTTGCAAATAAGGAGTCTGTCATCGTTGGCGGCATCGGGCGCGCCTATGACCGCACGCCTGCGTCCAAGGCGCAGGACGAGGTTGTCAACAATGCCCTCGTTGGTGGCGAAATATGGCTGCTGAAGAACAGTATGAAGATGCCGTACTCGGATCAGTTCAGCCTCTCGTTGCGCCAGAAGGTTGCCGACTGGGACGCCGAGGTTGGGGTGCGTCAGGTTCGCGGTTACAACGAGTTTGTCTGGTACAGCGGTGGGCGTGACGTCAATGGTGTCGCCGGAACAGGTGCGCCGTTCGACCAAGCGGGAGGATTGGGTCCGGCTGGTTGGGGTAACCTGCTGTTAGGTGACACCGTCAACGAGACTCGCACCACGGTGGCGTTCTTGTCGGCAACAAAGCCCTACACCAAGAGTTCAGGCTGGGGGGTTGGCGCCACCTACACGAGGACCCGCGCCCAGACCACGGCAACCTTGGCAGAATCTGAATCCAGTGCCACCAATCAGTATTCCTGGGGAGTTGGACAAAACAATTACGGAACGACTTTGAGAGATGCAATCGACGTTGAAAAACACCGGATCGTCCTCGACGCATCGAGTGATCGTTTGTTGCCCTGGGGCATCATGGTCGGCACCAAAGTGACAGCTGGCTCCAGCGTACCTTTCTGGGTGACCAGTTGCGCTGCCGGGTGGGGTTCCGGTTGCCAGCGTTACACGGCTGAAGGTGCCGGTTTCCGTCAAATTGATTTGATGCTCTTGAAGGATGTCAAAGTGCCGGGCATTGGCTCGGGTGACAAGCTGACTTTCCGGCTTGACGTCATTAATTTGCTGAACCACGCCAACTATGGCACTTATGAAACTTGGGCTGGTGGGCCGACATCTACACCGGCAAATCAGTGGGGCGGAGATAATGCGACGGCAGGTCAGCCGAAAACCTTGGCCGGACCTATGCGCACCGTCAAAGTCGGACTGAAATACGCGTTCTAAGCGCGTTTGCAAACCTGTCGCCGCGTCCTCGACTTGCGGGGGGCGGCGATGAGGGCCAGCATCGCGAGGCCTTCATGCCGTGGCGATCCAAGATAGAAGATTGATGACATGGGTTGTCGCACTATGCTCGCAACGACGAGTCCCGGGCTAGTCGGGTTCCCGTGACCGGGATTCTGAGACCACTATTGCAGAAATCCTAATCTCGGCCCATCACGGCACAATCCGCCAAAGACTCCGTAATCTGCTCTTCAATCTATGATCGACCTGCTTACCCCTCGCTGGCTCAGTACCCTAGCGATTGCGCTCCTGGCTGGCTTGCTCGGCGCCTGCCAGCCCGGTGGCTCCGATGCCTCTCGCAACGCGGTCACGGCACCCGAATCATTTTCAACGCCGACGCTGTTGCCGCCGGCGCTTGCTGCTGTCAAGCCGCCCCTGCCCGCGCTATTTGACGATCTGGAAAAACGCAGCTTTGATTTTTTCTGGGAGACCGCCAACCCGGCCAACGGTCTGGTGCCGGACCGCTGGCCGAACCCGCCTTTTGCCAGCATTGCGGCGGTCGGTTTTGCGCTGACGGCCTATCCGATCGGTGCTGAGCGCGGCTACATCACAAGAGCCCAGGCACGTGCACGCACACTGACCACCGTACGTTTCTTCAGGGACGCAGCGCAAGGACCGCAGGCCACCGGCAACACCGGCTACAAGGGCTTTTTTTATCACTTTCTGGACCTGAACACCGGCCAGCGCTTTGGTACCACCGAGCTCTCCACAGTAGACACTTCGCTGTTGCTGTCGGGGCTGTTGTTCGCCCAGTCGTACTTTGACGCAGCGGACGCCGAAGAGTCCGAAATTCGCGCTGCGGTGGACACCATCGCCGGTCGCGTCGACTGGGCCTGGGCGCAAACGAATCACCCGCCCCGCATCAGCATGGGCTGGCATCCCGAGAGTGGTTTCATTGGCGCGGATTGGGCAGGCTACAACGAATCCATGCTGGTGGTGCTGATGGCCCTGGCCTCGCCCACCCAACCATTGGGCCCGGCAACCTGGACTGACCTGACCGCGACCTATGATGCCAGCTGGGCGCGCACGCAAGGCTACGATTACCTGAGTTTTCAGGCCATGTTTGTGCACCAGTACCCGCACGTGTGGATCGACTTCAAAGGTATCCAGGATGCCTACATCAAGGCCAGGGGCATCGACTATTTCGAGAACAGTCGCCGTGCCACTTACGCACAGCGCGCCTACGCGATAGTCAACCCGATGCGCTGGAACGGCTATGGCGCCAACGTCTGGGGTATCACCGCCAGCGATGGTCCTGGCGATGTCAAGGCGGCGGACTTTGCCGGCCAAACGCGCCAGTTCAAGGACTATTTTTCCCGTGGCGTGGGTCCGCCCAACCCGTTTGACGATGGCACCATTGCGCCCACCGCTGCGGCATCATCGCTGCCGTTTGCACCCGAACTGGTGATTCCTGCAGTGCAGGAAATGAACCAGAAATACGGTACTGTGATCTATTCGAAGTACGGTTTTCTGGATGCCTTCAACCCCAGCTTTGTCAGTACAGATGTCGTGTTGAGTAACGGGCGCGTGGTGAGTGGTTTCGGCTGGGTCGATACCGACTATCTGGGAATCGACCAGGGCCCGATCATCGCCATGATCGAGAACTACCGCAGCGACTTTGTCTGGCGCACCATGCGCAAGAACGCGAACTTGCGCCGTGCCTTGACCAGTGCCGGATTTGGCGGTGGCTGGCTGGCAGCGAGTCCATGAACACCCACCGTGACGGGATGGCTGGATGGCTACCGGCTGTGGGCCTGGTGCTGTTGCTGACGCTTGCGGCGTGTGCGCCAAAGCAGGAGACAGTCACTTTCTGGGCCATGGGGCGTGAGGGCGAGGTGGTGACCGAGTTGCTGCCAGAGTTCGAGCGCACCCATCTTGGCATCAAGGTGGTAGTGCAGCAATTACCCTGGACCGCCGCGCATGAAAAACTGTTGACCGCCTTTGCCGGCGACGCCACGCCCGACGTCGCGCAACTGGGCAATACCTGGATTCCGGAGATGAGCGCACTGGGCGCACTGGAGCCACTGGCGCCGCGCATTGCCGCCTCCAACGTGATCGCCCAGAACGATTACTTCCCCGGCATCTGGGACACCAACGTGATCGACGGTACGCCGTATGGCGTGCCCTGGTATGTGGACACGCGACTCTTGTTCTATCGCAAGGATTTGCTGGCACAGGCGGGCTTCGATGCGCCACCCAAGACCTGGGATGAATGGCGCCGCATGCTGATCGCCGTCAAGACCCAGGTCGGCGCGCAGCGCTATGCCGTGCTGTTGCCGGTCAACGAGTTCGAGCCGCTGCTGGTGCTGGGGTTGCAGCAGGCGGCGCCACTGCTGCGAGAAGATGGGCGCTGGGGCAACTTCAGAAGCGTCGACTTTCGAAATGCGTTGGGCTTTTACCGTGAGATGTTCGAGCAGCGCTGGGCGCCAGCCATGACCAACAATCAGATTGCCAATTTGTACACCGAGTTTGGCCGTGGCTATTTTTCGTTTTACGTTTCCGGTCCGTGGAACATCGGCGAGTTCAAGCGCAAGCTGCCGACTGAACAGCAGGGCAGTTGGATGACCGCGCCCATGCCGGGCCCCGACGGTCCGGGAGCCTCCACCGCCGGCGGCTCCAGCCTGGTGTTGTTCAAAGCCTCCAGACACAAGCAGCAGGCTTGGGCCCTGGTGGAATATCTCTCCAGCCCCGCGGTGCAGGAACGCTTTCATGCGCTCACCGGCAACCTGCCACCGCGTCGCTCCGTGTGGGCCACGCCGGCGCTGTCCCAGGACGTCTACGCCCAGGCGTTTCGGGCCCAACTGGAGCGCGCAAAGCCATCCCCAAAAGTACCTGAATGGGAACGCATTGCCAATGAGATGCAGTTGGTTGCGGCCCAGGTGGTGCACGGCAAGCTCAGCGTCGATGAGGCGGTGCAGGAACTTGATGCCCGCGTCGACGGCATGCTGGAAAAGCGTCGCTGGATGTTGTCGCACGCGGTAGCCAGACCATGAAAAAAATGCGCCTGCCAATCCAATACGCCGCCTGGGGCTTCGTCGGTCCGGCGCTGCTGGCTATCGCTGCGTTCTTTGTGCTGCCGGTGGTGGCCGCTCTGGCCTTGAGTGTGACCGACTTTGACCTCTACGCGCTGGCTGACTTGCAAAACCTGCGCTTTGTGGCGCTGGACAACTACATCGCCTTGCTGCAAAAGCCGCTGTTCTGGCAGGCGCTGGGCAACACCGCCTATTTTGTGGTGGTGGGCGTGCCTTTATCAATTGTGGTCTCGCTGGCCTGCGCCCTGCTGCTGCACTCCAAACTGGCGCGTTTCAAGCCGTTTTTTCGCACAGCTCTGTTTGCGCCGGTAGTGACCACAGTGGTGGCGGTGGCGGTGATCTGGCGCTATCTTTTTCACGTGCGCTACGGACTGTTGAACTACGGTCTTGGCGGGCTGGGCCTGGATCCCATTGACTGGCTGGGCGACCCGCATTGGTCCATGCCCACCATCATTTTGTTCGCGGTGTGGAAGAATTTTGGCTACAACATGATCATCTTTCTCGCGTCTCTGCAAAGCGTGCCGGAAGACCTGTACGAGGCGGCGCGCATTGATGGCGCCAAAGTGCCGCAGCAGTTCTGGCATATCACCCTGCCCATGCTGGGGCCGACGCTGCTGATGGTCAGCATCATGACCATGGCGGGCTACTTTCAGATGTTTGCAGAGCCCTACGTGATGACGCAGGGCGGTCCGCTGCAAAGCACTTACAGCGTGCTGTACCTGATGTACGACGAAGGCTTCAAATGGTGGAACCTGGGCTTTGCCTCCTCGGTGGCATTTGTGTTGTTCGCCATGATGCTGGTTCTCACCAACGGCCTGTTGTGGTTTGCCCGGCGCAAAGGAGCGATATGAGAGCAGTCCTGTGAAGCAGCCAGTCGCCAGTGCAGTTGTCAACGGCTTGCTCATCGGCATTGCCGCTGTCAGTCTAGCGCCGCTATTTTGGATGTTGTCGGTGTCTTTCATGTCGGCCGGAGAAGCCAGCACTTTCCCGCCGCCGCTGCTGCCTGCGCATGCCACGCTGGTCAACTATCACGAGTTGTTTGAGCGTGCCGGTATGGGCCGCTACTTCTTCAACAGCACGCTGCTGGCCAGTGCCGTGACGCTGATCTCACTGCTGTTCAACGTGATGGCCGGTTACGCTTTTGCCAAGTTGCCGTTTCCGGGGCGCGAGCCAATTTTCAAGGCCATGCTGGCGGCGCTGGTGATCCCGGGGCAGGTGGCCATGATGCCCTTGTTTTTGATGCTGAAAAACATAGGCCTGGTCAATACCTATGGTGGCATTTTGATCCCTGGGCTGGCCAGCATCTTCGGCATTTTTCTGGTGCGCCAGTACGCACGCACCATCCCCGACGATTTGCTGGAGGCCGCGCGCATGGACGGCGCCGGCGAGGCACGCATTTTCTTCAGCATCGTACTGCCCCTGCTTAAGCCCGTGCTGGTGACGCTGGCCATCTTTACTTTCCTGGGCAGCTGGAACGATTTCATGTGGCCGCTGATCGTACTCACCGACAGCAATCTGCATACCTTGCCGGTGGCGCTGTCGGCGTTGTCGCGCGAGCATGTGCAGGACAACGAGTTGATGATGGCCGGCTCGGTGGTGACGGTGCTGCCGGTGCTGGCCTTGTTTTTGTTGATGCAGCGCTACTACATCCAGGGTCTGTTGATGGGCAGCGTGAAGTGAGCGTGTGGCGTAGTCTGGCGTGTACCCTGCTGGCGCTGACAGGTTTTGTGCAGCCTGCGATGGCGCAGCCAGATGCAACGCGGCTGCTCGACAACTTTGAAGACATCAAGCCGTGGCAGGCCAGTGCTTCCGATCAGATCAAGGCCTCGCTGCGCCAGGTTGAAGGCACGCAAGGCAAAGCGCTGTGTCTGGACTACGACTTCATGGGCGTCTCTGGTTATGCTTTTGCGCGGCGCGCCATGCCGCTGGAGTTTCCCCAGAACTACCGCGTTGATTTGCAGGTCAAGGGCGCTGCACCGGCCAACAACCTCGAACTCAAGTGGGTGGACGCCAGCGGCGACAACGTCTGGTGGGCCCGGCGACGCGACTACACGCCGAGCGCCGACTGGCAACCCTGGAACATCAAGAAGCGTCACATTGAATTTGCCTGGGGCCCGATCAAGGAAACACAGTTGCGCCAGACGGCGTCAATGGAACTGGTGGTGTCCAGTGGCACCGGAGGCGGACGCGGCTCGCTGTGTTTTGACGAGCTGCGCCTGACCGCCCTGCCGGTTGCCAGCGAGGCAGCACCGAGCCCGGTGCTTAGCGCCGAGGTGGCCGAACCGCCGCTCAAAGGGCAATGGCTGGTGGATTTTGGTCAGGTGCGCGAATTTGGCGGCGTCGTGTTGCGCTGGGCGCCCCAGGGCGATCGGCGTACGCCGTCACGCTACGACGTGCAGTTCTCCGACGACCGTCAGCACTGGCGCACGGTGCGCTCGGTACAAGAAGCGCGTGGCCTGAACCACTACCTGCTGCTGCCTGAATCGGAATCCCGCTACCTGCGCTTGCTGCTGCGCGACGGCCCGGCGTCGGCCTATCCGCTGGAGCGCGTCGAGGTGCGCGATGTGGCGTTTGGCGCCAGCCCCAATGCGTTCTTTCAAGCGCTGGCGAAAGATTCGCCGCTGGGCTGGTACCCGCGGGGCTTTTCTGGCCAGCAACCGTACTGGACGCTGGTGGGGGTGGACGGTGGCAGCGACTCTGGTTTGCTGGGCGAAGACGGCGCGATTGAAGTTGGCAAAAGTGGTTTTTCCGTTGAACCCTTCCTCATCACCGGGCCAGGTGCGGCAGGCCGCGTCAGTTGGGCGCAAGTCAAGGCCAACCAAACTTTGCAAGACGGCTACCTGCCGATACCCAGCGTGCATTGGCGGCACAAGAATCTTTCGCTGGACGTGACGGCGATTGCCGCTGGCGACCGGCAGCAGGTGCAACTGCTGGGCCGCTACACGCTGACCAACCATGGACGCAAAACTCAGGCGTTCAAACTGGTCCTGGCAATGCGCCCGTTCCAGGTCAATCCACCCATGCAGTTTCTCAACACGCCGGGTGGCGTGCACAGCATTCACCGCATTGCGTGGGACGGCCAGGCGGTGTCGGTCAACGGTCAGCGCCGGGTCTGGCCGCTGGCGGCGCCGGACGCATTTGTCGCAGCTCGTTTCGAGACCGGCCACATTCTGGACCAGGTGGCGCAGGCTCACTCCAGCGCGGCGCAAAGTCTGGAGGATCCATTTGGCTACGCCAGCGGCGCGCTGGTGTACGAGGTGAAGCTGCCACCGCTGGGGCACAAATCATTCGATCTGCTCATGCCTCTTGGTGGCTCAGCGCAATTTCCTTCTACTGCTGTCAGCAACCCGCGTTGGGCGCAAAGGCAACAAGATCAGGTGGCCGCCGCATGGCGCGAAAAGCTCAATCACGTCACGCTGCAAGTACCCGGTGCCGGGCAGCACATTGTGGATACGCTGCGCTCGTCCCTGGCGCACATACTGATGTCGCGTGATGGTCCCGCGCTGCAACCCGGCACGCGTTCCTATGCGCGTTCCTGGATTCGCGATGGCGCCATGATGGAAGAAGGCCTGTTGCGTCTGGGCCAGGACCGTGTCGCCAGTGACTTTGTGCAGTGGTTCGCACCCTACCAGTTCGCCAGCGGCAAAGTGCCTTGCTGTGTAGACAAGCGCGGCTCCGATCCGGTGCCCGAGAACGACAGCCACGGGCAGTTGATCTTTGCCGTTGCCGAGCTGTACCGTTACACCCACGACCGGGCGCAGTTGGAGGACCTGTGGCCGCACGTGGAGCGCGCCGTGAATTACCTGGAAGGACTGCGCCAGACCGAACGTACACCGCAAAACCGCACCGGTGAAACGCAAGCGTTCTGGGGCATGATGCCAGCGTCCATCAGCCACGAAGGCTATTCCGCCAAACCCATGCACTCGTATTGGGATAACTTCTGGGCGCTGCGCGGCTTCAAGGACGCGGCCTCTATCGCCACTGTGCTGGGCCACACCGAGGCGGCCACACGCATCTCAGCACAGCGCGATGAATTCCAGCGCGAGCTGCACCAGTCACTGTCCCTCACAGCGCAACAACACGGAGTCGATTACCTGAGCGGCGCTGCCGAGCTGGGCGACTTTGACGCTACCTCCAGTACCGTGGCGCTGTCCCCGGCCGGTGAGCAGTCGCGTCTGGATCCGAAGCTCTTGCACGGCACGTTTGAGCGTTACTGGAGGGAGTTCGTGGCGCGGCGTGACGGCCAGCGCGACTGGGACGACTACACGCCGTATGAGTTACGCACCGTGGGTTCGCTTGTGCGTCTGGGCTGGGGCGCACGCGCGCAGGAGCTGCTGAAGTTTTTCTTTGCCGACCAGCGCCCGCAAGGCTGGAACCAGTGGGCCGAAGTGGTCGGGCGCGATGCGCGCAGGCCGCGCTTTGTTGGCGACATGCCGCACGCATGGGTCTCCAGCGACTACATCCGATCAGCGTTGGACCTGTTCGCTTACGAGCGCGAACACGATCAGACATTGGTGCTGGCGGCAGGAATTCCGGCCGCGTGGCTGCAGGGGCGCGGTATCGCCGTGGCGGGTTTGCGCACGTCCCTTGGTCCGCTGGGTTACCGACTGCGACTAGCGCGCGGCCAAATGCATCTGGACCTGCAAAGCGGGTTCTGCTTGCCCCCCGGCGGACTGGTGCTGCAGTGGCCCGGCACAAGCCCGCCACCACCGGCGTTGGTGAATGGAGTTCCGTTGAAATGGGATGGCATGACGCTGCGAGTCCCTTTCATCAAGGGCTTCGCTTTGGCAAAATAACGGCGCCGCGTCGTCATTGTTTATGGCATCCGACGACCCAGCACGATATGCAGCCTGTGCTTGGCTCCGTCCTTGCGCAGCGGCACTGAAACGCCGTCAGCGGTAGACGCAATGAGCACGTCATCCATCGTCGCCGATACCACCGATTGCGCATTAGCCTGCGGATTGCTCACCGTGATCTCGTAACTAGTAGCGTCGTTCAGTGTGTAACGCAGCGCGAAGCCCGGCCAGTCGTCCGGAATGCAAGGCGCCAGGCGCAAGGTGTTGCCGCCTTCCAGGCTGAAGCCGAGGATTGATTCGATGGCTACCCGGTACATCCAGCCGGCCGAGCCGGTATACCAGGTCCAGCCGCCGCGACCCACATGGGGCGCCACGCCGTAGATGTCAGCAGCGATTACATAGGGCTCGACCTTGTAGCGGTCGGCGTCGGCAGCAGTGCTGCTGTGGCTGATCGGGCTGAGCATTTTCAGCAATTGCGTGGCGCGCTCGCGCCGTCCGGCCATCGCCATAGCTTTCACCACCCACAGCGCGGCATGCGTGTACTGGCCGCCGTTCTCCCGCACGCCGGCGACGTAACCCTTAATGTAGCCGGGGTCGTGCGGGGTGTTCTCGAACGCCGGGGTGAGCAAGCGGATGAGCTGGTCGTCATCGCTGATCAGGTGCTGCTCTAGCGCGTCCAGTGCTTTCTCCGCCCGCTCGGGCGAGGCGACGCCGGAGATGATGGCCCAGGCTTGCGCCAGCGCGTCAATCTTGCATTCATCGCTGGCCTTGGAGCCCAGCGGTGCGCCGTTGTCGTACCAGGCGCGCCGATACCAGTCGCCGTCCCAACCGGCATCGTTCAGCGACGCCAGCAAGTCGGAGCGGTAGCTGCGGTAGCGCTGGGCCCGCGCTGCATCGCGCCGGGCATCGCACCACGGCAGAAAGTCACCCAGGATGGTGTAGAGGAAAAACCCCATCCACACGCTTTCACCCTTGCCTTCGCGGCCCACGCGGCTCATGCCGTCGTTCCAGTCGCCGCAGCCGAACAGCGGGATGCCGTGCACCCCCTTGGTTAGCGAGCGGTCGATGGCGCGGCAGCAATGCTCGTACACATCGGCGCTTTGACCTGAGTCCTCGGGTTGCAGATAACGCTCGTCTTCGTCCGGCTCAAGCTGCTGCGCCGTGACGAAGCGGACCTGCTCCTGCATCACCGACTGGTCGCCAGTGGTGTTGATGTAGTAGGCGGTGAGGTAGGGCAGCCACAGCAGGTCGTCGGCAAAGCGCGTGCGCATGCCTTTGCTCAAGGGCGGGTGCCACCAGTGCAGCACGTCGCCCTCGACAAACTGGTGCGCCGCATTGGTCAGAATCTGGCTGCGTGTGAGTTCGGGAGACAGATAAATGAGCGACGCCGCGTCCTGCAACTGGTCCCGAAAACCGTAGGCGCCACCGGACTGGTAAAACGCGGTGCGACCCCACATGCGGCAAGCCAGGTTCTGGTACGGCAACCAGCCATTGACCATGATGTCAATTTCCGGGCAGGGCGTCTGAATCTGCAGGGCGCCCACGGTACTGTGCCAGAAGTGGCGGACCTGAGTCAGTGCCGCATCCACTGCGCCAGCCACTCGGTAGCGCGCCAGCAGGGGTTCCAGTAGCGAGGCCTGTGTCACCTCACCCAGAAAGAAACTCAGCTCGCGGCTTTCCCCGGCGGGGATGTCCAGCATGACGTGCATTGCGGCGCACGGCTCGCCACCCGTGGCTTGCTTGAGCGGACCACCAGCGCGCACCGCCGCGGGTGCGGCCATGCTGCCGGGCTGACCCTGAAACGCGGCACGATCTGCCGTCCAGTTCATGTGTTTGGGTTGATCCACTGCGGCAAAGGCGACGCTCTGCGCAAACACGCCGGCTTGTGGGTTGCGGGCGCACAGGGCGGCGGCGCTGGCGTCGAACCAGGTATTGATATCGGCTTGGGAGTCTTGCGGTGTGACGCCCAGAACCCAGCGGTTGTAGCCGTAGACCGACAGCCGACGGTGCGCGCTTGTGGTATTTTTCAGGCGCAGGCGCACCACGCGCAACGGATCGTTCTGTGGCACGAACATGCAGACTTCCTGCTTCAGTCCATGCGCCTGCAAATGCCAGGTGGAATAACCCAAACTATGGCGCACTTCGTAATCGGCAAGCGCTGGCGCCGGACCGGGTAGCGGGGACCAGAAGGCTCCGCTGTCGTCGTCACGCACATACCAGGCATCGTCATGCGGGTCGCTGATGGGGTCATTGCGCCAGGGCGTCAAACGGTGTTCACGACTGTTGCCGGCCCACATGGCGCCAGCGCCTTTTTCGCTGACGAGCAAGCCGCACTGCGAATTCGCCAGCACGTTGGTCCAGGGCATCGGTGGCAGCTTCAAGCCAGCGCTGCCCTGATGCGGCAAACGGATCACGTACTCGCTGCCGTCGACGCTGAAACCACCGTAGCCATTGAAAAATTGCAAGACTTCGAGACTCAGGGCGACAGCCGCGGGAGACTCAAAACACGCCGGTGCGGGCAGCGTTGCCATCGGCGCGGCACTATCGCGCAGGGTCTCGGTCGGACTCCGACAGTTGCTGCCCTGGGGTCCGGCCAGGGCCTGTTCCAACGTCTCCTGCGGTGCCATGGCTTGTGCAAACAAGGTATCCACATTCAGTGCCGACCAGCCGGCAGCGGATTGCAGTAGACGGTCGTGATCCGGTGCGGCAGCGATGGCAAAGCACAGTGTTTGCATTTCACCGGGCGCCACTGCGACGACGCAGCGCAGTGCCAGCGCCGGGTCCAGTACGCTGCCGATGTTGCCGCCCAGGGCAACCGTGCCGGTCAGCGCCAGCGGGTTGCCGCAATCTCGACCACGGCCCATGAAGCGCGCGCGGTCGGTTTCCCACTCGGTCACCGGCTGGCCCAGCAAAGTCATGGCCAGACAGGGATGGCTTTCGGTATTGCCGCGCGCCCGACGTTTGGCCAGCAGCATTTGAAAGTCGGGGTGCCATTCAGTCTGCACAAACAACTTGGAAAACGCCGGGTGCCCGTTATGTGCTTGCGGTTCATTCAGCACAACTTCGAGGTAACTCGTGATCTCGATATGCCGCGTCTTGCTGCTGTGGTTGGTTAGGCTCAGGCGGCGCAGTTCCATTGCGTCACCGCTCAGGCAGATGTCGGTGCGGGAGCTGATGCCACTGTGTTCACGCTGGATGCTGGCGACACCGCCTTGCAGGGTCAGTTGCCCTGCCCCCTGCCCCGACACCGGGGCTGACGATGCGCTCCAGAAGCGCTGGTCGTCCAGATCACGCAGGTAAAGGTGCCAGCCGCCGCCGTCTTGCACGCTGTCGTGCGTCCAGGCGTTGAGCAGGTAATGGCCATAACTTGAGAACCCGGTGCCGCGCGCACTCAAAAAGACTCGGTAGTCGCCGCTTGCGAGCCAGATGTGGGGCATCGGATGTGAAGGGGTGAGCGTGTTAGGCATAGCGGTAGACTTATTTCCGGGAAAAGGCTTCAGTCGGCGGGCGCGTCAAGGATGGCGCCATTGGAGGCGATGACGCGCGAGTAATAGCGGGCGCTGGCCTTGGGCGTGCGTTGCAGCGTTTGCAGATTGACGTGAACCAGGCCGAAGCGTTTGGAAAAGCCGTGCGACCATTCCAGGTTATCCAGCAGCGACCAGGCGAAATAACCGCGCAGGTTGACACCTTGCCGGATCGCGTGATTGATCGCCTGCAAGTGTTTTTGCAGATAGCTGACCCGCAACGGGTCGTTCAACTGCCCGCCTTCGGGCTCAGGCGGGTCGTAAAAAGCGGAGCCGTTTTCCGTGATGTAGAGGGGCAGCTCGCCGTAACGTTTTTTCAGCCAGAGCAGGGTATCGGTGAGCCCTTGCGGATAGACCTCCCAGCCGGTTTCAGTGATGGTGGTGTGCTGCTGTTTGACCGTCGTGGCCCTGACCGGCCAAGCCTTTTCGTCGTGTTGGTTGACACTTCGGGTGTAGTAGTTCAGACCGAGGAAATCGATCGGCTGTTTGATCAAATCAAAGTCGGCTTGCGGCCATTGCGGCCAGGCGTCGCCGAAGATCGCGGTCATTTCCTCTGGGTAGCGTCCGAAGAATGCCGGATCCAGGTACTGGCGGTTCATGTAGGCGTCGGCGCGGCGCGTGGCAGCCAGATCCTGCGGCGTGTCGGAGGCCGGGTGCTTGGGTTCGATGTTGACCACCAAGCCGATCTGGTGCTGCCCCAGCGCCCGGTAGGCCAGCACGGCGCTGCCGTGGGCGCGCATCAAGTGGTGCGTGGCAATAGGGGCTTCGTAAAGATTGCGGTGCCCCGGCGCCAGCGCGCCGCGCAGATAGCCGCCGTCGGTCACGACCCAGGGCTCGTTCAGGGTGCACCACAGCTTAACGCGGTCGTCGAGCGTGCGAAACATCAGGCTGGCGTAGTCGCTAAACCAGTGCGCGATGTCCGGATTGAGCCAGCCACCGCGGTTGTCCAGCGCTTCGGGCAAATCCCAGTGGTACAGCGTCGCCATTGGCTGGATGCCATGGGCCAGCAGGCAATCCACCAACCGCTGGTAGAAATCCAGACCTTTGGGGTTGATGCGACCGGTACCGTCCGGCAAGACACGTCCCCAGGCAATGCTGAAGCGATAAGCCTGCAGGCCCAGTTGCTGCATCAAGGCGACGTCGGATTCGAAACGGTGGTAATGGTCGCAGGCAACGTCGCCCGTATCGCCGTTGGTCATCATGCCAGGTGTGTGGGCAAAGCGCTGCCAGATGCTGGGCCCGGCGCCGTCGGCGGTGGGTGAGCCCTCAATCTGGTAGGCCGACGTTGCGCTGCCCCACAAAAACGAGTCGGGAAACTGGTATTCAGGGTTCATTCAGGTTGGGCTTTCGGTCCGGAATATGAAAATGTAAACGTTTTCATTGAAGGATAGCAGATCGCATCGAAATGCGTTCGGATATTTCGATCCTTGCCAGGGACTCAGCCATGATAATATACATCATGGCTGATCGAAAAATTGTCGATGATACGCACCACATCACGCAAAGGCGTGGGAATGGTCAGCTTCGACGTGAAATTTGGGTTGATGCGCAAGGTCAAGTGACTCGTTACAACCTTGCGTATATCAACCATGCACTGCATGCTGGCGATAACGGGCGCGTGGTGGGTTATGACAACCAACATGGGTATCACCACCGGCACTATTTCGGAGTTGTGACTACGGTTGAGTTTACGAGTTTTGACGACATAGAAGATCAGTTCCAGAACGATTGGACTGCACTCAGGAGAACAGTATGAAAAATGTCACCCTTAAAGCAGGTAACGAACAAGATTTCTTTCGCAGAGGGAAGGAGTTGGCACGATTGGCTGACGCTGGGCAACCGATGCCCGAGGAACGCACTGTCAGCTTTGAAGATCCTGCCGATCTCCTGCGCCTGCTGACTGCCAGTCGACTTGACGTGTTCCGCAGTGTCAAGGGTGAACCGGGTTCGATCACAGTCATCGCTGGGC
>SESD01000864.1_pt1 | contig 17922 bp, 9 predicted proteins | sample 3171411 | NCBI WGS metagenome assembly SESD01 (sample SAMN06051880, study PRJNA518727) | freshwater metagenome | biome: subpolar coniferous forest; feature: holomictic lake; material: water; isolation source: holomictic Lake 442, 16.5 m depth | place: Canada: near Kenora, Ontario | collected...
GTCGTCAAAACGGTAGGGGACTCCGGTTATCCGCCTTCCTTGCGCGTGCTGGTCGACGGCATTGCCGACGCCAGCAGTGCGAATCACAGCAAGATGTATTTTCTGCGGCGCATCCCGCGCGACCCCCTGGCGCTGGATGCAGACATTGCGCCGGAGCAAACCTGGGGCCTGCGCAGCTATGCCAGCGAGCCAGACAATCCGCAAGAGGGCGCGGACGTCTTTGACGTGTATTCCAAATCAAACGCCGTCGCGCTCAATGGCGTGCCGTACCGGGAATGGTAGGTCAAGAAATGCAGGCCCGACGCCAGAGCGGCTTCACGCTGATCGAACTGATGGTGGTCATGGTGATCGTGTCCATCCTGATCGCCGTCGCAGCACCGCGTTATTTCGGCAGTCTGCAAAAGTCCAAAGAGACCGCGCTGCACCAAACGCTCGCGGTGACACGGGATGCGCTGGACAAGTTTTATGGTGACAAGGGCAAGTACCCTGACAGTCTGGACGCCTTGATCACTCAGCGCTACCTGCGCAGTTTGCCGGTTGATCCGATCACCGACAGCAGCGCCAGCTGGATCCTTGTAGCACCTGAGGACGCTGCCAAGGGAGCCGTCAGCGACATCCGCAGCGGCGCTGCCGGTCTGGACCGAAACGGTACGCCCTTTCGCGAGTGGTAAGCAAAGGAAGCATCTTGCAAACACCCAAGAAAACATCGCAGCGAGTCCGCGTTCGGGCGCGCAGGCCAAGCCCGCACAGCGGATTCACCTACATCGGTTTGTTGATCCTGGTTGCCGCCATGGGCCTGGCTTTGACGGTGGTCGCCCAGGTTTGGCAGACCCTGCAGCTGCGCGACAAGGAAGAGGAATTGCTGTTTGTCGGCGCTGAAATCAGAAGCGCGATTGGCCGATTTATTGCCAGCACCGGTCGCTATCCGCAGAGCCTGGAGGATCTGCTGAAAGATCCCGCCTATCCGGGTGTTCGCCGCAGCCTGCGCAAGATTTATCGCGATCCGATGACCGGACGCCCGGATTGGGTTCTGGTCAAGCCCGACGGCAACACCGTGCTTGGGGTGCACAGCATGTCCGACGCGCAGCCACTCAAGCAAAGCGGATTCTCCCTGGCGAACCAGGGCTTTGAGGCCAAGGAGCAATATTCTGAATGGGTATTCCTTGCACATGCAGTGCAGCGCAATGGCGCCGCCACAACACTCGCTGCGACGCAGGAACCGGGCGCAGCAAGTAACTTCGATCCGGTCCCCCAGCCGCTTGACGACGGTGGCGCGGGACTCGGCAGAACCGGACCTCGTGTCCGCAGATAAGGAGCAAGCCATGAACGACAAATACCGATTAGTCATCGTTGAGGATCAAATGTTGTTGCGGGCCGGCTTGCGCGCCCTGCTGATGCAGGAGCCCGACATCGAAATTGTGGGCGAGGCGCAAGCCGGTCCGGACGCCGCACACCTGATCGCAACCATGATGCCGGATCTCGTCCTGATGGATTTGACCGTTTCGGGCCTCAGCGGCATTGGCACCGTAGCGCAGATAAAGCAGGACAATCCAGGCGTCAGGATTCTCATCCTCACGCTGCTGCGCGGCGAGGAATACATTCAGCGAAGTCTGCGCGCTGGCGCCGACGGCTACATTCTGAAAGACGCCACGAGTGAGGAACTGCGCGTTGCCATTCGCAGCGTTCTGCAAGGAAAAACCTATCTCAGTCCGGACATTTCCAGCACCGTGATCCATGGCTACCTGGGCAGTCGAAAAAGCGCGGGCGTCACATCAAGCTGGGAGACCGTGACGCACCGCGAGCGTCAGGTGCTCAAACTGATTGCCGAGGGTCGTCCCAACAAATCCATTGCCGGATACCTTTGCCTGAGTGTCAAGACGGTTGAAAAACACCGCTCCAACCTCATGAAGAAACTCGACCTGCACAACGCCTCCATGCTGACAGCATTTGCCATCGCCAAGGGCTTGGTGAGCAGCCAGTCCAGCCATTTGGAAAACACCGCATTTGAAGCCTCAGGCGCTTCGATTCACGGCGCCGGGGTGTTGCCGGCGCCGGCCAGGGCCGCTTCATCGATCTAGGTCAGCCTCGGGGATGAAAATCGGAACGGACAGTCGGCCACGCCTGCCCTTCGCACTACGGCCGAGCCATCCGCCTCAGCGCCGCCACAGAAGGACCAGCAGGTACAAAAAACCCTTGACTGGGTGCAAAAACGGGGCTCGTCAATGTCGAGCCTTCGCTGCAGCACCTCACGCCGCTGGCGCCAACTGGCCATAGCGCCATCGCCGCCCGCAGCGAGTTCTGAAGAGCGTGACTCGGGCTGACTGCGGCGCCTCACCAAACGCGCCGCAGCCGCGCAGAGCAGCCATACCGCGCCCATACTGGCGAGCACCACGGCGACTATTTCGTAGCGCATCGATTCATGTACCCGCAACCACACTGCCATCGTCGTTGCGCAGGCACTGGGCCTTGGGCAAACCGCTGGCTCCTACCGCCGGCAAGAGCAGAAACAGGTCGTCGGCCTTGCCATCCTTGTCTTTGTCCTTGACATTGACTTCATCTCCATCGTGCCCATTGTGCAGTGACAGCGATGGGTGATCGAACGGAGCCCGCTCGCAGGCTACCCGGGGGTCGGTCAGTCCATTGCGCAGGAAAGCGACCAGGTCGGCGCGCTCCAGGTCTGTCAAGCCCAGCGACATGATCGCCGGATGGACGTTGCTGGTACCGCCGTTGGGTGCGTCCGTAGCGACGTATCCGCTTGTATCGTTATCATCCGGACCTCGTCGGTCACCACCACGGTTATAGAACGCCACCACCTGTTCAAGCGTGAATTGACCACCATTATGAAAATACGGTTGAGTCAGCGCGATGTTACGTAAGGTTGGCGTCTTGAAAGCGCCGTCGGTCACGACCCGGGTACCCCCAGCCTGCGGCGCAATCCAGCACGCGTTGGCATCGGAGAAGACGCTGAACAGGCAGGGATCCACCCATACCGGATCCGCTACCGGCTGCTTCTGCAAAAGCGCGAACCAGTTGCGCGTGAACGAGAGCGCATTGCCCAGGGGGTCCGTGCCGCCGACACCGCGATCCTCAACCGTCGGACGCACGCCTATGTTGTAGAAGCCGTTATCGTAAATGGCCAGTTCACCGGTCTTGAGAAACATGCTCTCGATCACCGTGGCGCCATCCGAGCCAGGCTGCAGTGCAGTTGCGGCACCGGTGAATTCGGCGCCCTTGTGGCAGGAAACACATTGACCTTTGCCGCGAAACACGGTCAGTCCGCGCTGCTGCTGGACAGACAGGGCATTGATGTCGCCCGGGCTTCCGGGATAACCCATGAACTTGTCAAACGGTGTTTCGTCCGACACCAGCGTTGACTCGTACATCATGATCGCCAGACCCCAGAACAGGGAGAAATTATTCTCCATCTGCGTGTAGCCATTGACCTGCCCGGAAGCGTTCCACCAACGTGGATCGAAGGCGGCGCGGATCAAGTCGGGGTAACTCTCTTTCATGCCGCGCCCTTTGGAAGCGCTGTGCGAACCCAGCACACTGTCCTGCGCATGCAGGTCCTGCAAAGCCAGGGGCTGCAGTGCAAGCAGCTTCCTGCCAAGGTCCTTGAAAGTCTTCTTGGCGCATGACATTTCGAATTCGGAAAGCACCGGGCCTACCGCCTGCGATGCCAGACTGGCGTTGCTCAGGGCGATGGCCGTCCAGCCGGTGCTGCCATCGCTGCGCAGCTCAAGAACCAGCGCGCTGCTATCGCGTGGTCCGAAGGGATTGACGCCATTGAACACATTGTTGGCGCGACCGTCCCAGAAGTTGCGATAGTTGTAGACCGCGTTAATGGTGGTCGGTGCATTGCGCCCCGGAACACGCCGGGTCAGCGTGCCTTTGACCTGGAAGCTGTCCGCAGAAGTACGCGCACCGCATTCCTCCACGCCGTTGGAACCGAGCTTCTGGAACACGCCGCCGAAAGCACCCTGCGACGAAACAATGTCGTCCGAATCGAACAGCACATTTGAGTTGCGATCCAGCGGATCGGACAATTGGTGGAAGGGAAAGTCGCTCGGCACCAGTGTGTAATTAGGTCCGCCAGAACCTGTGCGAGTCGTCTTGGAAGGACGATCCGGGGTCAAGGCGGGTTCACGCCTCTGGTCATTCGGAGACGTGAACAGATCCGCGTTGGTGGCCGTGGGCGTTACTGTGGCTGTAGATTTGCCACTGGACCCCGATTGCCCCCCCGGCGTGGACTGATTTGCGCCTGCTGACGCGGTAGTCGACGCAGCCTGACCCGCTGGCGTTCGCTGAAAGATTTGAAAGCCACCAGCATGGCCGGGAGAAAGCTGGTTCTTCATGCGGTTGTCTGCGCCCGCATGAAAGTGGCAACTGGCGCAGGCATTGCCGTCACTGCCAGCTTGCACATCCCAGAACAGCGCCTTGCCCAGAACGATCGCTGCCTGTGTATTGCGAACGAAGCTGGCGAGCCCCGGTACCGGTGGTACGCCCACCATTTTCAGCGAACGCATCGCCGGCAAGCCATCGGGACCGAGTTGTCGCGCAACGCCGCCCTGGCGGCCGCTATTGCCAGTGACACTGGGCAGCAGCAGTGTGATGGCCTGGCCGCTCTGCGAAACAATGCCTGGAGAACCCGGTACGAAGACCGGCAGACCGCCAACGCCGGCAATGCCGTCCCCGGGGGAACTGCCCATGGGTGCGAAACCGTTAACCATATTGCCTGGCAAGCCGGTTGTCGTCTGGGTCGGTGGCAGCAGGTCAAAGTCGTCCAGCGCCCCGGCGGCCCCACCACCGGTTCGTCCACGACCGAACCCGCTGCCGCTGCCAAGCAGCAGGGTCATGCTCAAGGTGGCAGCGATGGCACGCCGTCGTCGCAATTCGCGCAGGATATTGAAAAGCATATTAGTTCACCTTGAAGATCGCGCTGTACTGTGTGACCACCGCCGAGCCGCCGTAACTTGATGTCACCTGCACAGCGTCGGGCGGCACGAAAGTTCCTGGGTTGTTCGGATCAATCAGCGTGCCGCGTGTCGCGAATTGCCAGCAGCTTGCTATGCCGATGGGGCAAACCGGTGGACTGCTGGTGGGTGCAAAGAACATCGGCAAGGGCGTCGTCGCCATCTGGACTTCTGATAATTGAAACGTCAGGCCACCCGTTCCGTCGGGAACCAGCGAGGCAACCGTGGCAGTCGCTTGCACATAGAGTTGCAGACCAGCGGGTGGCAAGCCGTTGGCACCCAGTGGCGCACTCGACACCGCCGCCACGTTCAAAGCACCACGGTTCTGCCGCAAACTGGTCCAGTTGACCGTGGTGACAGTGACGGTATCAGCAGCCACGGCAGTGACATTGACTGTCACCGTTGCGGTGGAAGTCAGGCCGGTGGCGGGATTGGTCGCACCCACCGTGAAGACCATCTGCGACGCGGCGTAGGGTGCGGTGAAACTGATCGCATTGGGCTGACTCGGTGGAATGATCGCAACGCTGGACGGCTGCGAACCACCGGACTGGACCCAGGTGATGGCGATGGCCCGTCCGGTAGAGTCGGTCGCCGACGCGCTCAAAAGCACCGATGCGCCGGAGTTCACTGTCAGCTTCGGTCCCGGATAGAGAGTGATGACTGGCGGCTTGGGCGGCCCGGTCACCGCAACCCCTCCCACAACCGGCTCGCCAGAACAATGGGTGGCAGCAAAAAGCGGCGTAACCATCGGTGGTCCCCAGGGCGCCGGATCGAGCTGGCGCACCGGCGGCCCATTGGCACCGGCAGTCGGTGTGGCAAGCGGGCCGGAGCCGCAAAACAGGAATTCCAGGTCCTGGAAATTTGCCGAGACAACGGCGTCGCCCAATATCAGGTTCTCGGCAAAGATGAAATTGAAGTTTGGCGCGTGATACTGGCCTGCCACCAGGCCATTCGCCGGCAGCGGGCTGGGCAGTGTGACGCTGGCGAGTGTGCAGGGGTAGAAAGGATCGCCACACAGGGTTCTCGATACAACCCTGACTTCACGCGTGGCGGGCAGGTATGCGCCAGCGTTGGGAACAAAGCGAAAACGCCCCACCACCGGTGGTCCGATCGGATTGGCGGTGCCAAGCAGTCGATCAACAGTGGCTCCGGTCAGAGGATCAATATCCACTGCGAAGATATCAATCAGACTGCTTGGATCGGTGGTAAAGCCCTCCACTTTGATCTTCGACGTCGACTCCTGCGGCAGATTGAGCAGCGGCTGCGACGAGGTCCCCTGGATCAGTGACTCGATCGCAATATAGGCCGGCAGCGTACCCGGTGATGTGTAGATGCCAACCCGGTTGACGATGGTATGGGCCGAGATGTAAGTACCGTTGGCATCGACCTTGAGCGTGCCCTGGAACTCGATAAAGTCGCCGGTTTCGAAGGGTGCCTGGCGGCTTGGATCCGAGGGCGGTGGTGGACAACTGGTACCGGCTGAACAGCTTGCCGCAAGCGTTCCCGGGGGCTGCATCACGAAGGTATGGCAGAACTGACCCTCGGCCGGTTGCACAAACGACGGAAAGGGCGCTGGCAATGAGCGGCAGTAAGGGGCACGTGGCCGGTTGGCCTGAGGACACAGCGGATCGTCGGCTTCAGTAAATGGATTGGTGCGCGGGATGCACATCGGATAGCCGGTGACAGCGTGAACCGTCGGACTTTCCTCGTCAACAGAAAAACGCAGGTCGTAGCCGGGCTCGATCAGCGCGGCCCCGCTGCCCGCGGCGCCATGAGACTTGCCAAAACGACCGAGCGGGTCGTTGATGCGTACGCGGATCGTCACCGGTCGCGTGTCTCTGCTCGTCGCGATCTGCAACTCGCCGTTGACGTAATCGATCGCTGTGATGGTGCCCTGTACCAGGTTCAGCGACTGTTGTGAAATAAAGATCAGTCCGGCGATGTATTGGCCGTTCACCACATTGCCCTGCACGTGGATCTCATACGAGGGCAAAGGTCCGCTGTAGGCACTCGCCACCGGTAACTTCACAGTGTCTTTCAGGGCCAGGCCGGTTTGCGTCGGGATGCCGTCTGCACCTGTGGGCAGGCCCATGTCACGTGGCGCCAGACTGAACAATTCCTGCCAGGTAAGCGTGGCTGCAGGCATCTGCAGGATGGTGTTGCAGGGCACGATCACGGTAATGGCATTGACCTTGACTGTGCCACCCGCCAGACGCGGATCGCTGGCCTTGCAGATCAGCCCCGCACTGTCAAGACTCGCCTCCTGAATGAAACCTGTGATGTCGAATTGCGGCGGTACCGGCGGTGCCGGCAGCAGCGGTCCTGGAGTGAACACAGCGCCCCCGCCACCAGCCGCATTGGCAAGCACCGGAAGGCCGGCCAACGCCATGCCCAAGCAAAGCGAGGCGACGCAATTCATCAGGCTCCATAGTCTGATCAAAGCACTTCGTCCACAGCGCACCGGCGCTGAACTGACCAGTCTCATTGGTCCCCCCCAAAAGAGTCACTACACCGCTGACTGCAGACGCGCATCGTCTTGATGCGCCGCAGTTTGCAGTGCCATCAAGCACTATGTGTGCCATGCTTTTGGGGTCATGGGTCAAATGCCCACGTCATGGGGCAAATCACGCGTTTTCGCCATTTTCATGCGCCGCTTGTGCAGCCGCTTGGGGCTCAACACCTAGTATTGGTGCCCCACTATTGCGCATTGGCAGCCGCCTTGGGAGCAGTTCGAGTTCACACCGGCAGCGCAGCGTCTGCTGTCAATGGAAATACTGAACGGAGTTCGGTTCCAAGGCCAAGGCTGGAGTTGATCACCATGGTTCCGCCGGCCTGTTGGACCCGGCGCTGCATGCCAAACAAACCAAGACTTGCGCCGACGCGCTGACGGCGTTCGCCGATCGGTGTGTGATCGAATCCTTTGCCGTTGTCGCGTATCACCAGCTCGAGTTTGCCGTCAAGCTGATGTACCTGAATCCAGACCTCGCTGGCCATGGCGTGCTGGAAAACATTGTTCATTGCTTCCTGCAATACGTGAAAGCCTGCCCTTTCTACCACTTGCGACGCACGCACTTCGCCGTTTGGAGCATCGATATGCAGTTTCCATCCGCACAGCGCAGCCTGCGCGTGGCAATAGCTGCGCACTGCCGCTTGCAAACCGAAAGTTGCCAACTCCGGTGGCTCAAGACGCATGACCAGACGCCGAATGCGCCCGGTTGCGCGCACCACCACCGACAGGGCATTCTGGTGGTGAGTACCCGCCTGTGAGTCAACGTTTGCCGGCGCGAGCATCTGCAGGTGCAGCTTGATCGTGACCAGTTCCTGTGCCAACTCCTCGTGCAACTCGTGGGCAATCCTGCCGCGCTCGGCCTCGTGTGCAGCCGTCAGGTGTTCGCTCAGCGATTCCAGTTGCCCGGTCAAACGTTCCCGCTCCTGCTCGGCTTGCTGGCGCTCGGATATGTCGCGCAGGATCACGGTAACAAGATTTTCAGTCCCGCTCGCGGACTGTGACACGGTGGCCTCCACCGGGAACTCCTCACCGTTTGCGCGCCGCCCGTACACCAGTCCGTACTTTCCCATCGTGCGCGAGCTCTGCCCACTCGCTGCGAATCCGCGAACCAGACTGTCATGCACGGCGCGGTAGCGCTGCGGCAGCAGCACCTGCAGGGGCTGACCCAGCATGTCGGCTGCAGCGTAGCCGAAGATTTTCTCGGCCGCAGCATTGAACAGCACAACACGCTGCTCGCCGTCGACAGTGAGAATTCCATCCCCACAGGAACTGTAGATGCCTTCCAGCCTTTCCTTGCTCTCCTGCAAGGCCGCGTTCATCTCCTGGCGTTGCTTGATCTCGGCATGCAGCGCCGCCTCCAGACTGCGACGCTCTGCCAGCAGTCGATTGAAACCGGCAATCAAACTGCCAATCTCATCGAGCCGCTTGACCGGTATCGCCTGCATCGCCGTCAATGGTGGCCCCTCAGTCATCCGCCTGATTGCGTCTCCCGCGTCGTTGAGCTGAGCCAACTGACGCTTGAGAAAGTAGCGCAGCACTGTCACCACGACCAGTGATACAAGCAGGGCCACCGCGTAAATCCAGCGCTTCGCGTCGGCAATCGGCGCGAACACCTCGGCGGTGGGGTCGGATGCGATGACGAACCAACCGGTCGTCGCCAGCTTATGGCCAACCGACAAAACCTCCGCACCCATCGAGGCCATGGTGATGCCGGGACCTTCAAAACCTTCTTCGAAGCGCCGGTCCAGCAGCGCAACGACGCCATGACCCGGCAAGTTCGTCAAGACCCGGTCGCGGTTGCTTGCGCCAAGAATCAGGCGATCCTTGGGTGAGACCAGCAGGAACCAACCGGTCTGCCCAAGTTTGTGCTGCGCCAACTGGCCCAGCAGCATCGGATCGGAAATGCCGACCAATGCACCGCCCGTAGCACCGGCGGCGCTGTGCAGGGGAACAGCCATCGGGATGCTGACATCCCCGGGGGTCTTGGAGAAGCTGAGCGGAGCACCCATCGCCAGTTTGGCACCGTCCATGATTTGGCGAAAATAGTCACTGTTCTTGACCGAAGTGCCCGCACCCATCGCACCATCAGGGTAGCTGCCGACAACGACCCCATCGCTGTCGACGACGAAAAAGCCGGCAAAAGCAACCGCGTTGGCGCTGAAGAACTGATTCATCGTATGCGCGAGAGCCATCGGCTTGGCGCGCACTTCTGGCGTCAGTGCCGCAGCCAAACGGTTCAACACCTGGACGTTCAGTTGGATATCGCGATCCAGATCATCGGCGACACCTGTCGCTTCAGCTGCGAAATTCGCCGACAGCATTCGCGTCAGGTCGCGCTCCAGCACCAGCGCAGCGCCAACAGCCAGCGCCCAGACTCCGGCAATGAACATGCAAACAACGAGCAGCACCACGCGTGTACTCAAGCTCATGGTGAATAACTGCCCCGAGCACCAGAGCGACGCCCGATCAATGACAGAGGCTGATTTCAAGCGCAGTCTTCGAAACAGGGAACCAGGGTCAGTTTGCGGCATTGCATTCACTTGCGAAGTCTCTCCTCAGATTGGCTGTGTGTCGCCGACAAGGGATAGATCGGCACAAACGAGTGCTTCACATCAGGTTTTCGGGTAGTTCAAGACTACCATTGCAGGCCGCTGGAGACACGGGGGTGTTACCCGCCTTTACGCTAAGCACAAACCCTACCGGGGCCAGCCGTGGCGCTGCCGCTGATGAACAGAATGGGACCTGCCGGCGCGCGACTTAACGAACCGTGATAGCCGAACCTGTCACCGTAGCGCCGCCTCCGAGGGACGACTTGACGACAATCGAGGTCGGGGCAAGGAACGCAGGTAGCGTATTTGAACTGGCTGGATCGACAATGACACTGACCAGTGGCGCAAAAAAGCACGGTAGCGCGCTCGGACACACCGGTGGCTGACCGGGCACGTCCTTCACGACGCTCATGGGAACGATGATCGGGTTGCTAGCGCTTCCCGGCAGTGCGGCCGCAATGGTTTTATTCCAGAAAGTGACGGTCATTGACATCCCGGTCGGAACCGTCGCACCCGTGATGGCGCTCGATGAAGCAGCAACATTGAGTTTGCCCTTGCGCTGTCGGTTGTCCCAGGTTACCGGCGCAATCACAACGGTATCGGGCGACAGTGAAACCGTGACCTGTGTGGCGCTGCCGCTGACCGCCAGTCCGGTGACGCTGTCGGTCAGCGTGGCCTGGAAGCTAAGGTTGGTCTTGGCACTAACGGGCGGTGCAATAAACGCCGCCTTCGCGGTCTGATCGGCAGCAGCGGTAGAACTCAGAGTACCAATCGGAATACTCGTACCGAGCGGCACCACGGCGCCGTTCACAAAGACCGCCGGCCCACCGGTCTGCTTGAAGCCGAATATGACTTTGCTGCCAGCCGGGTTGCTATTGCCTATGGCGGTCAGCGTAATCAGTGCGTTGACATTGGCAGAGGACGACGAAGCAGTAAAACTCTTGAGCGTGGGTGCCTTGGCTGTGCTGGGCGCGATGATGACCGAGACACTGCCCTGGGCAGCCGGCAACACGCCATTCGAAGCGCTGACGCCGAAAGTCAGTGCGCCGGCGGCGGTCGGTGTGAAGGTGGCTGTGACTGTCGCGTTGGCCGGACTGGCCGTACATAACCCGCACGACAGGGTTACACCTTGTGGCTTGGTCCAGGCGTAGGAAATGGTTGTGGCAGGCTTGTTCGGGTCTGAGGCCGTCACCGAGATCGTCACGCTGGTCATTCTGCCGTACATGACGGACGATGGATTCGCCTTCACCGAGTAGATGCTGGGAGGCTTGGGCGTGGGCGTCAAATCGACGGTGCGAACCGGAGCCGGGCTGCCCACCGCCAGTGCAGTCGGGCACAGACTCAATCGGAAAATGGGGTCCATCATCGGCAGCGCCCAGGGCGGCGGGTTGAGCTGGCCAACCAGCGGCGGCGCCGTTCCTGCGGTGGGCGTCGTCAGCGGCCCCGAGCCGCAGTACAGAAAGGGGAAGTCCTGAAAGTTGGACGAAACAATCGCGTCTCCAACGACCAGGTTTTCCGGGAAGATGAATTCAAAGTTGGGCGCGTGGTACTGCCCGGCGATCAGACCGTTGGCGTAAGTCTGGGGCGCGCTGGGCATCCGGCACGGTAGATTCGGGTCAGCGCACAAGGTCCTCGATACCACGCGAAATTCCCTCACCGGCGGCAAAAAAGCCCCGGCGTTCGGCTTGAACCGAAAGCGCCCCACCACCGGCGGTCCGAAGGGACTGGCAATGCCAATCAGGCGCTCGCTCAGGTTGCCGGTAACAGGATGGACATCGACAGCGTAGATGTCGATCAGATTGGTCGGGTCGGTGGTGAACCCTTCGATCTTGACACGCGATGTGGATTCCTGCGGCAGGTTCGCCACTGGCAGCGCCGCAGTGCCCTGCAACTCCATTTCAATCGTGGCGTAAGCCGGCATGATGCCCGGGCTGGTGAAGATGCCTACATGATCAACAATGGTGTGCGCCGAGATGTAGGGGCCGCGCGAGTCGAACTTCAGGGTGCCCAGAAAGTCGATGAAATCACCGACTTCGAACGGCGCTTGTTGCGTCGCGTCAGGCGGGCAACTCAGGCTGGCGCTCGGTGTGCAGGAATTTCTCGGCGGCGGCGGCATCATGAAGCTGGTGCAGAACTGGCCGGCTGGCGGCATCGCAAAAGCGGGAAACGGAATTGCCAGAGGCGCACAGTCGGGCGCACGCGGCCGGTTCGCTTGCGGGCACAGCGGATCGTCGGCATCAGCAAATGGATCGCTGCGCGGAATGCACATCGGAAATCCGGTGACGGCGTGCACGGTCGGGCTTTCTGCATCGACCGAGAATCTCGCGTCGAACGTGGGTTCAATCAAAGCCGCGCCGCTGCCCGGACCTCCATGCGGCAAGCCGAAACGCCCAAGTGCATCATTGATTTTGACCCGTGCAACACTGGAGTTCGCGCCCGCGCTGGCAATTTGCAATTCGCCGTTGTTGTAATCAATGCGGGTGATCGTGCCCTGCCCGATGTTGAGGTTCTGCTGCGATATGAAGATCAGTCCGGCGATGTACATGCCGTTGACCACATTGCCCTGCACATGCGCTTCGTAAGAGGGCAAAGCACCATTGCTGTAGACGCTCGCGAGTGGCATCGTGACCGCATCTTTCAATGCCAGTCCGGTCTGTGTCGGGATGCCGTTCGCGCCTACTGGCAAGCCGATATCGCGCGGCGCCAGAGCGAACAGTTCCTGCCAGGTCAGCGTAGCCGCCGGCATCTGCAGTACGGTATTGCAGGGAACGATGACGGCAACGTCGTTGACCCGCAGCACGCCGCCGGCCAGCCGCGGATCGCTCGGCTGACAAATCGCACCCGTGCTGTCAAGCGTGGCTTCCTGCACGAATCCGGTGATGTCGAATTGGGGCGAGGTCGGCGCTGGTGCGACCTGCGCTGCTGGCGCAAACACACCCAGTCCTCCTGCACCCTGATTGGCCGCAAGAGCATTGACAGCGCAAAGCAGCGCCGTGCTGATCAGCCACGGGCGAATCTGGCAGATTGCCGGAACTCGACGATGGGCTGGGCTAGACTTCATTGGCGGACCGATCCCCTGGGTTGATGCACCGATCTGAGTCGTCGCAGACACGCTTGTGTGTGTGCGCGATTTCGATCTTCTCACCAGGCAACAGCAGTAAGCGTGCCAGGGTCCGCAGAATTTGGGTCATATCCCCAAGTTGCGGGGCAAATCGCCAACTGACGGCCCTTTCTGGCACAAGAATCGGGGGGTAATCTGACTGCAACACCCACTTCTGGTTCTCCAGTTTTGGGGAATTTGCGTCAGCTGCTGCACGCAAGAAGCGGCTTCGAAACGCGTTGTGCAGCGCGGCCAGTCAGCCCGTCTTCAGTGTGCCACCCCCTCCAATGGGCATATTGCTGTATTCACATGCGCGCAAGCCCGCGTAACACTTGGCACTGTGGATTCGGCAACGCTTCCATGGTCACGGCAAGTGTCCTGACCCATACCCTTGATGCACTGGAGATAGCATGCGTTTAAACATCACCCAACTGCCGCTCGTCGTCGGATTGTGTTCCCCGGCGCTGGCCCTGGCAGTGACCACCGCACTGGGAATGGGAGGTGCTGGCAACAGTCTTGTCGTCCAAGCCGACGGGAAACCTCTTGTGGCCGGCTATGCACTGTCGGGCACAAGCCTGAACCAGATCTACTCGGTTGCACTGCTGCGCTACAACAGCGACGGCAGCCTTGACAGCGGTTTCGGCACAGGTGGCGTGGTGACATCTTCAGGCGGTCCTGGAATCAGCGTCGCCATGCAGGCTGATGGAAAAATTCTACTGGCAAGCGCAAGCCGCTTGATACGCTACAACACAGACGGCAGCGCGGACACGAGCTTTGGTACCAGCGGCTCTGTTGCGGTCAATGCCGGGGCTGTCAATGGCGTTGTCGTTCAGGCCGACGGCAAGATCCTGTTGACGGCCGGTAGCGCCTTGTTGCGCTACAACACGGATGGCACGCCCGATCTAATCTTTGGCATCAACGGCGTTGCAAGTACCAGTAGTACAGCTTACGGTATCGCAGTCCAGCTGGACGGCAGGATTCTGGTAGCCGGCAATGTCGGCCTGCTGCGCTTTAATGGTGACGGCAGTTCCGACTTGAGCTTCGGCGTCTCGGGCAGAGTCGCCACCACCATAGGCGTCAACCCGGTCGACGGCAGCAGCATCGTGATCCAAAGCCATACGGTCGCCCTTGAAACCGGTGGCAGAATTTTGATCTCAGGCTATGTTCCCGCCGGTCGAGGAACTTACGACAGTGCTTTCGCGCTCTACAACAGCGACGGAAGTCTGGCTACCAGCTTCGGTACCGCTGGTGTGGTGACAAACCCCGGCTTGATTCCGATTCAAGCCTACCGCCTGGCGAACGATGTGACAGTTCAAGCCGACGGCAAGTTTCTGGCGGCCACGGGCATTGCCCCCTTCAGACTGGGCAGCCTGCCCGGCCCGGGCGGCCTGATGCGCTACAACGCCGATGGGACCGTGGATACCAGTTTTGGTACGGCCGGCGCAGCGGCAAACAATGCGTTTACCGGCCAGGCCATCAGCGTTCTGGCCGACGGAAGAGTGCTGGCAGCGGGGTCCATCGACAATGGCAGCAACACCGCCATTGCGCTCCTGCGTTACGGCAGCAACGGCATTCTGGACAGCAGCTTCGGTGCTGCCAGTGCAGCATCCTCGGTCCCTGGAATACCGGCCATTGGCAGCCCTGTTGCCGGCAATGCACAGGCCACAGTCAACTTCAGCCCGCCTGTCGATGTCGGCGGCAGTGCCATCACCAACTATCTGGTCACATCAAGTCCGGGCGGCAACGCGGCAATCGGAGCGACAAGTCCAATCACTGTCACCGGTCTGAGCAACGGAACCAGCTACACATTTTCTGTTGCCGCCGCCAACGCAGCAGGATTTGGCGCAGCCTCGCCGACCTCGGCGGCGGTGACGCCTCTTGGAAATTTGCTGGCACCGAACCTGAATCTTGCGACCGGCTGGAATCTGCTCGGCAACGGCCTGGAGGCACCCATTCCGGTTGCAACAACATTCAGCGATCCGACCAAAGTCTCCACTGTCTGGAAGTGGGTCACAGCGGGGTCAACCTTCGGCGTCACCTATCCCACATGGGCCTTTTACGCGCCAGCACAGAGTGACGGCGGGCGGGCTTTTGCTTCAGGTCAGGGCTACGAGTTCCTGAACACCATCAATGCGGGCGAAGGTTTCTGGGTCAATGCCATGACAAGTTTCACCACAGCCTTAACTCCAGCCGTAGCTCTGCAGTCGCACAGTTTCAGACCGGCAAGCACTGCGACTGTCGGCGGAACGCACGCTTTGCCGCACGGCTGGAGTCTGATCTCGACGGGAGACAGCCCGACACCTGCGCAGCTTGACACGGCCATCGCATCCCAGTTGCCTACGCCGCCTGCACCCGGTCAGATCGCTGCACTTGCCACCAACCTCACCAGCTTGTGGTCCTGGGATACTGCCAAGCAGAAATGGTATTTTTGGGCGCCCAGCCTGGTCAATAGCAACGGCCTGACAAGCTATATCAACAGCAACGGATTTCTTGACTTCGCCACCATTCCGGCGGCACCAGTGGGCACCATTTCGCCGACAACGGGAATCTGGGTGAACCTGCCGTAGGCCTTGTCAAGGAGTGTTCAATTGGCAACAATATTTGCTCTACCTCCCGGCGTTGGGCTAATCACCGGTGGGGCGGGAAATGATACTTTCATTGGTGGTCAAGGCGTCACCATCGATGGTGGTGCCGGAATTGACACCGTAATCTATTCGGCCAACCACGCCAGCTACCTGGTCACGCCCACCGCAACCGGCTATAGCACAGCTGGCCTTGGTCACACGGACACGCTTATCAGCATTGAACGCCTGCACTTCTCCGATACAAACCTTGCGCTTGACATGAACGCGAGTCAGTCCGGAGGCGAAGCTGCACTGCTCATCGGTGCCGTCTTGGGAAATTCGTCATTGCAAAACAGGTCGCTGGTAGGGCAATTGTTGCAATTTTTTGATGCCGGCAAGACCCTGCACGATGCCGCAACGGTTCTGGTTAACGCCGGCATCATGGATCAGCTCGCTGGCGGATCAAGCACAAGCGCGTACGTCAACCTGATCTACCACGCGGTCACGGGACTGACTGCAACGCCAGACATGAACTCGCAACTTGCAGCCTATATCGACACCGGCGTTCTCACCAGGATCGATTTCTTGACTGTTGCCGCCGAACTTCCAATCAACCAGAGCAACGTCGACTTGGTCGGCCTGCAAAGAACCGGGCTTGAGTCCTTGCCGTAGGCATTGCGGCTGGCATTCTGTGCCGTAAATCTGGTCAAACCTGCCTGCCGCAGATTGCTTTCGCAAGTCCGAGTCTCAGGCGTGTGTGAGCCGATGGCGCCGCAGTGGATGGCTCCGCGAATGTCCCCCGGCCCAATGGCCTCCTCCTTTATTTCGCTGCGTCACCCACAGCAGCCCCCTCGGGCGGCAGCATCGTTGGTTTGCATATTTTGAATACCAACCCGGCTTGCAAGATCTGGCTGATGGGGCACTCAGCGCAGCGGCATAAAGGGGGAGTCCGCAGGACGGAGGACAGCCGCGGAGCTGAGTGCCCCGTCAGCCTGATCCTCCCGGTATGCTGAACGGGGGTGACGCATCGTCCATGCTCTTCGACATCGCACAACAGCGGCAATTGCATCAACCCCTTGACAACCTACCATCCCAAATACGGGAGTGTGTAGTCGCCAGACAAAAAAAAGAGGCGGCACATGAATCGTGCCGCCTCAAGGGGGGTATTACTTTCTTTGATAGATTGCTGCCAACCCTGCGAAGACCACCGCTAGGGCGGTCTTCTGGGGGTTAGGCAGTATTCCCTCGCATCGTTTCCTTTTCCTACTGGATAACGATCGGACCTATGGCAGAGGCGCCGCTTACTGTGGCCCGACCACCCAGTGGTGAAGTGACTGTGACCGTGGTTGGCGGCAGCAGGGTTCCCTGCAGGTTGTCAATCACAGCCGGCGCCACATTGGTCCAGCACACGGTGGGTCCGCAGATGGAAGCACCTGGCAATGTCCCGACTGGATCCGCCGGTTGCGCCAGCAGTGTCATGGTGAGCGGCAAGGCGCTGCTCCCCGGAACATTGGCGGCCAGAGTGTTGTTGAAGAACGTGGCCGTCATGGTTCCACCCACCTGCGCCGGTGTTGCCGAGGAAGTGACGCTGACAGTCAGTTTGCCGCGCTGTGCCGTGACACCACCGACGTTTCCGATGGCTTGATAGAGCACCTGGCCACCGGCAATTCCGCATCCCGGACAGATGAAGGTCACGGTGTCAGGCGGTGTTGCCGCTAGTGAGACCGAAGCCTGCGTTGCACCACCGGTCGTCGTCAGTCCGGTTGTGATGTCCTTCACGGTTGCCTGGAACGTGAGCGACGTCTTGGTAGGCACAGTCGGAGCGATGAAGGTCGCTCTGGCAGTTCTGTCTGCGGTTCCGGTACCGGTTATCGTGATCGCGCTGATGGTCACGGCCGGGCCGCCGGTCTGCTTGAAGCTGAAGCTCACATTGCCGGTTGCCGGATTGGTGTTTCCGATGGCGGTCAAGGTAACCAACTGGCCGGCGCTTGGCCCTGCTGGCGTTGCGCTAAAGCTCTTCAGCGTTGGTGCTTTGGCAGTATTGGAGGCCACCACAACCGACGCGGTAGCGGTCGTATTGGGCAATACGCCATTGGCAACAGTCACAGTGAAAGCCAGCGTGCCGACAGCGGTCGGGGTAAAGGTTCCGGTAACGGTGGTGTTGGCATTGGTAGCTGCCAGGCAAACGTTAGGAGCCACCGCCGTGCCGCACGACATGATCACACCT
>SESD01000866.1_pt1 | contig 17910 bp, 17 predicted proteins | sample 3171411 | NCBI WGS metagenome assembly SESD01 (sample SAMN06051880, study PRJNA518727) | freshwater metagenome | biome: subpolar coniferous forest; feature: holomictic lake; material: water; isolation source: holomictic Lake 442, 16.5 m depth | place: Canada: near Kenora, Ontario | collected...
CAATAAAGATAACACTTAACATATGACACTTACTGACAAACATTACGAGATTGTTGGCTGGCTTGGATTCATCCTTATTGTCAGTGCTTATTTCTTTTTGACACTCAAAACCCTGGATATCGACTCTAATATTTACCATGGGATGAATATGGCAGGAGCCACATTCATGGCAGTCAACGCCAGGCAAAAAAAATCAAGACCTTTATTCTGGCTTAATTTTGTTTGGGCGTTGATTGCCCTATTTGGACTAATTCAAATATTTTAAATCTCAAACAAACTTATCGGGAAACCATCCGTTTTCGACACAATCCCGAAAACTCCACGCTGGAGTTGTTTCGGTCTTGTAGCTCCAAAAAAACCAGCCCAAATACTTTTCAAATGTAAGCAGTTGAGCAGATGCGTAGCCGCGATAAGCAAGATCCATCTGAACCGCATCCATCTCTTGCAAGGCATGATTAAAAGGCCCTTCTGCCCACAAGGACACAACCCTTAAATCTAACCCCAAACTCCATTCGCCAACATAGGTCCAACTTAGTTCATTGACAATACTATCAGCTTCATTTTTCCACTCTATAACTGCTTTATTTATATGTCCATATATGTCAGTATCTATGTCATCCCTTACAAAACACTGATAGCGGTGAATATCAAGTACCACATTACTGAACTCAGGCCCCGTTAAAAAACCAGCATACTCGGTGAATGAACGAAAACCATCGTGATAAACCACAGCAACATCATTTACGTGACAATATTTACGAATGCGATGATAAGCTTCAGTGTTATATTTCTTCAAATAATCCGTGGCTATATCCCAACGCGGCTCATTCACAACCTCAATAGCATGTAAAGCCGGGCGAGTTTGATAGCGCTCTGCCAGTCGCTCCAAAATATTTAAAGAATGTTCAAAATATTCCGGTTTTGTGTGCCACTCACAAACATCCTTAATACCACCATTATCAAAGCCATTTTGACACCCAGGAGCTGCGTGTAAATCCAGCACCACATGCAAACCAAGTTCTTCAGCCCAGTCAAATGCCTGATCGAGAATAGCTATGCCACCCTGTACGTAAGGGTGTTTATATTCACCATAACTGGCATGATATGGGTAATCAGGCCCAAATATCCAATGACCTACCGGTATCCTAACCCCGTTTATACCGATATTTGCGAGCCAAACAAAATCTTCACGCGTTATGAAAGTATCCCAATGCCGTTTAAGTGCTTCTTCAGCATTAGCTCCCAGTTCAACACAATAAGTGGTTTCGTCAACAGCTTGCAGACCTTCAAAGACACTGGGGGTCATCCATTTTTCAAGAACCAGCCAGCCACCCAAATTTACGCCACGAATTTTTTTGCCAAATTTATTATCATAATCATGTTTCATTATTATTAGTCCTTGTCAGTAAACATTATTAAAAACTACTCGACAGTTGGATAAATTGGAATGCACGTGAAACAACTTAGACAAATAATCCCTGAATTATCAAATAACCCAGTATTATTTTGAATTTAGCTTATTATCGGCATTCTTGAAAATCGGCTTCTGACGAACAGGAGCAGATAAATCTGCTCCAAGTTAAACCCTCTGAAAATTTATAGCAAAACAATCCGTCGCTGATGAAAGGCTTCTGCCAGAGGTTCATTGGTAATTGTCATAATCGCAGCATCAGGCAACTTTTGTGTTATTAACCGCAGCATTTTTAATTCACATGAAGAATCTAGCGAATCCATGGCCTCTTGCAACAGTATCCACTTGGGTTGCTGCAACAATAAGCGAACCACACCTAAACGCTGTTGTTGTTCGCGTGAAAGAGCACTAGCCCAATTGTCTTCACGGTCCAGTTCCTCTTGCAATTGCTCCAGACCTACCAGCTCAAGTGCTTCAACCAGCTCAGCTTCGCTATAAGCTATCTGCGTTGACGGATAACAAATCGCCGACCGCAAAGTTCCAGTTGGCAGATACGGCCTGGGGGGCATAAAAAATACCGGGTCTACAGGCAACTCTATAGATCCCTCTCCCCAAGGCCAAAGACCAACTACTGATTTAAACAATTTGGAGCCAGTAAAAGCATTCCCTGAAATCAAAACCCGCTCACCCGGCATAATCTCAACATTAATACTTTGCACACACACCATGCCGTCAAGTCTGATAATACATAAATCACAAAAACGTAAAACATTCTGTTCTGTTTTTTTCAATTGAATACGATGCGGGTCATGACGAATAATTTCACGCTCCAATAGGTCCAAACCGTTAGCCAATCCCAAAACACGTTCAACAGAAGCTCGCCATTCTGCCACTCTGGCCATATTATCTACCGGCCAGGACAAAGCTCCAGCCGTTTGCTGGAATGCCTGTGCTGATTGCATCAAGGCACCAAGCGTGATGTTTCCCAAAATATAGCGGGGCGCAGACACCAGAATTGGAAACGCCATCGACAACACCGAGTAACCGGAAGTAAGCATGAATAAATGTGACCAGGTGTGTGTCTGGAGCTGCCAAGCATGGACAATATCCTTAAAAAGCCCGATGAAACGAACCTGTTCATTGGCCTCCCCATGAACTAGAGCAATCGCTAAAGAATTTTCCCTTGCCGTTACTAAACCGAATCTAAAGTTAGCCTCCACAGTTTGCCTGGCATCAGTTGCCAAAGTATAGGGTCGACCTAACCACCAACCCAACGAGGAAGCACAGGCAGCATAAATAATAGCCAACCAGACCAAATGCCCATGAATCGGAATCTCGATGAAAAACAGATCTAAAACAACAGTTCCGGATAGACCCCAAAGAATTTTTGAAAAACTTATAATCACCAATAAACTGTAAATCAAGGAGTGGCAAAGTTCGATGGCCGATTCGGTTGCAATACGAACATCCTCAGCGATTCTCCCGTCAGGATTATCATGGGTTCCCTGAATATGCGTTACCAAATAATGCCGGCCATCTTTCATCCACAGGCCAATCAGATGCTGTGTGAACCAACTACGCCAATCAAGTTGCAATCGCCGCTTTACCTTAAAATGCGCGGTGGTAACCGCTATATTTGATATGAAAATCAGTACTATTGCGCCAATCTGCATAAACAGGCCGCCCATTGAACGCTGCTCAAGCGCATTAAAAAGATCTGCACTCCATTCCGTAATAATAACTGCTATTCCAATCTGCATCACAGTCAGCATGAATAAAGCCAAAGCCAGACTGCGAATTGTAGATTTGTTTTCTGAATGCCAAAATGGACCGGCTAACCGAATAAATTTAATAAAAAATCCGTTTGAAAATTCCACATCAAACTCCAAAGATATAGTGAAATAAATAACATCTTAAGACAGGGGTTTTTATTGTTATATTGTGCCCAGTCTTTTACCAACTACGATTTTAATGGAATTTTTCAGATTTACACAATTTTGCAATCTTTTTAATAAAGTGTTTAAGAGATTCGCCCATACTTAGTCAGCAAATTTCACTCTACAGACACTCAAACTACTCTATTCAACCGCAGATACGACCTTACTCAGTGCTCCCAGTACTATAGAAAATCACTCGCATGCAAGTATCGCCCAATTTTTAAAAGGATTTAGCTTCTTTCAGATTATAATAAGCACAATAGCTAAATTTTGTCCGCATTATTGCGAGATTTTGGTATGGCATTTTATCAATATTAAAGTTGATGAAGAAGCGCAGCATATTCTATTTAATATTTAACAAACAGAGATGAGAAAGCAAAGGCAGCAATGGATGACTAAAAAAACAATAACAACTACCTCTATACTTAATCATAGCAAATTCTCGTTACGAAACTTAATCCTTCCTCTAAACTCTCTATTGTTTGCTCTTCTGACAGCTTGCTCAGAACCCGCTATACAAAAACTTGAAGGCCCCGCCCAAGGCACGACTTACCATATCAGTTACTGGTCCGAACTCCCTGCTGACACCATAGCAATTAAAACCAGTATCGAAAACGAACTCACTATTATCGATAAACTGTTATCCAATTACCGCCCAGATTCTACAATTGAAATCTTTAATAAAATTGAGAACACTGACAGCCAGGAAGTCGGTAGCGAAATTGTGTCACTGGTCAAAATTGCTCAAGTTGTAAATGAAGCCAGTCATGGTTGTTATGATTTATCAATCAAGCCCTTGTTTGACCTATGGGGATTTAAAGGAGACACACTCACTATTCCAGATGAGGCCAAACTTCTCACCACACTAAAACAAATCGGCATGGAAAAGCTTGTAGTTGTTGACGATACTCATCTTCGCAAGCAACAAGTTGACCTTAAAATAGACCTGTCTTCCATTGCCCAGGGCTATAGTGTCGAACGTATCAGTAAGGTTCTGGAGCAGCAGAATATTACTCAATATCTGGTTGAGATAGGCGGCGAATTAAAAATAAACGGTACAAAACCTGGACGGCAACCCTGGCGTATCGCTCTGGAAAGACCCTTACCAGAAGAACGTTCCATGCAAAAAGTCATTACCATGCCTAAAGATTCGCCGATGGCGGTCATGACTGCAGGCACTTACCGTCATTATTTTGATGATCATGGCCAGCGTTATAGCCACATTCTCGATGCTCGAAATGGAAAACCGGTTACCCACAACCTTGTCTCCGTAACCGTTTTAATCAGCGATCCGACAATTGCCGACGCCTGGGATACTGCCCTGCTCTGTCTGGGGCAAAAAGACGGCATGCAAGCCGCAAACGCCGCAAAAATCCCCACGCTGTTCATCGAAATGCAAGGCAACGAACTCATTGAATCGCGCAGTGATGCCCTGAATAATTTAAATACCCTGACAATCAAATAACACCTCATAAACAAGCCATGTCACTTAAAAATCGCAATAATTCTTTTTTTTCCCGATGGGGAGACTATACATTGGGTCACCCTATTGCCGTATTGTCACTCACAATTCTGCTCAGTATTTTGGCACTGCAATATACCTCCAGTCATTTAAGCATTAATACCGATACAGCTGAACTGATTGCACCGGACGCCCCCTTTCAAATAAATCGACGAAATTATGAAAAAGCGTTTTCGCAGGACATGCATACCTTGTTATTGGTGGTTGAATCAGAAACACCTGAGCTGACCAAATCTGCCAGCAAGCGATTGCTACGCCTACTTAGCGCCAACAAAGACCAAATCATTTCAGCTTATATACCCAACGATAACGATTTTTTTCGTCATAACGGACTGCTATATCTGGAAACCGAAGAACTAAAGACCCTATCCACCAATTTGACGCTCGCCCAGCCATTTATAGGCAGAATTTCCCAAGAACCCAACTTGACCGGCTTTCTTGCAATATTTGATGACGCCCTATCATCCAAGGATAAAACCCAGGTTGTTCCTATTGACGTGACTTCACTGATAGACAAGGTCTCGCTTAACCTGCATAAAACCCTTAATGGCGAGAATGCGCTATTGTCCTGGGAATCCTTGATTAGTGAAAAGAAAACACATTCTGGTAACGGCTTTATTATCGTCTCGCCCAAGTTTGATTTCTCGCAAATTCGACCTGCCGAAACTGCGATTGACGCTATCCGCAAAGCCGTTATACAAATTCAGGATCCCAATCTGCCAGTCGTTAAAGTTTCAATTACCGGTGAAGCAGGACTTGAAGATGACGAATTATCAGGCATGAGTGCCGGTACTTTTACCGCCAGCATCTTTTCTCTTGTACTGGTCTTATTTATTCTCTTAATGGCCTATCGATCTATTTTACTAACAGTTGCCACCTTAATTACCCTGGCTTTGGGGATGTTGTTTTGTGGAGCCTTCGCAGCCTTTTCAGTCATGGAACTGAACCTTATTTCCGTGGCTTTTGCGGTATCCAATATCGGTTTGGGCGTAGAATATGCCATCCATTTTTGTTTGCGCTATCGGGATAATCTGACTCATCATATTCATAAAGATCTGGCGTTACGCAGCACTTTAACCAGCACTGCACCCTCGCTATTATTGTGTGCAGGCACTACCTCTATCGGTCTGTACGCGTTTATACCAACCGATTACAAAGGCGTGTCCGAACTGGGACTATTGGCAGGCACCAGCCTGTTCATCTGCCTGTTAATTACCTTGATTGCCTTGCCGGCACTCTTGAAAATACTCCCGGCACCGGTAAAATCCGAAGAGGAAGAAACGCAAGGTAGCCTAGCTAAACTGGCCGAAAAACTGTCTATCTTTCCACTTCATTTCGCCAAGCCAGTTGCAATCGCAACATTTATTATTGCCGTTATATCGATTGGTCTAATGTTCCAAATAAAAACAGACTTCAATCCCATTAACCTGCGCGACCCCAATACCGAATCGGTCATCGCGTTTAAAAACCTGATGAAAGACAAAGAAACTACTCCACTCACCTTGACAGTTCTGGCCAAAGATGAAAAAAATGCCAAAGAACTTGAAAAGAAGTTATCAACCCTAAAAACAGTTGATAAAACCATCAGTCTCTTCGATTTTATACCCGCTACCCAGGACGACAAACTGGCATTGATCGAAGACATGAGCCTGATGCTTGGCGAACAAACACAAAGCTTTCCGGCATTAAAAACAGATACTGATCCGGCTCCCGCAATCAATCAACTGATAAAAACCATCGAAGCGCTGCTGCCGCAAAAGACCAATGAACATGACCGCTTGGCTTTAAGCAATTTCAAAAAAGAACTCCGGGATATTTTGATTGAACTGGAGACACGCCAACAACCCAATCAACGCTTGTTTATTGAAAAAATTCAGTCAGCCCTGCTTGGAACGCTACCCAATGTCATGAATGATCTGTCGACCAGCTTTAATGCCAGAAACATTACACTTGCGGATTTACCTGCTGACATTAAGGACAAGTGGCTAAGTAAAGATGGTTCTTACCGCATCCAGATTTTTCCTAAAAAAGACCTGAATGATTTAGCCAGTCTGGAAGAATTCATCACCGAAGTACAAACACTTGCACCGGAAACGACAGACTTGCCAATTATGTATTGGGAATCCATGAAAGAAGTCATTGATGCCTTTCAGCAAGCAATATTGATCGCACTAATAATTATTGCACTGCTACTATTCGCTATCAGACGCAACATTGTTGATACCGCACTGGTTATGACGCCATTGATCCTGGCAGGTCTGTTTACCATGGCAAGTGCAGTCATCACCAACACACCGATAAACTTTGCCAATATTATCGCTTTGCCACTGTTACTGGGACTGGGTGTTGATAACGGCATCCACATGGTTGAAAAGCTGCATCACTCACTTTCAGAAGAGCAAAACATCTATCAATCCAGTACTGCCAGAGCGATGTTTTATGGTGCTTTAACCACAGCATCCAGTTTTGCCGGACTCGCTTTTTCGCCGCATCAGGGCATAGCTAGTATGGGACTAATTATTACAATTGGCATCTTTTGGATTATGGTCAGTACCTTCATTATTCTTCCGGCACTGAGCAAATTGGTTTTAAAAACCAGATAACCCCCCTTAATTAAAAAGCCACAAAGAATGGCAAACCTTCTTTGTGGCTTTTTTAATATTGAAAGGGCGAATAAATCCGCCCCCAGTTTCTCTACATTAACTTAATCCAAAACCAGATTTCTCAGATAATCCAGGAAATCACCTTTCAACTCTTCATGCATCAAACCAAACTCAACGGTTGCCTGTAAATAACCTAGCTTCGATCCGCAATCATAACGTTTTCCATCAAACTCAAAAGCCAATACCTGTTCATCTGTCATTAAGGCTGCGATAGCATCAGTTAACTGAATTTCACCACCAGCGCCTCTTTCAGTTGTTTCAATCTTTTCAAAAATCGCCGGGGTTAAAATATAACGCCCAACCACACCCAGATTTGACGGAGCTCTTTCTGGTGCCGGTTTTTCAACTATCAGTTCAACCAAGCCCACTGACGAAGATATTTCTTTGGTTTTGACAATACCGTATTTGTCGGTTTCCTGCGGATTAACCCTTTCTACGCCTAAGATGCTGCACTGGTTCTGATCATATTGTTCAACCATTTGGGTCAAACAACCGGCACCGCCCGAATTGGTGATCAAGTCGTCTGCAAGAATAACGGCAAAAGGTTCATCACCGACAACAGACTTGGCACACAGTACCGCATGACCCAAACCCAAAGCCTCAGGCTGGCGTATAAACACAAATGAAACATTCGGTGGCATCATTTCCCGAATCATTTTCAAGGTTTCAGTTTTACCCCGAATAATCAATTCATTTTCAAGTTCGTAGGCTTTGTCAAAGTGATCCATGATCACGTTTTTACTACGGCCAGTCACAAATATAATCGTATCAACACCGGCAGCCACGGCTTCTTCAACACAATACTGAATCAAAGGCTTGTCAACAACCGGCAACATTTCCTTGGGGCTGGCTTTGGTGGCAGGTAAAAAACGGGTTCCAAGACCCGCAACCGGAAAAACTGCTTTTTTAATTTTTAAATTCATCTTCAGATATACTCGATAATAACGGATCATTAAAAAACCCAAGACTGATTAAAGCCTTGAATCATCCCTGCCATTGATGGCGTTTGGTAACCTGGGTCACCCCTACTTTCCTATTTTAAACTAAAAACCTTGCAACCTGCGTCGTAAAAATATCCGGTTGCTGCACATGCAGCCAATGTCCCGCCTGGTCTATGGTATTAATAATCGCTTTTGGGAATAAAGAGTTTATAGCCTCAGGCTGAACGAAATCTGAATCGCCTCCCGCAATAAATAATACTTCATCCGTAAAAGCCTCTAAGTCCTCGGTTTTCGGAAATGCGGCTATAAAAGGGGCCATTTCATGAAATATATCAAGATTTACTCGCCAGCAATATTTTCCGTCTTTTAGAATCATGTTTTGCAGCAGAAACTGACGATAACTCAGCTCTGGTATGTGCGCTGCAAGTAGTATTTCAGCCTGTTTACGGTTATTAATCTCAGCCAGCGATATTGATTTTAACGCGAGTATGGTATTGTCAAAACTGTGTTGATAACTGACCGGGGCAATGTCGGCCACAATCAGCTTAGCCAACCTTTGGCGCGCTGTCAGTGCAAACCACATGGCCACCTTGCCGCCCATGCTGTGCCCCAATAGACCGGCCTTTTCCAAGCCCCGATCATCCATAAAACGCAGCAAATCGGCGGCCATCACCGGATAATTCATTAGCGGATGATGAATCGATGCCCCGTGATTACGCATATCAGGAACATAAACATGAAACTGCGAGGATAGTTTTTGTGCAATCTGACGCCAGTTACGCGATGAAGCAAAAAAACCATGCAGGATAATCAACGGAGAATGATCCGGATTGCCAAATTCCTCAAATGTCAGCGCGACCGTATCCATCAGGCAAAAGCGAACAAAGCGCCCATCAATCCGCCGAAGACGCCACCCCAAACAACCAGCCAGCCCAAATGCTCGCGAATAATTGCCTGAACCATTTCCTTAACCAATTGCGGCGTTAACTCACTAAGGCGTTTATCAATGACTGATTCAATTTTACCAATAATATCGCCGCCAATTTTATGTGCATCCAGACCCTGTTTTAACGCCGTTTTAAAGCGGTCTGAGTCAACCATTTCAGTGAGGGTGATTTTCATTTTTTCGGTAAAAGGTTCTTTTAAAGGAACCAATGCTTCTTCACCTCCCATCATCATCAACATACCGCCAAAAGAAGATTCCATAATCGAGGAAACCAAGCCTTCGTAGACCTTGTCATAATTAACGGCATTCAACAAAGGCTCCAGATTTAACACGCCTTTACCTTGTTCCTCTTCGGATTCGATAAATTGTTCGATATTTTCTGCGGTAAAAAATTGCTGCATCATCAATTGTTTAATCGACAGTTTGAATTCTTCAAACCGCGCGGGTATGACGCCTGAGCCATATAAATAAGGCACTTTCTCAAACAGCATATGAATAGCCAACCAATTGGTAATGGCTCCCGAAAGCGCAAAAAAACCAATCGATTTGATAAACTCCGATTGCCCAGGCCATATATAGCCTATAAAAATAACACCCACCGAAATGAGATTGGTCATAAAACTTTTGTTTTCCAGGTATTCTTTATATTCGTTAATCATTTCTTGGGTAATAATTCGTAGTTTTTTGTGATAGGGATTTTTCATTACAAATCAGCATTCAATTTTTTTAATGCTGACAAATTTATTTTCAGGTGTTAATTCCATTTCAAAATAGCCGTTAATGCCTTGCCGGGTCAAAAAAGATTGAATTCTACCTGCAGGAAAAGCCACTCTGCGGCCATCCTCGGCGATAACTGACACATTTTTGGCTATGCCTTGATAGACCTGAAAAAATTGATCGTAAGACAAAGATAGTTTAAATCGGATAAACTGGTTTTGGATCATGGTAGAGAAATCAACTTAATTATAATTCCCTTCTCCATTCTGAAGAGTTCTTATTACTCAAGTTATTTCCTAAATCTCCCTTAATCTAAAGGATGTATTTAGGAACAAGGCGCATCAGATCGCACAAGATGCGCCTCCACTCTCACAAGCTGAAAGTAATTTTCAGCCAACTCATTCATTAACGATTGTTTTGCAACGCAGCAATGCGCTCTTCCAAAGGCGGATGACTCATAAAAAACTTGCTGACACCGCCACCGTTAATACCGAATGCTGCCAATTGGCCCGGAAGCTCAACCGCTTCCTGACCGCGTTGCAAGGCACGCAGCGCGCCAATCATTTTTTCACGTCCAGCCAGTTTTGCGCCGCCCGCGTCAGCCTTAAATTCACGATACCTTGAGAACCACATAACCAGCATAGACGCCAAAATACCCAACACTAGCTGTGCCACCATCTGGGTAATGTAATAAGCCGGGCCATAACCACGTTCGGTTTTAAACACCATCCGATCAACAACATGACCGATGATAGTCGCAAAAAAGTAAACAAAAGTATTGACTACACCCTGCATTAAAGCCATCGTCACCATATCGCCATTGGCAACATGACTGATTTCATGACCGACAACCGCTTCAACTTCATCGGCATTCATGTTTCGTAGCAAACCGGTACTGACGGCCACCAAGGCACTATTTTTACTCATACCGGTTGCAAAGGCATTGGATTCGGGCGTTTCGAAAATGCCAACTTCGGGCATGCCGATATCTGCCTGCCTAGCCAATTTAGCAACAATGTCGAACAGCCATTGTTCGGTTTGATTCTGGGGTTGCACAATTACCCGTACACCCATCGCTTTTTTCGCTGACCACTTGGACATCGCCAACGAAATAACCGAACCGGTCATGCCAATAACTGCCGACATGACTAAAAGAGCATTAAGATTAAGATCAACGCCTTGGGCATCCAGCGTGCCGCTTAAGCCCAAAACATTAAAAATTATACTGACCACAACCAAGATAGCCGCATTGGTCGCCAAAAAAAGAAATATACGCATCATAACTTTAGCCTTTTGAATTATGTTAAGGTTTGATCAATATGGGGGAGTAAATAACAAATTCCAACCCTACCACCAGTGCTAATATAACTTAAAGTTTATTGATGAAGGAGATTCCAATGCTTATTATAAAAGTAATTTTGTTTTTATTGCCTTGTTTTGCCCTTGCCCAAGACAATAGTCATAAAGACCTACTTAGCCAACTAAAACTGCCGCCCGGATTTACGATATCTATTTTCGCTGAAAACCTGCCCAATGCCCGCAGTTTGGCCTTGGGAGATAACGGAATAGTTTTTGTCGGTTCAGGGAAAGAAGGCGTAGTTTATGCCGTGCAAGACAGTAATAACGATGGCCTCGCCGATAAACGCTATGTTCTTGCCAGCCAACTCTATATGCCTAACGGTGTTGCTTATAAAGATGACACCCTTTATGTTGCCGAAGTTAACCGCATCATTCGTTTCGACCATATCACGCAGCAGTTAGCACATCCGCCCAAAGCGGTTGTCGTATACGATCAATTCCCTTCAGAGCAACATCACGGCTGGAAATATCTACGAATCGGTCCCGATAACAAACTCTACACGTCAGTCGGCGCACCCTGCAATATTTGCGAACCTGATAAACCGATCTTCAGCTCACTGGTTCGTTTAAATACCAATGGTAGCGGCTTTGAACAACTTGCCAGAGGCATCCGCAGTTCCGTAGGCTTTGACTGGAATCCGGAAACCAGTGCCCTGTTTTTTACCGATAATGGCCGCGATTATTTGGGTGATGATTTACCAGCCGATGAACTTAATCAATGGACAACTTCAGGTGAGCATTTTGGTTTTCCTTATTGTCATGGCGGCGACACCCCAGATCCTGACTATTCCTCAGATAAAAAATGTCGACAATTTACCGCACCGGTTTGGAAATTCAAAGCTCATAGCGCTCCGCTGGGATTGCGTTTTTATCGTGGCAAACACTTTCCAGCCGAATTTCATCAGCAATTATTTGTCGCACAACATGGTTCCTGGAACCGGTCTGAGCCGCAAGGTTATCGCATCGCGCTGGTTAAATTTAATCAAGGCAAACCGATTTCCGAACAAACCTTTATTGACGGCTGGCTAAGCAAAAGCAATGAAGTCCTTGGGCGCCCTGTTGACGTACTGGAAATGCCCAATGGTAGCCTGTTAATCAGTGATGACAAGCTGGGTGTCATTTATAAGGTCGAATACAAAGGCAACCATGGATAAGAAATTTGAAATATTAAATAAGGAGGTCATTTACCAGGGTTTTTTTCGTCTTGAACGATACCGCCTTAAACACACTTTGTATGGCGGCGGCTGGAGTTCTGAAATCACCAGAGAGTTATTTCGGCGCGGCAACTGCGTTGCGGTACTGTTATATGACCCGGATGCCGACAAAGTGGTGTTGATCGAACAATTCAGAACTGGCGCTATTTTAAAAGCGGATAAAGCCTGGCTGGTGGAGATTGTTGCCGGCGCCATCGAGGAAGGAGAAGTTGCCGAAGCAGTTGCTTATCGCGAATCTCTGGAAGAAGCTGGCTGTGAAATTCAGCAACTGATGGTTATTAACGAATTTTATACCACGCCAGGCGGGTCATCCGAATGGATCACGCTGTTTTGCGGCAAGGTTGATAGCACTACAGTCGGGGGTATTCATGGCCTTGACCATGAAGATGAAGATATCTGGGTACGAACTGTATCCTTTGATGAAGCCTATCTTATGCTTGAAAACGGTGAAATAGACTCGGCAATACCGATCATTGCAATCCAGTGGCTGGCTTTAAACAGACAAAAACTCAGACAAGAGTGGGGAGTTAAATGACAGCCGAATTAATAAATGATCTCGCGATGGGTTGCAAGAACCCGATTAAAAAACCCCGTCGCGATAGTAATATCAGTTAACAATTCAAACTGATGTGTAAATGATAGCTTTAAGGATTTATCATTTACACAGCCATTTAATATTAAATATCCACCACCCTGTTCGGATCAAAACCGGGAACCAGTTTCTTGCCGATGTAACCTCTGGGATTACACAAGATTCTGGCGCCTGCAATACGATAATCTGCCGGACTATGAACATGACCATGAAACCAGACTTCAATTTCATTTTCATGTAAAAAATACTTTAAATCATTGCAATAGGCAATTTTCTTAAGCGCCTCAGCCGAATCCTTCCAACTCCACATGGAAGGTGCATGATGGGTTACGACCACTGTTTTACCGGCAAAGGGCCGGGCTAATTCATCTTTTAGCCACTTTTTTGAAATTTGATGTAAATGACTAAACTCCAGCGTATCAAAAGGCTTTTGCTCGAATTGAATCTTCCTGAAGTCATTTAAGGTCTTGCCTAAAGCCTCGGCCTTTTTTTCACCATCTACAAACAAATCTGCCCATAGCGTGCAACCTAAAAAACGCACACCCTGAAAAACAAAACAGTCATTTTCAAGAAAATTAATATTGCTATCAGCGCACTGCCTGCGTAGCGACAATAAAGTTTCCTGATAGTCATGAGTATAAAACTCGTGATTGCCTGCCACATAAATAACCGGTTTATTGAGCGTTTTCAACCACTCCAAACCTTGCGTACTAATGCCGATATCACCTGCTGCAACGATGATGTCCGCGTCATTATTCGGCACTTCCAGCATACCGAACTCCAGATGTACATCAGAAAAATAATTTATCCTCACACTAAACTCTACTCAATTGGCTGTATCAGCGTATAATTTAACAACAATATTCCCGTTAACTGTAACCTTTTCAAAAAGATTTTGCACATGTCTATCAGCCTTAGAAAAATCACTCATCAAGTTTTAGTCGGCGATGTTAAAGTCGGTGGCGGCGCGCCTATCGTTGTTCAGTCGATGACTAATACCGATACCGTTAATGTTTTGGCTACTGTTAACCAGATCATCGAACTGGCTGATGCGGGTTCAGAACTGGTCAGAATCACCGTCAACTCTGAAGAAGCTGCCAAAGCTGTTGCCGAAATCCGCAACCAGTTGGACAAAAAAGGCAACCACACACCGATCGTTGGCGATTTTCATTTTAACGGCCATAAACTCTTGGAAAAATATCCAGACTGCGCCCAGGCCTTGGATAAATACCGCATTAATCCCGGCAACGTAGGACGCGGTAAAAGCCGTGACCCACAATTCCAGCAAATGATCGAATTTGCCTGTCAATATAACAAACCAGTCCGTATCGGCGTCAACGGCGGCAGTTTGGATCAAGCGGTATTAACCCGTTTGCTCGATGAAAACAGGAACTTACAAACACCCGAACCCCTAGCTGCCGTTACCCGAAAAGCCATCGTCTTGTCCGCCCTAGAAAGCGCCGCTAAAGCCGAAGAAATTGGACTCAGCAAAAACCAAATTATCTTATCCTGCAAAATCAGCAATGTGCAGGAACTGATCAATATTTATCAAGACCTGTCCAGCCGTTGCGATTATGCGCTGCATTTGGGACTGACCGAAGCCGGCATAGGTTCCAAAGGCATCGTGTCTTCCTCTGCCGCTTTATCGGTATTGATGCAACAAGGCATCGGCGACACCATTCGCATTTCCCTGACCCCAGAACCCGGCGCTTCCAGAACCCAGGAAGTTATCGTTGGCCAGGAAATACTCCAAACCATGGGCTTTCGCTCGTTCACCCCGATGGTTATCTCCTGCCCCGGTTGCGGTCGCACCACCAGCGATTATTTCCAAAAACTGGCGATGGATATTCAAGGTTATCTGCGCGATCAAATGCCAGTCTGGCGCACCCAATATCCCGGCGTGGAAACGATGGAAGTTGCGGTTATGGGCTGTGTGGTTAATGGACCGGGCGAAAGCAAAAGCGCCAATATCGGTATCAGCCTTCCCGGTACTGGTGAAACACCGGTAGCGCCGGTTTATGAAGATGGCGAAAAAACCGTTACCTTAAAGGGCGACAGAATTGCGGAAGAATTCCAGGAAATCGTGCAACGCTATATCGAAACGCATTACGCGGCTTAAAATCAATCCCGCCTAAACTCGCATTTGCGTTTAGGCGGGATCAATATTAACTACAATCGTTTGTAGGCCTTGGAAAATCAAACCACCAAAGGCTTACGCGCACTATGGCAACCTAGCATCCCTGAAAAGATGGCTTTTGCCGAAACTTCTGTGAAACCCTGTTCTTCCAGCAAAATAGACAACTCTTCAGTTGAATAAAAAATTTCCAGCGCGCTGATAAAATACTGAATCAAATTGTAGGCCTCAGGACTGCTGCGAAACAGCAAACCCGTACCGCTCAGACACAAGCGTAAATAAGCGTAATAAACTTTTTCTACAACTTTATTGCTGGGTCGTAACATATCGCAATGATAAAAATGTCCGCCCGGTTTTAAAACGCGATTAATCTCGCCGAACATGTGGGCGATTTTTAAATGACGCGAGGCAAATTGCAAGGTCACCACATCAAAATGGTTATCGGGAAAAGGTAAAGTATGAACATCAGCAATCGTGCTATTAATCTTGAAACCTAATTTCTCAGCCCGTTGACGACCTACTTCCTGCATATCGACACTGCGATCAACAGCGTTGATTTCCAATGTTGGTTCACGTTTAAGCAAAGCTATGCCTATCGCATTGGTGCCAGCACAGACATCAAGTACGCGCTGATTTGGCTGTACTTCAATCATCGACATAAAGGTACGTAAAAACCAGTTCCAGCAACCCAAGCTGGCGACCTGATTGCCACGGTCATAATAAGGTGCAATGTTTTTAAACGCATCATTTAGTTGTTCAGACCAAACCGTGCTAAAAGCTGATTCGCGTACTTGTTCACGTTTGGTTAGTGGAGGTAAAGCCATAGAGATAGTGTTCCTAAAGTGGTTGGTGATTATTTATGTACTGCAAGTAGATTTAAAGTGGACTTCCCCTTTATAAAGTTTCGCTTGCCTTTATTTAATAGCTTCAAAAATCACACGAAGTCGATTTGGATCGTGCCTGCAATCAAGCACACGAAATACGATAGCTTCACCATTTCGAACCTTTTAATAAATTGCGTAGGGAAACCGCTTTGCCAGAAGACGGTGAAAACCGAAATGAACTGAATGAATCCCACCAAAAAGAACCAGTGAATCTATTTCAGAAAAAAGACTGTCAAAAAAATAATCACCAATCCCTGCTTCCTGGCGATCATAAAATTTACGGGCTTTTGCGAGATCATTGACGGCTGATCGAAGAACATGGACTTTCATTCAAATTTTAAACGCAACTCTTTCTTGGCTTGCTGCCAATCCAATATTTCGACGTTACCGGCTAAAAAATTTTCTTCAGTCAATTTGAGTTCATTTTCATGCCAGGACAAACAAGGAAAATTGTCTTCATCAACTACCAAATCGCCCCAAAGTTCTTCGATGATCTTAAGCTTTTCAATGTTAGGTAACTTATGAAGTTCGGTTATGCTCATAATGGAAAGTACCTGCTTTAGTTAATAATCTATTTTTAAACTAATCCAATCTTAATGATCAGTCAAACACTTCTTCCATCATGCGCAGGCTTAATATTATTTCTTGGTCCAGCGCGGCAACCACATTTGCGCAAACGATGTAATAAACATGACCATCGCAGCCACACTGTAACCTAATCCACCAATCATGGTAAACCAAGCGCATTCAGGCCAGAATTTGGTTAGCCACCAGGAGGCGACATCCAATACCAGAAAGGCAAAAGGTGTGGAAATTAAAATCACTTTCCAGCGTTGATCAAATTCTGCCATGCCAAAAATCCAGCCGACAAACAAAAAGATAAAGCTGATGCCAAATAAATGGATATGAGAAACGCGTGTTAACGAGGCAATGCTGGCACCATGATCGATTTCGGCCATACCTTTTGCTACTTCAAGTTTGGCTACTTCCGGCAAACCCGATTCGGAATCATGACAATTTGCACAATGTTTTTCAAATAAAGGTCCGACTTTGCTCCATTCCGCAACCGGCGCATCATCGCGCACCCATTTAATCAAGGTAAAGTTAACGTCTGCGGGGGCTTTGTCTTTCATTTTACCGGTCAGCGCCGATTCAAGTTTAGAGCCGGAACGGTTGCCGTAATAGCTGTAAACAATATCATCCATCGACAAACCGGCTTTGCCGTCGGCCTTGCCATGGGTCAGCATGATCTGGGCGCCGGCCATGCACAAGCCCAAACCGATCACCAGTAAAAATCCGGTAAACAACACCCGATATGTCAAAGAAAGTTTGCCTAAGGTTAAATCATCCCGTGGTTCGATCATTTATTTTTTCGCCTAAAAGTTGTAAAGATATAATGTGTTAATGCATCGGTCGAACTGCCATGCTTTTTGGCAACCCGACAGCTCCGCCAAAGTTAATGTTGGGTTGGAAAAAGCGCCAACCCAAACTACGCAATTAGAAAGACAAGGTGTAAGACAGCGCGACTACATTAACCGTGTAATTCTGAGCTTGGAGACCGGTAGGCATAACTCTGTTTGGCGTGTTAAG
>SESD01000867.1_pt1 | contig 17908 bp, 19 predicted proteins | sample 3171411 | NCBI WGS metagenome assembly SESD01 (sample SAMN06051880, study PRJNA518727) | freshwater metagenome | biome: subpolar coniferous forest; feature: holomictic lake; material: water; isolation source: holomictic Lake 442, 16.5 m depth | place: Canada: near Kenora, Ontario | collected...
TTTCTGCTAATGCTTTCGCCACTCGCTTTGGCGTATCTTTTAAACCATCACGGTTTGGATCTTCCCCTAAAGCATTAAGTAACTCTGTTACCGCTTTTTCTGCTCGCTCTTGGTCAAACTTTTTTTTGGCACCACCATCATGTGGTCCCATTGAAACAGAGCTAATCTCACTCATTTACATCTTTACTAATATCTTTAGCACTTTTTTTAACTGGTGCTTTTTTAACTGTTTTGTCCTCTTCAGCTACTTTAACTTTCGCTGGCTTTAATGCAACTGGAGGTTGATTTGAAGGTGTTCTATTTTGAGAACCAGTCCATGCAGGTCTTGGCTTAACCTTCTTAACTCGCTTAAATGCTTTGGCAATCTCTTCCTTGTTTAAAGTTTCATTCTCAAGTAACTCTTCAACTAATTGATCTAAAATATCTCGGTTTGCTACCAAAATATCAAATGCTTCCTGGTGAGCATTCTCAATCATTTCCCTGATCTCACTATCAACAATGGCAGCAACATTTTCAGAGTAATCTCTTTGATGACCGTAATCTCGGCCTAAGAATGGTTGTGAATCTGAAATTCCTAATTTGATTGCACCAAGTCTTTGGGTCATTCCATATTGGGTAACCATTGCTCGGGCAAGGTTTGTAGCTTTTTCAATATCATTTGAGGCGCCAGTTGTTGGATCATGGAAAATTAATTCCTCCGCTGCTCTGCCACCCATTGTGTAGGCAAGTTGATCTAGCATTTGATTGCGAGTAACCGCGTAGCGATCTTCATCTGGTAAGACCATTGTGTAACCAAGTGCACGCCCTCTTGGCATAATCGTAATTTTATGAACTGGATCAGTATGCGGAAGTGCGTGCGCAACTAATGCATGTCCGCCTTCATGGTAGGCAGTAATTCGCCGCTCCTCCTCCGTCATAAGGCGAGAAACTTTTTGTGGCCCTGCCATAACGCGATCAATTGCTTCATCTAAGTCGGAATTCTTAATAACTTTTCTATCTTCTCGCGCTGCTAGTAATGCTGCTTCATTTAATACATTTGCTAAATCCGCACCAGTAAACCCAGGAGTGCGTTTTGCATATGATGCTAAGTCAACATCTTTTGCTACTGGTTTATTTTTTGCATGCACAGCAAGAATTGCAGCTCGTCCTTTTAGATCTGGCCGGTCAACTGGAATTTGGCGATCAAATCTTCCTGGTCTAAGAAGTGCTGGATCTAAAACATCTGATCGGTTGGTAGCAGCAATTAAAATAACCTGACCATTTGCTTCAAAACCATCCATCTCAACTAATAATTGATTAAGTGTTTGCTCTCGTTCATCATTTCCTCCGCCAAGGCCGGCGCCCCGTTGGCGACCAACTGCATCAATCTCATCGACGAAAATAATTGCTGGTGCATTTTGTTTTGCTTGCGCGAACAAATCCCTAACTCTTGATGCACCTACACCAACAAACATCTCAACAAACTCAGAACCTGAGATTGAATAAAATGGAACCTTTGCCTCACCTGCTACCGCTCTGGCAAGTAATGTCTTTCCAGTTCCTGGTGGACCGTATAACAAAACACCCTTTGGAATCTTTGCACCAATTGCTTGGTATTTCTCTGGGCTTGCCAGAAAATCTTTTATCTCGCGTAATTCTGCAACTGCTTCATCAGCACCTGCTACATCAGCAAAGGTATTAGTTGGATTCTCTTTATTTTGTAATTTAGCTCGTGACCTACCAAAGGAGAGTACGCGACCACCTTGGCCACCGCCCATAAATAACATTAGTAAGAAAATAATTAAGAAGATTGGCAAAATACTTAAGATTAATGAGACAAAAAATGATTGGGTTGGAACCTCAATATTCCAATTACTCGCTGGTGGGTTGCTAGTTAATAACTCAACTATTAATGGCTCTTGGCCAGTTAAATAAGATGCTTCAATACGAGATGCACCATCAACAAACTCACCATCTTTTAAAACAACTCGCACCTTTTGCTTACGGTCAATTACGATCGCTGATTCCACATTATCTTTTGATATTTCATTTAAAATAACAGATGTATCGACCTTTATAAACTCTTTGCCACTAGTTGAAATTTGACCGAAAATACTCACGCCAATAAGAGCTGCAATAATCCAAAACAACGGGCCACGTAAAATTCTACGCACTAATTGTGGTGAAGGTTTAGTTGGCTTTTTGCCACTCTTGAACCCTTTTAATTTTGGAATTTTAATCTGCTTCTTTTGCGCCACTTATTTCTTCACTTTCTTAAAGCTACTAATGAGGGGCTTAAGAATAAAGGTGTTTGGCAAGAACGCCAATAAATGGCAGATTTCGATACTTCTGATTGAAATCTAAGCCATAACCAACCACAAACTCGCTTGGAATATCAAAGCCAACATACTTAGCCTCTACCTGCACAGTAGCTGCATCTGGCTTGCGCAAGACGGTCAAAATTGAAACTGATTTAGCTCCACGTGATAATAAATTCTCAGAGAGCCAAGAAAGTGTTAACCCGGTATCTAAAATATCTTCAATAATTAAAACTTCTCTTCCTAAAATATCATTATCTAAATCTTTTAAAATTCTAACTACACCACTTGATTTAGTCCCTGCACCATATGATGAAACTGCCATCCAATCCATATCAGCATGGCGTTGTAGATAGCGAGAAAAATCTGCCATTGCCATAACTGCACCTTTTAATACCCCTACTAAAATTAAATCTCTACCTTTATAATCCTTTTCAACCTGAGCAGCTAACTCTTTAAGTCGAGTTTGAATTTGCTCCTCGCTAACAACAACTCTTTCAATGTCATTACCAAGTGCTGATAGATCCACAATGCTCCTTTAAATTATTGGGCTAAGAGGGTAATTCTGCCTGAATTTCGTAAAAGCTTCACATTCCCCGGAAGTGATACCTCTTTCTGACCGTGCCAATCAGAGATTAACGCCTCAGCAGATGCAATATGTTCGGCAGAGAGTGAACCAGCTGGCGCTCCAGCCCGATAAATAGCAAGCCTTAATACTCTAGTTCTGATCGCCTTAGGAAGCCGCTCTAAATCCTTAACATCTAAATTAAATTGATCTGCTTGATTAAAATACTCAAGCGCAAATCCATCCAACGCATCTGCATCATCGCGTAATAAATCAGCACTTCGCGCTAAAGCATTTGTAATACCTGGGCCAAGATTAGCTTCCAGGGTTGGTAATACATTTAAGCGGGTTTTAACTCTGGAAAATCTTAAATCTTCATTGTGTGGATCAGACCAAATCTGAAGCTGAGCCTCATCGCATGCAGCGGTAGTAATTTCCCGTGAAATTTTAAGTAATGGGCGAATATAAATATTACTTTGTTCGGCCATGCCAGAAAGTGACCTGGTGCCAGAGCCTCTAGCTAGACCTAATAAAACATTTTCTGCTTGATCATTTAGAGTGTGTGCAAGCAAAAAATACTTTGGTTGATAGGTATCAATAAATTGATTAAATAGTTGATAGCGAGCGCGTCTGGCAGATGCCTCTAATCCATCTGTCATTGTTACCTGCGCTCTAGCAGATTCAACTTGAGTAAAACCAATTTGTTTAAGCCGATCAATAGTTTGTGAGGTAATTTGCGCTGAACCGTCCTGTAAGCCATGGTCAATCACAATTGGAATTACCTTTGTATTTGATCTCTCCATAAATAATGCAACTGCTAACGCCATTGAATCTGTACCACCTGAGCAACCAAATAAAATAGGTTGCGCAGAATCACTCAGCCATGGTTTAACCGCTTTACGGATCTGCCAAAGCGCTGGAGTGTTTTCAATCTTCACTGACCTAGATTAGACCCGACCCCCGTATGGCATTAAACCTTTAACGCTATAGATGCTTGAATAGAGTAAATCTTTATCTTTGCTATGCGCTTCCCACATCATGCCATCACCGGCATAGATTGATATGTGGTGGATTGTGCTAACTGTTCCCTTGTATGAGTAGAAAAGCAGATCTCCAGGAACTAATTCACTTAATGGAACTCGCTTTGTTGCTACCCAATATAGAGAGGAGTTAAGTCGATCCCAGTTTGGAAAAGCTAAACCAGCTGACTTATATGCGGCATAAACCAAACCAGAGCAATCAAAGGTTGTAGGTCCTTCACTTCCCCAAACATATTTCTTCCCTGCTTGAACCTGCTTTGCAGCATAAGCAACTGCGTCAATCCGCATTGCCTCAGTTGCTCTAGTACTACTTCTACCGGTAAAGCCAATATCTGGCCAGATCTTTGATTGGTCAAGTGTTAGTGCTGCGCGATCTGCATTTGCCTCTTCTAATAATGCAAGTTGTCGTTGTTGTTCTAGTGTTACCCGAGTTTTTTGAGCAACTGCTAGCTCTTTTGCTAATTTATCTTGAACTGCTTGTAATTTATCGACCTCTTCTTGTTGCATAGCGTGGGCAACATCTGCCTCTTTTTTTGCAGATGCAACCTTAACTGTTGCAACAGCCTGTGCCTTCTTTGCAGTATCAGCAACAATTTGGGCGGAGGAAGCAATTTTTTCTGCTGATTTAAATCGATCTAACGCTGTTGAATTATTTTGACCTAGTACATCTAGAGTTGTTAAGCGATCTGCTAAATCCTGTGGTCCATCTGATTTAAGTAATGAATCTAGATTTGTAAATCCTCCGCCCATTACATATGCATTAACCGCTAATTTTCCAATAGCAGTTTTACCATTGCTTACCGATGTTTGTGCAATCTGTAAATGCTTCATGGCAAGATCTGCTTTTTTAGCCTTTAGCTTTAACTCATTTTGGGCAGCTAGATACTGCTTACGCTTTGCTTCTGCAATAGCAGATAATTGCTTAAGTGTTTTCTTGGCAGTATTTAGCTTCGCCGCAGCGGCATCGGCATCGGCTTTCTTTTCATCTTCTAGCTTCTTAGCGGCATCAATCTGAGCTTGAGTTGGCTTTGGAGTAGCCGCAAATACAGTAGTTGGAATAAGAGTTGTGATTAATAAGGCAGCAATTAATTTTTTTACCATTTAATTTGCCACATCTCGTTTTTTGAACAAAAAGGCAACAACTGCTAGCCCACCTAATAAAAAGCTGTATGAGGTAATCAGGGCGTATTGATATGAGATTTTATCGGTGCCACCAACTGCAACTGTGGAAAGTAATTGGCCTGGGAAGTAGCGATCAATGTTTGTAACAAATGCTGAAAGTAAGCCTTCGATAATTAAATTCCAAATCACACCAATTGAGATTGCAGATATTGGTGACCTAAATAGCAAACCTAAAATCATGCCAAAAATACCGTAGCCAATTGTTGCGATTAAAACATTAATAAACCCTCTGATCACAGCAGATCTTGCTTCTGGTGTACTCCATAAAGTGGTTGAAACATTTTTCATGCCGGCAAACAAATAAGAGAGTGCAATACCTACTAGGCCAGAGACTGCAACCATAATAATTGCGAATAGTTTCATTGCTGCTAACTTCCCAATTAAAATCTTCATACGTGAGGGCTGGCGTACTAATAAATTGCGCAATGTTCCATAGGTGTACTCCTGTGCTGTTTGCGCTGCAAAGATGCATAACGCCACAATGCCAAGCAGTCCTGCTGAATTGCTAAAACTTAAAGAAGCTCCGCTTGCAAGTGATAAAACATCACGGCCAATTCTTACGCCCCGCTCACCGTTGCCACTGGGTGAATCAACTAATAGAAATAATACTGATGTGATTAATCCGGTTACAAAAGTAACTGCAAGAAGTGTGGATAATGCAAGTGATGGCCTACGTAATTTAGTTAACTCTGCTCTAATTACATTCCACATAACTACTCACCCGTCATTTCAAAGAATGTATCTTCAAGAGATGCCCGTACTGGTGTGAGTGAGGCTAAAACAATTCCGGCATCAAAAGCTGCCCGGTTTAATGTGGCTGAAAAATCGGAAGTACCTGTTACATGTACTGCACTATCACTAATAATTGCTTTGTGCCCTGCAGCAACAGCAATCTGCATCAGTTTGTCTAAATCACTCACCTTTTCTGGCACTGCCACAATTACTGGTTGTTGCTTTGCAAGTAAGTCACTTGTTTTGCCGGAGAAAATAACTTTTCCTAATCGCAGCATAACTAAGTGATCACTAATCATTTCTATCTCTGAAAGCAAGTGGGATGAGACGAAAACAGTTGTGCCAGCATCTGCAAGTTTGCGAAGAAGGCTTCGAACCTCATGAATACCTGCTGGATCTAATCCATTTGTTGGTTCATCTAAAACTAATAACATTGGATTTGGTAGTAGCGCTGCTGCGATACCTAATCTTTGTTTCATGCCAAGTGAGTATGTTTTATATTTTGAATCACCTCGGTCGCCAAGCCCAACTAGATCTAATAAACCCTGAATTAAGTCGGTTGAGAATCCGCCAAGCTTTGCAAGTACAGTTAAGTTTTGAAAGCCGGTCAGTGCTGGATAAAAAGCTGGTCCTTCAATCATGGCGCCGACATATGGCAAATATTTCTCTGGTTGGGTAATTGATTCACCTAATACATGACCACTACCGGTAGTTGGTGAAATTAAGCCAAGTAACATTTTGATAGTAGTTGTCTTACCAGAACCATTTGGTCCAACAAAGCCACAAATACTTCCCATTGGAACTTCAAAATTAGCATGGGATACCGCCATGCGATCGCCATACTTTTTTGATAAATCAGCAACATCAAGTGCTAGAGGGGAGGACATGGGAAAATTATCCCACTAATTTGGCTTAAAACTACTTAAGCAATACACCAACAACTAGTAAAAGTGAGTAAATGCTGAGAAAAACGATGGATGCTTGGAATAACTTCCCGGCATTTTCCTCATTTGGCTGCTTGCTTAATTTTATTAATTGCCATTTCCAACCGGCAATAAGCAATATAGTAATTAGAAGTGCCCAACTAGAAAGATTAGTGTTAACGATTACCAGTATTGCAACAACTGACATCGCAACTGAGTGAAACCACATCTGAGTTATTACGGATTTTATTGGAGCAACTACCGGCAACATTGGAATTCCAGCGGCTGCATAATCATCTTTATATCTAACTGCAAGTGCCCAAAAGTGAGGTGGAGTCCAAAAAAATATTACAAGGAAAAATAACCAAGAAGTCATAGTTAATGAGTTGGTGACTGCAGCCTGACCAATTAATACCGGCATACAACCTGCAATACCGCCCCAGACAATATTTTGTGAAGTGTGTTTTTTAAGAGCAATTGTGTAACCAAGTACATAGAAAATAATTGCAATTACAGTTAATAGCACTGCTAGTTGAGTGGTAAAGATATAAAAAATTAATATTGAAATAATAGAGATAAGGAGTGCAAATATTAAACCGCTTCTTTTTGATATCTGCCCGGTTGCAATAGGGCGGTTTGAAGTTCGTTTCATTAATTTATCTGATTCTGATTCAATCACCATATTAAAAGCATTAGCACCACCAGCTGCTAATGTGCCACCAAATAAGCTCCAAAAAGTTACTGAAATACTTGGTATACCATCACTTGCTAGAAATAATGCTGGCACGGTTGTCACAAGTAAAAGTTCTACAACCCGTAACTTCATTAGATCTATGTAATTTTTCACTGTTATATAAGCCTATCGCCTAATTAAATAAAATAAATATCAGGGGTTAAATGTTATTAAATTAGGAGTAATGCTAGATGTTGCTAACACTGGAGTAGATGGTTTTGTAATAGTTCCAAGCATTCGATCAATTGCACTTCTTGCTGCATTTTGACTGCGTTTTGTTCTGCCAACATGATCGGCAATTACCACAAACACATACTCTTTCTCACCAGATGTAGCAAAACCAGCGAGTGAAACAGTGTGTCTAGTTGATCCAGTCTTTGCCTTCACTAAACCAACTGCTTGTGGAGCGGTTGCGTGAAATCTGCCGATTAATGTTCCAGACTCACCACTTGTTGGAAGTGCATCGTAGACCATCTTTAATCTTGGTTCACTTCTTATCTTTAAAAGTAGTTGCGAAAGAGTCACTGCTGAAATCCGGTTTCCTCCAGATAAACCAGAGCCATCTTCAAGATGTAAACCGGTTGTATCAATACCCATCGCATCTAGTTTGTAATTCATCATCTCGTTTAATCCAGTTTTATTATCCGGATATCCACTTCTCGCTGTTGCTACCATTGCAAGTCGTTGCGTTAAAACATTGTCACTATATAACAATGCAAATTTAATCATCTTTGATAATTGTGGGGATTTAATCTCAACTATCTTTTCTGTTATCAAGGACTTTGGATCAGTATTTTTATCAAGTGCTTTGTAAACAACAGATGCACGCCGACCTAGCGCTTTTTTAGCGTAATAAATATCACTGCCATTTATTCCGTCATAGAGCAGAGTTATTCGCTTAAGCTTCGTATCAGAGGCAAAAGCTTCCTTTATTAAGGTTGGTGTATAGGCGCGTTTATTTGCATCTCTATATTTGGCATTTGATGTCATCCATGGGTCATCTTCACCCAAAATAACAAATACACCTTTTTTCTCAGTTTTATAAAGACTGGTAGTAAATACTGTGGTGCTATCCAATGTCATAGCAACCGCTGTCGCAGATGTTAGTTTTAGAACAGAGGCTGGAGAGCGAAGTATGGTCGATCCGCTTTCATAAACAATTTCTTTGGAAGATCCATCTAGGAGAATAATTCCTGGGTTTGCTAAATACTTTGAACTTAAATAATTAAAAAATGGCTCAGGCAAGGTATCAACTGCATAAGCTGGAGTGAGATTGAAAGTTAATGCAAGTAAAACAAGTACAGATATTTTCTTCATTAAATCTGCACCTTTCGGTTAAATCTTCCCTGCGAAATTGCAGCACCAATAATTACTAATAATGCACCAACTGGCTCATACCAGGAGAGTGCCTCCCCTAAGAATACCCATCCAACAATAATTGCAACAACTGGCGTGAGATATGTGACTGAACTTGCGATGGAGCTGCCTGCGGCAGCAATAATTGAAAAGTTCCAAATGTATGCAATTCCACTTCCTAAGATGCCAAGAGCTAACATTGCCAAGAAGGTTGCTGGTCGATAATAATCCTGTGAGATTCCATCAAACAAATAAAAAGGTAATAAGGTAATTGCTGCCATTATTAATTGAGTAGTTGCAGCTGCCTCTGGTTTTAAGCCAAGTGGAATAATATTTCTAACCGTATAGGGAAATGAGATGCCGTAGCAGGTAACTGCAATAAGTAATGCGATTACTCCAGTTAACTGATTTTCGCCAACTCCCTGCCAGATTCCTAGAACTACCATAACTCCGATTGCGCCGATAATTAAGCCGATTATTTGTTCTACTTTTAATTTCTCTTCTCTAAAAGCAATCAGCATCACTATTAAGGTAGCGAGTGGAGTTGTGGCATTAATGATTCCAGCAAGAACTGATGTGACATGCACTTCGGCATAAGCAAATAAGATGCCTGGAATTACATTTAACAACATAGAGAGTATCCAAAGTTTTTGCCAAGTACTTTTATCGTTGGGGAGTTTAATTTTTTTAATCTTAACTATAATTAATAATGTAATAGCCCCTAATGCGCATCTGCCAAAAGCCACCCCAAATGGAGTTAAAAACTCAAGGCCAAGTTTTATAAAGATAAAGGAGCAGCCCCACACCACGCCTAATGCAAGATAGGCAGGTAGCCATGATTTTCTCATCATCACTCCTTAGCCTTAAGGTTTACTTATGTCTGAATCAAATGTCGGTCCTGGTGAGTTTTACCAGGTTGTTGGCGTAGGACCACACTCTAAACCATGGCCAACTGATAATCACTTTGATCCTGAGTTACTTGAGCAAGGTGACCGCAGAAATGTCTTAGATAAGTATAGATATTGGAAGTTGGCGGCAATTGTTGGCGATCTTGATACCAAGCGACATGATCTACAGATTGCAATTGAAAATTGGCAACATGATTTAAATATTGGATCAATTGTTAGAACTGCAAATGCCTTTAATGTTTCTGCAGTGCATATTGTGGGTAAACGTGATTGGAACCGCAGAGGTGCGATGGTTACCGATAGATATTTAACTGTGCACCATCATGCAACGGTTGCTGAGTTTAAAGTGTGGTGTGATAAAGAAAATTTGCCAATAATCGGAATAGATAATTTACCGATTTCTAAACAATTAGAGAGTGCTGATTTACCTAAAAAATGTGTGATGTTATTTGGCCAAGAGGGAGCTGGTATGAGTGATGAGGGTGTTGCAATCTGCACAGTAGTTTTGGCAATTTCTCAATATGGATCAACTAGATCTATGAACGCTTCAGCTGCTGGCGCTATTGCAATGTATGCCTGGGCGATGCAACATTTAAACCCAACAAACCACCCAAAAAGTTAGAGAGTTACTCCTCTAACTCTCGCTTTGGATTTTTATTATCCTCATTCTCCCAGTCAGGTATCGGTTGAGATAGCTTCCAATACATATAGTAAATAAATATTCCAAAAAATGGCCACTCAAATACATAAACCCAACTTCTGTGATTTCCACCGAAGGCACGTTGTAATTCAATGAATCCTAAAAATAAACATAACGGAATTCCAAGTAAGACCCATTTTCGTTTTGGATCTTCATTAATTGGTGTCGGCTCTTTCATTTACTTATCACCACTTAAAGCTTGCTCGTGGGCAAGCCAATCTCTGGCTGCTAAGACAATCCAAATTGTGTCGATGATCATTCCCATCGACCACATCAATACTCCGCCAATATGCTGATCTTTAAGTGGATCAATCATGGAACTCATATCCATTCCCATATGGTGGTGGGCGTCATGCAAGAGAGTATTTCCGGAGTAGAGAAAAAATCCAGTCATAGTCTCTGGCAGCATCATGACAAAAAGTGACCCAACTCTCACATGATGTGGAACTGGGAATGGTCTGGGATTTCCCTCAAGAACAGGATAGTAATAAATAAGGCCTGCATATAAAAATATCATTAACTCAAGCACGTGCAGATTTGGATTATTAATTGCTGCATTAGCTAATGGTGAAAAGTGAGTACCGATTAAAGCTATTAAAAAAATTGCAAAACCTACCTGTGGTTTAAATAAATTTCTAATTACCTTTACTTTTATGAATGCTCTGGTAATTTTTCTTAAAACTAAAAATTTAGAGTTTAGTAAAAGTTTAAATGGAGAGCCTAAAATTAATAATGGTGAAATTAACATCATTAATAAAATATGTTGTACCATGTGAATCCAAAAATAATTAATTGCATTATGTGCAACTGGACCAACTAAAACTATTGTTAATAGTACAAGTGCAAAGTAATAAAGGAATTGGCGAATTTTTGCAATTTCACTGCGGTCTTCAAGCCAGTACCAAACGCCGATTGTGGTAATACAGAGAGTGAAGTAAAAGTCCCAAAGTATCGAAAGTTGCACAATTCCCCCCCCGCACGCTCAGATGCAACTTTAGAGGTTAAATAACCTTGCGTGGAGTATTCCTTTCTATTACTTCTAGGTCTACCCTAAAATCTTATATAAGTGCATAGTGCGCTTAAGATGAGAGATCTAGATGCCATCTGCTGTAAAAGGATCTTCAAAAGTTTTACTCTCAGCAACTCTTTCGGTTTTATTAGGAATTGGTGTTGTAGTTGGAGTTGGTTACACATTAAATGGAGCAAGTGATGACGGGCGAGATCCTGTTGTTGCAACAATGGCCGGCAATGTTGATACACCTAAAGGAAATATGCCCCATGCAACAGTTGAGTTAGGTGTTTATCCAGATAGTTTAAGTTCTAGTGCGCACGGTGCTGATGGTGGAAGTCATCCTGGATATGTTAGCTATGGACCATCAAATATGATTGTGGTTCCTGCTCACTCACTTATAACAATAACTATTAAAGGTTACGACGGTGGTGAGACATTAAACGCACCTTTTTTTGGAAAAGTAGTTGGTACTAGTGATGGCACAATGAGTGTTAATGGCAAAGTAGTAAGTGAACTTAATTATGATCAAGTGCAACACACATTCACTATCCATGGCCTACCAACTTCTACGCAAGATCCACTATTTGTAAATATCCCACTACTTAAACAAACCGATGAGGTAATGGGAGCTTTTGATGACACTGGAAAGTTGCCAGAGCCAAATGTAACTACCTTCTCTTTTTACACTGGTAGTGCTGGTGAATATGTATGGAATTGTGAATACCCATGCGGTGACGGTACTTATGCAAAATTTGGTGCCGCTATGAGTAAATATGGCTATATGTCTGGAAAGGTGAGCGTCGTTGATCACATCTGATTCATTACCTCCATCAATTGGAGACCGAACTCGTAAATTTATAAAACGTCATGATGTTCGAATGTCCTTTTTATATGGCTCAGTCTTCACTTTATTATTTATACTTCTTGGAATTTGGTTCTATCCAAAATTTATGCCCACTGTGATGAGTGAGCAAATGCAAAATGGTAAAGAAGTAATTGTTTACTTCACGATTTTCTCAGCTCCAATTGCTGGTTTAGTACTTGGAATTGCACTTTACACATTTTTAAACCGCCATAAAGGTGATACCCCACCGCAAGATGGACCAGCGATTAAAACTAATACTCCAGTTGTATTGGTTTGGACAGTAGTTTCGTCTCTGTTTTGTTTATTAGCCATTGTATGGGGCTTGGTTGAAATGAATGTCAGCACATACGCGGCGACAGTAAATGAACCAAAAGCTGTAGTTGTTGAAGTAACTGGATCCCAGTGGGTTTGGAATTTTAAGTATCCAGATTACGGAGTTGTAACTCAGCAACTAAATCTTCCGATTGATCGGCCAGTTGTTTTCAAAATAACCTCTGTCGATGTTAACCACTCTTTTTGGCCCGTGCAGTTAGGTGTGAAAGTTGATGCTATGCGTTATGCGGTCACTACTGCTAGAACAACACCGAATGTTTTGGGTGTTATAGATATTAAATGTGCCGAACTTTGCGGTTTGTACCACGCCTACATGGAATCAGATGGTGAGATCATGACTAGCGCAAACTTTAATACTTGGGTTAAATCATTAGGGGGACATGTTTCATGACAACATTCGCAAACAAAACTCAAGCGGTACCAAAACCTGGAAAGAGTTTAATTACTAAGCTAAATATGGGTACTGGTCTGGTTGTAGGTATTTTGTGTTCACAGGCTATGTATTGGATAGCAAAAGGTTGGTTTGACCCCGAAGAGCCAATGCAGGAGAACAAAATTCTTACACTTGCAATGATTGCCTGGTGTATTGGTTTTTTAATTGGAATTGGTGCATTTATTGGACCGTTTCGATGGTTAATAGGTAAAGATCTAACACCTGAAGAGCATTTGTATTTAGCTGGCGATGGCCAGGGAATTTCTCGCTATTTTAAATACTGTACTGATCACAAAGTTGTTGGAATTCAATATTTAGTTGGTGTTATGACCATGCTTGGTGCCGGTGGTGCTATGGCGATGATGATTCGTACCAATCTTATTCAGCCTGGATCAAGATTAGTTACACCTGAAATATATAACTCATTAGTTGGCTTACATGGAATAACAATGATTATCGCTTTAATTGTTGTCTCAACCGGCCCATTTGGTAACTTTATTTTACCAATCATGATTGGTGCTAGAGATATGGCATTCCCACGGCTTAATGCTCTTAGTTGGTGGTTGTTATTTACAGCAATCATAACTTTGTGTAGTGCATGGTTTTTTGGTGGCATTCCAACTGGCTGGACAGCTTATGCTCCACTTTCCGTGCAAGCTGGTCCAGGAATGAATGCATTTATAGTTGCAATTATTATCTTTGCAATCTCTTCTGCAATTGCTGGGGCAAATATCACAACAACTGTTGTAACAATGCGAGCAAAGGGAATGAATTTAACTCGAATCCCAATATTTGTTATTGGTGCAACAATCTCTGTTGCAATGGCTATTCCGGCATTTCCAACCTTTATGGCATCACAGATCATGGCAGCCTTTGATAGAACTATTGGCACTGGGTTTTATGATGCAAATGTTGGTGGTAGTGGTTGGTTATATGCACATTTATTTTGGATTATGGGGCACCCAGAGGTTTATGTGATTTTGATTCCTGGTGTAGCAGTGCTACTAGAAATTGCGCCAGTTTTTGTACGAAAGCCATTATTTTCAATTAACTCAGCAATTCTTGGGTTTGCCGGTATCGCTGGGTTAAGCTTTTTAGTTTGGGCCCACCATATGTATATATCTGGTTGGTCGCCTTCACTTAATGGTCCATTTATGGTTACAACTGAGATGATCTCAATTCCGACAGGATTAATCTTCTTAGTACTTCTTGGAACTTTGTGGCGCGGTAAGCCTTGGTTAAAACTTCCAATGCTTGGTGTGTATGCATTTATTTGGAACTTTATGATTGGTGGAATTACTGGTATTTATCTATCTGATGTTCCTGCTGATGATTATCTACATGGCTCTATGTTTGTTACTGCACACTTTCACTACACCTTAATGGGAGCAGCGCTAACTGGTGCAATTGCAGGTCTTGCATTCTGGTTCCCAAAGATGACTGGCAGAATGTTGCATGAACGTGCTGGTTACATCTCATTCTGGATGGTGCAGATTGGTTTTAACCTTATATTCCTTGGAATGTTCGCAGCAGGTTCCCAAGGTCAACCTCGACGGGTTGCAGATTATGCTCAAGCGTTTGCCACTTCAGATCTAATAAGCACAATTGGTGCTTATCTAACTGGAACTGGAATGTTGGTCTTGCTTTGGGCGGTAATTCACTCTTGGCGCAATGGAAAAATTGCACCGACAAATCCATGGGGATCTAAAACATTGGAGTGGACAGTTCCCTATCCAATTCCACTTGAGAACTTCCATGAAACTCCTGTTGTTACAAGTGATGGCTACGGATATGGAAGGAGTAATTGATGAGCGCTTCACACGGAACAGTTATTCATCATGACCCACCAGCTGTAGTTGGTCGTCGTGAACGGTTAGGGGTTCGGCTAATTATTGTTGCTGATGCATCTTTTGTATTTGCCATGGTTTTTACCTACTTCTATCTACGTAACCTAAACCTAAACCAAGGTTGGCTTCCTAAAGATGGTCATACATTCTCAATTTCATCCGGTTGGGTAACAACCATTCCGCTTGTTATCGCTGCACTAACTCATCGTGCATTCCAATCAAATCGGAGCATTTCATTACTGCCATTTGCAACCTTTGTAGTGTTATTGATTGGTGGTTACTTACAGTGGAAACAACTAGCAAGCATGCCTTTTATCGTTGAAGATACTAAAACTTTTGAAGGCGCTTATGCCTCATCTTGGTTCATAATTGGTGGGGCAAACTTCCTTCACTATATTTTGGGATCATTTGTTGCTTTAGGTATTGCACTACGTAATCAGAGAGAGAAGATTGATCCGGTGCTAAAAGATTGGCGCCTTGCAACAGCTAGTACTTGGTTTAATTGGATTGCGATCTCTGGCGTTATTTGCGCAATTACAATCTCAATTATCTAAGGCCTAAAATTACTTAGCTGCTGGTATATCTTTACCGGTTATCTGACTTAATGCACTAAGAACAGCATCGACTGACCAGCTTGGCTCTTGGGGTGAAATTAAATTCTTCTTACCTTGCTCACTTAAAAACTTATTTAATACTGGTGGAACAACCCCCGATTTAGTTTTAGGAGCGCCAAGATCTAGCCAAAGCCAATTACCCTCAGGTCCAACAATCACTACTAAGTCTGCATGCATCATGTCATATGTATTTGGCTTACCAGTTTGCCAATCAACTGGCATTGACTCTGACGCATCCATTATCTCTTTTGTTGCTGGGGCACCAAAGAAATCCCAAATCTTTGTAATACCAGCAATATCGCCAGTAACAAGGCTCCAGCGATTATCATTAAATAAGTCCTGATATGCAGAAAGCCGGGATGGAATATCACGCTTTGGATCAACTGTTATCTCTAATACTTCGATTTCTTTAGATAGTGCCGCTGCATCAACTGATGCTGCAATATCTCTCATATTTACCGTAGTCATTGGGCAGATCTCTTGGCATGAGGTTAAGAAGTTAGTAATTACTAGAGTCTTACCTTTTAAATCTGAAAGCTTAAATTTATGATTGCTTTGATCAACTAACTGAACAGCTAAAACATCAGCTGGTAGTGGTTCATTTAAAAAGGTTCCACCCATTGGAGCAGCTGTTGCTTCTCCTCGAGTTGGCATCTGATAATTCATCTTCATCTGGCCATTATTCATACTACCTACATCATCTGAATCAGAGCAGCCAGCTAATAGGGCTGAAACAGCCACTAGGGCCAGGATTTGAACCTTCATGGTTTGAAGAGTACCTCAAGTGACCCAATTTATAGGAGGTTTATAAACTGCTTTTAATACTCCAAGATTGATCACTATTGCGATCGATTACAAATACAGAGTAACTCTTTAACTCTGGTTTATTAAACCAAATAACACCATCTTTGCCGCAAACCATTAATGCGGTAGCAAGTGCATCGGCAATTGCAGCATCTGGGCCAATCACTGTTGCACTCCGTGCTCCAATAGCAATTAAATTTGTAAATGGATCATATATATGAGCACCTTTTTCATAACTACCACTTGTTGCGATCGCACCAGTGTTTATTTTAAAGCTCTCCACAATCTCGTTTTTAATCTCCGGGTTTCTGATTCCTATTTCCCATGGAATAACATCGTCATTCTTTAATAAACCTCCTCTTAGCGCAAGATCACCAGCAGCATTAACTAATGAGTTTTCAACTCCATGCTTTTCAAATATTTGCCCGCACTTTTGCGCAGCCCAACCTTTAACTAATCCAGATGGATCAAATCCTTTAAGCCAAGGATTAAACGCTCCACCAGTTAATTCCATAACTTCTTGGCATAAATTCCAAACCTCTTGCACCTCACTTGAGCAAGTGGCTATTTCAATTTCCTCCCGTTTTAATTGAGAGATTACTGATTTTTCTTTATAAGTAGAAAAGACCTCATCAACATGATAAATAAATTGCTCTGCCTCTATAAATGCTTGAATTAACTTTTCTTCGCTCACTTTTTGTGACGAGAATTCAAATAAAATTACTGTTCCCCAGCTTTCAACCTGCCTGGATAAAGTAACCACAAATTTTTAGTTAAAAGCCAGCTTTTTCAATCGCTGTTTTTAATGAATCCCAATAAGCAATGCAGGTATATGAAGCACCTGACACATAAGGAAGTGCGTTTGCATTCTTAGATTTAATTGTTGCGGTATTGATTTTTTGCGCCTCAATATATGGATCTAGTTGATTAAAAGCCATCTGTCCTCGGCTTGTTGGTGACTGGATTCCAGTAATACTGGTGATAGCTCCGTCAGTAAATGTAACTTTAACTCTTACGGTTCCCCATGACCTTCTACCCTCATCTGCTTCAAATGGGTCTCCAATAACTGTTTTAACTCCAGCATTTTGTGGTTTAGGAGTTGGAGTTGGAGTAGGGGTTGTATCTGGCGTTGGGGTGCTTTGGTTATTTGTAGCAGGTGCGCTCTGACTAGGTTTTGGATTACTTGATTTAGTTGCACTTGGTTGCGCAGTTGCGGTAGCACTCGGTGCTGTACTTTTCTTTGGCGCTGGTGTACTTCCTTGATCAGTTGCAGCCAATCCACCTGCACCGCCAAACTGAGGTGGTGTAACAGCAAGGACAGCGCCTAAACCACCAATCGTTCCAGTGGTAATTAAAAAGAATCTTTTTTTCATATTTCGCTTATCTCTCTACTCACCGTGAAAAGCAAAAGCTTCGTCGTGGAATCTATCTTTTGGAATTCCAGCATCCTTTACCGCTTCTTTAACCGCATCAACCATTGGCTTTGGCCCGCAAACAAAAACATCTGCATCTCGAAAAGCAGGTACTATTTTTTTAATGTAATCAAAGGTAAGTGGGTGTTCTT
>SESD01000871.1_pt1 | contig 17794 bp, 27 predicted proteins | sample 3171411 | NCBI WGS metagenome assembly SESD01 (sample SAMN06051880, study PRJNA518727) | freshwater metagenome | biome: subpolar coniferous forest; feature: holomictic lake; material: water; isolation source: holomictic Lake 442, 16.5 m depth | place: Canada: near Kenora, Ontario | collected...
CCATCTTCCGCTGGCTCTTCTCGGACCATTCCTTCACGGAGGGATCGCTCTTTGCAAGGTCCTCAAGGAAACGCAGCCAGTCGTTCTTCTCCAGGTGGGTCTCGAAGCATCTCACCTTCTCCGCCACCACGCCCGCCAGGAAGTCGGCGATGATTGGGTAGGTCTTGAGGACGGCCACGAGAAGCGTCAGCCGGCAGAGGTCTTCCGCACCAGAGGCAACGAAGCGGAGCTGGTCGCTGGACAGGTTGCCCAGCCGGATCAGGGCGAGTTGGCAGTACTTCTGCGTCGTGGCCTTGCTGCTGTTCTGGAGCAGGTTCCTGCCCAGAATATGCTCAAGCACCTCGTCCCGGCCGTGATGATCGGCCAGGAGCTTGGCTACAATCCGACTCTCCCGGATGAGCAGTGAACCGCCCGTGAAATTGGCTTTCTGCATGCGCCCCTTCACATCACCTTCCAGAATGAACGAACCCCTGTGCAGCCGTGACACCGTCGGTCAGGTCTTCCGGGCCGGCTTGGCAGCCTTCCCCGACTTCACCCACTGGTCGATCTCTTCCTGGCGGAACTTCACCAGGCGGCCAACCTTGTGGTGCGGCATCCCTTTCAATCGGAGCCACTTGTAAACGGTATCACGCTTCACGCCCAGGTACGGGGCGATCTCTTCGACGGACAGCCATCGGTCATCCATGACGGACCTCCTTCAGGCGGAAAAGTCGCTGGCAAACGGTTGCCGCCAGTAAACTCCCAAAGCAAGGCACGGGTCAAGCCCGTATTAGTATGCAATAGCGCCGATTGGGATGGCCGACCGAGAGACAGAGGCGTATATTCGGCCCATGTACGGCGTCATTAACCGTCATCATGCTGAAATCGTCTGTGGGGTGCGGAGCGCCGGGAAAAGTGGAACCTGATTGTTCTGAAAGTGCTCACTCGGCTGGCCAACGCCGAGGGCGTGGGGATTTCGGTCAAAGTCCGTAGGGAGAGGAACGAGCATCATGCAAGCAAACGCATACGACCTGACGACAATATTCGGCTCACGAAGGCAGATGTTCATTCCAATCTACCAGCGCCCTTATGTCTGGGAAGAAGGCAGGCAGTGGTCGAAGCTCTGGGAGGACATCATCCGGAACGCCGAGCTGGTGATGAGACAGACTGAACTCAAGGCGGACAAGATCAGACCGCATTTCATGGGGGCCGTCGTTCTCGACCACCATCTTACGCCGCTCGGCAAACCAGAGGCCAAATCAGTCATAGACGGCCAGCAGCGGCTCACGACGCTCTCGCTGGTTCTCCTGGCGATCCGAGACCTGCTGTCGGACAAGGCCGAGGCCAAGCACTTGGTCGGACGGCTTGACGAGCTGCTCCTTAACAAGCATGTGGACGCCGCCGAAGATGCCCCGAAGGTAATGCCGACCAATGTTGATAGATCAGCCTACCTCACCGTGATTGAAGCGGGCTCGCCATCTACCCTCAAAGCTAAGGCAATCGAGGCTGGGTTGAACCCTAACGGAAAGATCATCGGGGCCTATCTTTACTTCTTCAAGAGGGCCAGCGACTGGATTAACGGTCAGCCGGACGGTGGCGACTGGAAGCTCAGGGCTGAGGCGGTCGTTAATACCATCACGCAGCGGATGAGGATTGTCGTCATTGACATCGATAACCATGACGAGTCGCAGGTTATCTTTGAGACGCTGAATGCACGAGGAACGCCCCTGCTTCAGATCGACTTGGTCAAGAACTACCTGTTCCGGGCGGCAAAAGAGGAGGGACACGATGTCAATGCCCTGTACAGGAAGTACTGGATGCCGTTCGAGAAAGACGACTCGTTCTGGCGACGGGCGATCAGCGTAGGCAGGCTGAGCGTGCCTGTTGTAGAGGTGTTTCTTCAGCACTACCTGACGTTGCAGGCGATGAAGGCCTACACTTATGAGCGGCTCTTCGACGGCTACAAGGAGTGGGACATCAGTTTGACGGGAGACACCTATGACTGGCATCTGTCCCAGTTGGCCCAGTACGCCGCACACTACCGCACATTCTCCACGGCATCTCCAGACACAAGAGAGGGGATATTTTTCCAGCGGATCGCCGTGATGGAGACAACTACCGTCTACCCGCTGTTGCTCTGGCTGTACGAACGAACGAAGACGGAGCCTACGTCCGCAACGAGAGTGGCGTGCCTTGATCTGATTGAGTCGTTTCTTGTTCGCAGGCTCATGTGCCGGTTAACCACGAAGAATTACAACCAGTTCTTCATGGAGATAACGGCTTCCATGAGGAAGAGTGAGGAACAGGACATTGTGAATGATCTCGCCAGGCTCCTCACGAAATCGGGTGCAGACAGTGCCCGATTCCCGACAGAAGAGGAGTTCAGGAAGGCTTTTCGTGAGGCCGAGGCATACCGAAGGGTACCGAGGGCACGCCTGGCAATGGTTCTAAAGGCAATCGACTCAAGGATGCTGAATCCCAAGTCGGAGGATGTGCCGATCAGACAGAAGCTTTCTATCGAGCATATCATGCCACAGGACTGGGAGAAGCATTGGCCACTGGCCGCTCGTCAGGACGAGTCGCCGCAAGCATTCCTAGACAGAAAGGCCATCAGAGGCCATTTGCTGCAAACCATAGGCAATCTGACCCTCGTGACGCAGCCTCTCAATTCGAGCGTGTCCAATTCAGCGTTCCCAACCAAGGCGAAGGAAATCCAGAAGAGCAAGTTGAACATGAACATCGAGTTGGTCGGCTACTCGGACTGGTCGGAGACGGAGATCAGGCAGAGATCGGACCATCTGTTTGAGGTGGCACGGTGCATCTGGCCGTATCGGGCAGCAGGGCAGCAGAACGGCGCTCAAGGGGCGAAGTCCTGACCTGCTGATGGGGTCGATCTGAGGATTTTCCCCGAAAGTGCGATCCGATCTATCAGTACGTATGCGACTCGTACCAGGACGCCAAACACAGTGTGTTTTTCATGGATTGATATTCGACCGCCGGATGGTGTGTACAGAGAGTGGCGAGGAACGTTCTGACGGAGTACAGGGTGTAGAGAAGGAGTGACCAATGAAGTGGGAAGTGACACTTGAGAATAGTCAGTTGCCAAGCGGCGGAACGCCGAGCGGTGAAGCCGGGGACAGTTTGAAGTACCTCTTTGCGGAAGGCTTCAAGCACGGTACAGACTACCACGGTGGACTGTCGGTTACTGTCGAAACCGCCGAGATTCAGAGAGCGTGTGCCAGATCACTCACCGTTGAACAGTTCGAGGCGGTATTAGGTGCCCTGAAGGCGGGTCGGTGGATAAGAACGTGGCATCGTCTCGGCGCACAGACCCTTTGCCGAGAAAAGGGGCCGCAGTCATGCAGTGGCGAAGACGTGCCAACAGCGGCACCATCATCTTCAAGCTTCCCACCACTACTACGAGCCCAGATCGCCCAGTTCGGCATAACGGAAGAGAACTATGACATGTGGGTCGCAGGCCACGAGGCCGCTCATGCCGTTGTTGGCATCGGCCACGAAGGAACACTTCAACATATTGGGACTTCCCCGATGACCCTTGGCACATCTCTTTCGAGGGCGAGGTGCGAGTGGGGATCGCTGGCGGGCAGATTGACGTGGAAGCAGATTCTTGACCTCATAGCCGCAGGCCCTGCGTATGATGACCTGCACGCATCGAACTATGGAATTCCGATGGAGGCTCACCGCCAGATCAAGCAAGACAGGCAGACGGCTGAAGAAGCGGTCTTCAGCCACCTCAATTTCTCAAGTGCGAAGAAGGAGGAGTCCTGGCAACAGGCCATCGAGACAGCCAAGACGGCTCTGCGAGACGCAGCCAATATGCGGATGGTCGAGGCCCTACAGAAGGTGATCTTCCTAGCCATTAGGAATAGGACGCCACTGTTGACTGCCGACGAGGTGCGAATCGCCATGTCGGCAACGCCGGGGAAATCCTGAAATCCCGTTGGCCGGCCTCCCTTGACCGTTGACATAAGAGATGGGTAGTTGTCGTGTATAACGTCATCAACCGCCATCGGGCCGAGATCGTCACGGACATGCTCAAAGGCAGTGACAGATCGCCCATCGACCAGTACTCATGGCTACGGCAGGCCCTTCGAGAGCGGGATGTGGGCCGAGATACCGAGTTTCAGCGGCGATAGAATAGGTTACTTCCGCTTCGCTCTACGCTTCTTCGGCTTTCCATCATTGGAAGCTACTTCACCCACACGAGGCGAGGGAGATGCGGGCTTTCGAGTTCTACGCTGGTCGCCACAATCTGCAAGATCAGGCATCGCAATCAGTTTCTTTGTCCTGAATAGTAGTTCACCCAGAATGGCTGACTCTCGGCCAGATTGGTCCAAGCACCCCCATATCTTGTCTGTGACCTCGGAGAGCAACTGTCTATTGCTCATCTCCTTGGCCTCCGTCATTGAGTTGCACATCCGGACGATATGCTCCTCCACTCGCTGTTTGCTCTCCTTGGACCCGGCCATGACATCGAGAGCCTTCCGGCGGGCATCCGGGTTCTCGTTCATCACCATCAAAGCCAATGTCTTCAAGTCGTCATGTGCCTTCTGTGCCGCTGCATTCCTATCCTGGATGGTCCGCAGAAGCGTTCCGATGACTTTCCGGCAATCCTCGACTTGCGTCAGGTCGAATATTCCTTCCAATTTCTTCTGCAATTCCTCTATGTCTTTCACAGCATTCATTTTGGATTCCCCCGATCAAAGCCATTCACGCCGGCACCTCGATTGTCTTCGTTTCTTGCCTTCGGACAGGACAGAGGGTATCGCAGTCTCTCATGAGGGACAAGCCATTCGACGAGGACTGTAGCGTGCCCGCTGTTGATGTCCACGGGGAACCTGCCGGGAGTTCGACGACGTCGATGGGGGTTCGGAAAGCTCTTCGGGGGATGGCTGCCGTGCAGCGTTGCGTTGATGCAATGCCCTGTCCCTTTGCCAAAAGAATCCCAGGAACGGCCCGGCGACCGACCCCTTGTCCTGTCACCCCCTGGCCTGATCGGCCGTTCCTGAGTCCTTCAAAACGTCCTTACGCCTGGGCCGATAGCCACGGGATGGCGATCTCGTGCGAGTCAAGGGAGGGCGTCCAGCATGGGAAGGTCAGGGAGGTCCAACCAGGCATCCAAGTTGAGCGGTCGTACCTTCTTCGTGCTCATCCAGTCACGGATGATTCTTTCATTGTGCGCCATGGCAAATGCGATTGGCAACTCGTCAAGAAATGGTAGTAGCAGAGCGATTCGGTGGCGGCCGTTCAGGAACTGTGTCTTGCCGTTGATGATCGATACCGCTGGCAAGACAAACTGGAGGGGTCCGTCTGCTTCCTGGTAGAACCAGTCTTTCCGGTATGCTTGCACGATTATCAACTGGTCCCTGCACCTGAGATCGTCTTGATCGAAGTCGGACAAGAACACGTCACGAGGCACCAAGTATGGTTCGTCAGTTGCGACTTGCTGTGCGGGCAGGCAGCGCATTTGTTCCTTTCCGTCCGGTTACAAGGCAACTCTGCTGACCAAGTGTTGTTGTCTTCGCCCTTGGAACCTTGTGATCCTGAGTCTATTCGCTTCCGTATACTTACGTCAACGTTGTGGGATTACATCCCCAGTCTTCCGGGCGACCAATCCGCCCTTGTGAGCGGCGGGGCCACTTTGCAACTGAACAGCGAGCGTTCCTCTCAGTACTCGTCCGGCAGTAACAGCGTGGTCACGCTCCTGTCGGCTTCCGTGATGACCCAGAGCCGATCCTCCTTCGCCGTCCGGTAGACGCTCAGCAGCCTCGTACCGTCCTCCAGGGCCTGGTCATTCAGGAGCCAGTCCTCGCCGCAGACTTCGCCCCAGTCATTGCTGGCGTGCCGAAGGAGGAACTCCAGGGGCGACTGCCCGGCACGTTCCAGGGCTGCCAGAGCTCCAGGCGTCGAAAGAAGCTCGCCCAAGGGGAACGGTACTGTCTTTCGGGGTGCGATCATCGGCTCATCCTGCCTACCTTGCTTGCCGACGCCCTGAGCATGACCACGATCCGGTCGTCCGCACCGACCAGGTGCCTCAGACCGTCGCTCGTGGCGATCTCGACGTACCTGCCGGCGTCCACCGGCTCCGTCCCTGTGACCTCGTGGGCGAGCAGGACGACCATGCCGTTCTGAGGCACCAGCACGAACTCACCGTTCCCGATCTGACCCGCCGTCCTGATGCCGATCTCCCGTCTCATCGCCCGCCTCCTTCGTTTTCGTCCATCTATTCGCAATCTTTCCTGTTCCCAAGGCACCCGATTCGCAATGTTCCAAGGGCGATTCGCACGCTTTTGGGCGTTCTCGTGCGAGTCTCAGGGGGTGCTTTCACCGTCCTGGTCGTCGTCGGCGTCACCAGCGGCCCCGGCAACAGCCTTCCGGCCGACCGATCCGCCCCTCGTGATCGACAGGACCGACCGGGTTGCACCCTTGGCCGACTGCCCCGCCAGCTTCTCCATCGCCGTCATGGAGGCCCGTGCCTCGTCCGGCAGTACGTCGGCGTAGACCTGGGTGGTCGTGATACGGGAGTGGCCCATCTGCTTCTGGACGAGCCGCAGGTTGTTCCCTGACGCCTTGTAGAGGATCGTGGCGTTCGTATGCCGGGCGTCGTGCAGCCGGTGCCTGGGGCAGTACTTCTTCCATCGCCGCCACAGGGCCGAGGTGCAGAACCGCCGGGACCGCTCCGTCCGCAACAGGTACGAGTCCGGGTCAAGCTCCCCGTTGTCCATCTTCCACTGGAGATACCGCTTCAGGATGACCTTGTACTCCTTGCCGATGTGGACGATGCGCCGCTTGCCGCCTTTGCCGTTGCGGACGACCAGATGGGCCTCGCCGTTGCCGATGTGCAGGTCCGTCACCTTCAGGTCGCAAATCTCCGAGTTCCTGAGACCCGTGAACAACGCCGTGAAGACGAGCATGGCGTCCCGGACCAGGCCCTTCCGCTTCTGCGCCTCGCCGAGGGTCCACAGGTCAGACGCCTTTCGGAGCATCTGCCCGATCTCGACCTCGTTCAGGAACTTGTCCGGGGTCAGTTCCCAGCCTCTTGCCGCCGATGTCCGTACCGATTTCATGTCGCCTCCCTGATCCGGTCCGCCCTGCGACCGTCCTTCTTGACGGTCCGGGTTTTACCGAAAGTGCGGAAATTTCTGCTGGTTTTGCAGCCCGTTTTCAGGCCCGTTTTTGAACACCCCTGGGGTGTCTTTGCCTGTCCCTTCACGAAGGCCGGCCAGTCACCTGCCATCACGTGCTCATGCCGCCGTGTCGCCAAATTGGAGACTTCCAGGAGCAGTCTCGGTCCGCCCCACCGTGCCGCCCACCGCCGGACTGCGGCGTAGGGCTTGTCGTCGCCGCCACCGCCGGGATTCCAGTACTGAATCTGAACCCGGCATCCGTACCCTCGAATCCGCATCAGGGGTGCGTGCTTCATCACGAACAGAAGGAGCCGAATTCGGTCCACCTGCGGATGATACCGGTTGAACTCCTTGGCGACAGATGGGGGAACCCCGAGCCAGTCCTGGTTCTCCTGTCCTCGAATCACGATCTCATGCTCCATGCCGGGGCAGTAGAGACCGACGAACCGCTTGGTCTCGTAGTTGACCCACCATCCCTCGGTCACGACACAGCCTCCCTGCCGAAATACGCCGCCGCATCCAGGGCAATGACATCGATCATCCGCCAGTCGCCGGTCACAGGCCCGAACGACCGGACCCCACTGACGCCGTGCCCGTGGGAGAAGTAACGCTGCACGTCACGCCGAGTGAATGTAACTGGTTCGCCGTCAACCTTGACCTTCCAGACCCGCTTGGTACTCATGGCGTGCCCCGTTTCTGGTTCTCGGCGAGCACTTCGAGAGCCGCATCTGCCGTCAGCCATGTGTGCCCGCAGGTCCGCCGTGCCTCGTTGATGATCCCGATGGCTTCCTCGACCGTCGGCGTGGGTGCCCCCGGTTTCGGCAATGGCCCACACATGAGGTCACGAGCCAGACTCAGAGCCTTCTCGGTTGTCATCTTGTAGCAGTCTGCCTCGTGACGCCGCATTGTCAGCCCTTTTCGGCCAGGAAGTTGCCCGCCGCCTTCAGGATGCCGTATGTCCGCCCTTCAGACCGCTTTTCCGCCAGTCGGGACAGCATCCCGAACAGGGCCTCCCATCCCTGGACTTCCAGGTAGCAGGCCAGCAAAGCCTCGACCTCCGCCTCCAGTTTCGCCGTCTCCGCCTTCAGAGTCTCCGTATCCGTACTCATTCGATCTCCCTTGTTGTCATCGCTTCCCGCTCGTCGCAACCAGTGCCCGTGCCTTGAGCAGGTCGTCGCACTCCGTGTCCGGTTCCAGGGCCAGAAGCTGCCGGAATGCCGCTTCCGTGATCGCCAGATTGCTCATCTCCTCCACGGTTCGCCCGGTCTCGCAGTGAATGTGGGGCCGGAGAAGCCCGCCCTTGCGGAACGCTTCACGCACGACCAGCAGGTCGTTGATGTCGGCACCGGCAGCCGGTTGGAGCATCGTGCCGACAGACCGGCACTCATGGTTCCACGACCCGGAGAACGACTTGCCGACCAGGATGGCGAGGGCGACCCGGATGGCGTTCGGCACGTCGGTTGCGAACAGCGTCGGCACGCCGATGCCGCCCCGTGCCCGCTGCTCGATGGCCCTGGCCCGGTTGCACACCTCGGCGATCCGCCGGGTGATCTTGGCGACGGCCTTGATGGATTCCTCGGCATCCTGGGGCGACCGGAAGGAGTTCATTCCCGCATCAGCCGGCAGGTGGGATGTCCGGTTCACGGCCAAGCCGCCCAGTTCCGTCATCGCTTCCAGGTACTCCGTCCGCAGCCCGTCCAGCTTCTCGTTGTCCTTCATGACGCTTCCCTGTCGGTTTGAGCTCACCCAGTGATTACCGATTCCGGCACTGAGTGCGGATTGAATCTGATCTTCGAGCAGTCACGTGTCTGCGCCTATTGCCACTCCCGGAGGCATCATCGCCCTGATCTCGTCTGGCAACTGCTCCGCCGTCAAAGCCTTGGTGATGAGTTCGTCGACCAGCCGTGTCATCGGCATCCGCCGAGCCTTTCCGAGCCGGTACAGAATCGGCACCAAGGCATCGCTGATCTTCGGCGAGTACATGCACGTCCTCCACACGTACATTACCGATCCGAGGTCGGGATACGGCGGAGAAACGCACCGTATTGGAGTCGGGACTCGGTAATGTCTGGGTACGCCTTGATTGCCGAGAGCCTTGGGATGGGGACGGTGCGGCGGCTGGCTCTGGTGTACTACGAGCCGATGACGGACATCACGGTGGGCGATGTCGGGACTGCCCTGTGTGGCGACGGCTTCGTCATGCGGTTCCGGGCGAACATCCTGCCGGTGGAGCGGGACGACGCCCTGGTGCCGTCACTGCTGGCGAGGGCGAAGGCGATCTACGACCTGCCGCAGCCGCCTGACGGGCGGGACGAGTGCAAGGACTGCGGGCTGCTGGAGAAGATTGCGGTGGTGGCGAATCATGGGGCATCCAGTTGCCTTGATACCGCTAAAACAAGGTCAACATCCTACCGGCCAGGATCAGCACCATTCCCCCAACTGCCAGAAGCACGATTCTCGTCCATTTTCCCAATGCCCACACAGGATCACCCCGACGTGCCAGTGCATCCGCCGTTGCGAGAGCAATCGGAAGCGAGCAGACCCCGATAGTCAGCACGCAGAACAGGGCCACCAAAAGCAGGTTGTCATGGGAACGCAACCAGCCCAGCGATATATAGTCCCGTAGGCCGAGGATGAGGGAAACGAGAAGCATTAGTGGAATCAGGGAGAGGAAGAAAGCGAAGCCGGACAAGACCCGATACCTGGACAAGGCTCGTGAGGGTATTGCAGCGATCCCCAACAACAGCAAAACACAGACGAGGGTTAGAGTCGATGAAGTGTCCGGATAACCAACGACCAAAGGCTCCAAAGAGAGCAACATGACCCACAGCAGGACCAGCACGGCAAGAATCCTCGCCGTCCAGGAGATCACCGTGAGTGTCTTGGTCGTCATTGGCTACCCGTAAATCAGTTTTGCCAACAGGTGCGGCACAAGGAGAACGGCGAACAGGAAGACAGCGGGAACAAGCATGTAGACGAAGATGCGGGGACGCACCGGAAACGACTTCGCCCTCAGAACCGAGTAAGCGACCTTGTTGGACACCATAGCCAATCCGACGGCGATGATTAGACCGGCAATCGTGAACAGTATGAGAACCACAGTCCCTGCCTTGTGGTCTCGTGCCGCAGCGAAACCACTGAACGGCCCGGCGAGAAGCATGATCAGGCCACAAAGACTGGTCCAGTTCAGCATGACGGGCTACTTCTTCGCCTTCCGGCCAGCCTTCTTTGCCTTGCCCTTCTTGCCCTCTGCCAGCCCCGCCAGACGCTCCTTCGCTTCCCTGGCTCCAAGAGTCCGGACAGCCATCAGCGCCGCCTTGGTCGCATCCCGAAGCCGCAGCATGCCGGCCTTGCGTTCCCACTGGTAGACGCCCTGTGCAGACACCCCCACGAGCTTGGCAAAGGCTTCCTGCGACAGGCCGAGGTTCTGGCGAAGGCTGCGGACACCCTTGCCGCTGATCCAGTTCCGTGAGCTGACTGGGGCAGCCACAGGCTCCGGCTGCGGTAACTTGGCCAGCAGGGCGGTGAGCCGCTTGTTATCCCGCTCCAGGCCTGCGACCCGCCGCTTCAGGTCGGCCACATCCAGCCGCATTGCCCAGGCGGGCTTGCGGACGGGCGTGACGGCGGATTTGGCTTCCTTGCGGGCGAGGCGGACGACTTCGGCTTTGAAGGAACTGGCGAAGGTGGACATGGGGTTTCCTCAGGGTGCTGTGATGTTGCAAACGTCGAGGGTCAGGTGCGGGCGGGTAGCCCGTCGCCTGCACCCTCTTGCTGGCATCCTCTTTCCACTCTTACTTGAACGTCTTCGTCGCTGCGTTCATGGAAGATGACCGGAAAGTGATCTTCTTGATCGGCATCTTGTCCTTGAGAAGCTCGTAGAAGAGTTCGCAGAGGTTCTCGCACGTGGATACTTTCTTGGTCACAACGATCCTGTATTCCGGGTATGACCAAGCCAGCGGGTGGTCTATCTCCTTGAGAGGAACGCAGTTCTTGGCGTCGTTATTGATGCCGTGTTTCTTATAGACGCCAATGACCGCTTCCAGAAGCGGGTCGCCTTCCTGGAACAAGGTCGCATGGTGGAAATGGTCACACACTTCCCATGCCTTCTTGAATCCATCCTTGCATGCGTGTGCAAACCCCGTAACCGGGTCCACGGTGTCTTCAAGTTCGATGCAGAGCAGACCTGAGTGCCCGTGCAGGTGCTTGGCTTCTCTCGGCCAATTCATGAACCTGTGTGCGTACTGGAAGTCAAGGTTCACGATTGATGTGTACTTGTCGTTTGACATGACTAACTCCTCTTTTGGTTTTACTGACTGACGAACAATCGAAGACCTCTTGTCGGGGTGCACCCCAGAGGACGGTTACATCATACGCCGACTCCCTGCTGAAAAGTAGTGCAGGATTGCGAGGATTACGTCGCCAGACCGGTCTTTCGGGTCCGCCAAGCCTCCCGGAACTCTCAAAACCGGCTTCCGGAAGTCCATTCCGGCTCCGAATCATCCCGCTCTTGCCGGTCTTTGGGGTGTCCACGAAATGAATTATGTGCATTCGACCCTTGAGAACAAAGGGTTTCGTGCATTCCTGCGAGATTCATTGGTCGAACAACCCCGCCCGCTGAGTAGAATGTTCCGGATAGAGGCAGGCGGCTGATGCCGGAATGGTGGTGCCCAAGTGGGTGCTGCCAGTCAAGAAGACCCGACCAGCCGCCTTGCCGCTACTCCACTCGGAGTATGGGGCATGAACACAGGCATCAAAGCGGACCCGGCCGGATTGACCGTCACGGGGAACAGCGGGGCACTCCCCGCACACGGGGTTGGCGAATGGGCCAAGAAAAGTGTCAACATACAGGATGGCTGGACATCTGATCATCTCTGGGGCCCACACTTCAGGAGTCTCACGGGACTCCGCCCATCGGTGGGCGTTCATCCAGCTCATCTTCAGTAGACCGCCTTACTGACGATTCAAAGCAGCTCTTGCACCTCCGTAATCTCCCGCCCCTCGAACTGGCCCCGCTCACTGCTTCAAATCTCCTTTGCAGAGGGCGTAGACGGGCAACCGATGCAGCCATCATTCGGCCTCCTATGGCGGACGCATGGGACGCATCATGGCGGACGAATTGCCGGAGTCACATACGATGAGCGCCTTTACAGAACGTCGGTGAACGTGTACTGTTGCCGACGAATCGGAAAGGCTACGGACCATGAACTCGCCCCCCATGGAAAGACTCACGACCCTCGCCGCCAAGGCGAAACTGCTGCGTCCACGTGATCTGGTCGCCCACGGCATCGCCCGCACCTATCTCGGGCTTGCCGTCCGGCGTGGACTGCTCAAGAAGGTCGGCAGGGGACTCTACACGGCTTCGCAGGAACCCATCGCCGAGCACGCCTCGCTCATGGAGGTCTGCAAGCGAGTTCCCCGAGGTGTCCTGTGCCTCCTGACCGCCCTCCGGTTTCACGAGATCGGCACCCAGAACCCGGCGGACATCTGGCTGGCGGTCCGCTCGAAGGATCGCAAGCCGCAGGCTGGCCACGTCCGTCTACGGGTCGTCCGTTTCTCCGAGCAGGCCATGAACCAGGGAGTCGATGAGCGTCGCACCGGTGGCGTGACCATCCGAATCACGAATCCTGCCCGAACCGTTGCTGACTGCTTCAAGTACCGGAACAAGATCGGCGTGGATGTCGCCGTTGAGGCGCTGCGGGAGTGCCGCCGGATGCGTCTGGCCACGCCTGGGCAGCTCGCCGAGGCGGCAAAGTTCGACCGGGTTCTCAACGTCATGCGGCCCTATCTGGAGGCCCTGCGATGAACCGACAGCGCACCACCAACGTGGCAGCATCGGTCGCCGCCAGACTGCTCCAGCGATCCCGGAGCATGGGGGAGGACCATCAGGTGCTGCTGACACGCTACGGGTTGGAGCGGTTGATGTACCGCTTGGGCCGGGCAGACGCCGCCGGCCAGTTCGTGGTCAAGGGTGCGATGATGTTCCTCGTGTGGCACAATGCGCCGCTTAGAGTGACCCGTGACTTGGACCTGCTTGCCACTCGCCAACCGACAAGTGCCCGGTTGCTTGAGCTATTCCGCTCCCTGTGCCGGATGACGGTCGAGGATGACGGCGTGACGTTCGACGAAAACTCCGTGTCCGTCGCCGAGATACGTGAGGATCAGCAGTATGGCGGACTGCGTGTCACCATGCGAGGCCACCTGGCCAACATCCGACTCCCGATCCAAGTGGATGTCGGATTCGGCGATGCTGTGACACCCGATCCCAAGCTGGAGCCGTTCCCTGCACTGCTGGACTTCCCGCCGCCCATGCTCCGCCTCTATCCGAGGGAGACGGCCGTAGCCGAGAAAACCGAGGCGATGGTTCAACTCGGCCTCGTCAACAGCCGCATGAAGGACTACTACGACATTCATGTTCTGATGCGTGAGTTCGAGTTCGACGGCGACCTGCTCAAGAGAGCCATCTCCGCCACGTTTGTTCGGCGCAAGACCGCCCTACCTACAGGTGTGCCGCCGGGGCTTTCGGACGAGTTCGGGGCTGATCACCAGAAGCAGACCCAGTGGGCGGCCTTCCTTCGCCGTACCCACGCCAAAACACCGACCGATGCCGGATTCAAGACCGTGATCGCCGAGATCAGCGTCTTCCTTGTTCCGCCGATGCTGGCCGCCAGGAAGCCGGAGCCGTTCGCCTGGAAGTGGCCAAAGGGCGGCCCCTGGCAGGAGTGAGCTTCCAGTTTATCTCCTGTAGACCACCTTCTTGACGACCCGGAGCATGTCCCGAAGCTCCGACATTTCCTGCGCCCCGATCTTGCCCCGATTCGCCTCGATGACCTGCTCCATCGCCTCCATCAGCAGCACCCAGCCATCCGTCAACCCATTGAGGCAGGCGAACCCGTCTCGCAGCTCCTTCGCCGCTTGAGCATGTCCCTGCTTCTCGATCCGTTCGACGAGGTCACGGAAGGCCGAGAAGAACTCCTCGTTGGACGTGAAGTCAGGCATGGAGGCCCCTCTTCTCCATGAGGAAGTTGGTCAGTTCCTCACCCCGCAGGATGACGGTCTATCCCTGCTTGGCGACCTCCAACCGGCACCAGGCGTAGAGAGCGTCGTAGACCTCGAACTGCCGCCGCAGGTTCTCCTGGTCGTCGGGGAAGCGGATGCTGTAGCCGACGGCGATAGCCTCGAACCCCGTCGCAATGGGGTCGTCGGCCAGCCGGTTTGTGTCGGCGGCACTGACGATCTTCGTCAGTCGCAGTAGGGCTTTGTCCTTCAGCCCGTACTTCTGGATGACCGCCTCGAACGAGCACTTCCCGTCCTTGTGACCCAGTTCGACGCCGGGAGCATCGAAAGGGATGGCTCCTTCCTTCTTGGCGACTTCGTCCACCATGTTCGCAGGGACGAACAGGAACTCGGCCTGCGAGTCCACGAACCGCTTGATGAGCCAGGGGCAGGCGACACGATCCACATGGACGTGCGAACGAGTGATCCACTTCATGGTCTGGGTTCCCTCTCTGATGTCGCCGAGTGTACGCCTTGGCAGGCCCACCGGCAACACGGCCCTTCGGCCTGTGCTGAGGGAGCAGTGGCGAAAGCGATGGCAAGTGACTGGCGGCCGGCAGACCGAGGCTTGACGGCACAAGAAACGTTTGGGATGTTACTTGTGTTCGTCCAGTATAGGAGATCAGCCAACATGATCGAGAACTCCTGCCCATGCCACGGGGCCACGCTTGACCGCCTCCTGCGTCCAGCCATCCTGTCCTGCATCGCAGAGGAACCGCAACACGGATACCAGATTGCCCAACGACTGGAGTCCCTGCGCCTCTTCAAGAAGACATCCCCCGACCTCGCCGGCCTCTACCGATGCCTCCGGGACCTTGAGGATCAGGGTCTGGTGACAAGCGAATGGGATGCGCCGGCCAGGGGAAAGGCCCGCCGTCGGTTCTCCATCACGCAGGACGGGCTGGATTGCGTCCGGCAGTGGGGCACCACGCTGGTCGAATACGTCGCCGCCATCAAGGACCTGCAAAGCCGCCTGAAAGCCGTTGCCGGCAAGCGAAAGTCCTGATCGGTCTTTGGAGACCCCATGAGAACTTCCGGGTGCAGACGGGAACTGATCGGCGAAGCCTTGGGCACCTTCCTGCTGGTGCTGTTCGGGTGCGGTTCAGTTGCCGTGTCAGTTCTGTTCAAGGCGCATCAGGGACTGATGCAGGTCGCCTTGGCGTGGGGCATCGGCGTGACCCTCGCCATCTACCTGACCCGCCATCTGTCCTGTGCCCATCTCAACCCCGCTGTGAGCCTGGCCATGGTCGTGAGCGGTCGCATGTCCAAGCGAAAGCTCCCCGTCTATCTCGGGGCGCAGTTTGCCGGAGCCATCGTGGCCGGGCTGGTGCTGTATGCCTTGTTCGCATCCTCCATCGCAGCCTATGAGGCGGCCCACGGCATCGTTCGTGGCACGCCAGCGTCGGTGCAGACGGCCATGATGTTCGGGGAGTATTATCCGAATCCGACCGGCACGGCGGTCGTGTCTTTGCCCCTCGCCATAGGTGCAGAGGCCCTTGGCACCTTCCTCCTGGTGCTGATGATCTTCGCCCTGACCGAGGGATGCAACGTCGGCCGCCCGGATGGAGCCTTGGCCCCCGTCTTCATCGGGCTGACCGTGACATCGATCATCTGCCTGCTCGCACCGCTGACCCAGGCGGGGCTGAACCCCGCACGGGACTTGGGTCCCCGGCTGGTCGCCTGGCTGACGGGTTGGGGCGCAGCGGCGTTCCCCGACCGTGTCGGCGGGTTCCTGCACGTGTACGTGCTTGCTCCCTGCCTCGGCGGCACGCTTGCCGCAATCTGTTTCGTTCATGTGGTCGAACCAGCCATGCGGCATCCGAATGAGCCCTGTGGCTGTGAGAGTGGAAGGGACTGCAAGGCCAAGGAGGAGACAGCAGCATGACAACACGGCTGATTCTGGTAGGTGGGTTCCTCGGGGCAGGTAAGACGACTTTGCTCTGGCAGGCTGCCCAACGGCTCTCGAAGCGTGGACTGCGGGTTGGTCTCATCACCAATGACCAGGCTCCCGAGCTCGTGGACACGGCGTTCCTCCGGCGTGGGGATGCCAGGGTCGCTGAGGTGAACGGCAGTTGCTTCTGCTGCAACTTCCCGGCCCTGCTGGACGCATCGACCCGACTCGCTGAGCAGGCGGATGTGCTCATCGCCGAGCCGGTGGGCAGTTGCACGGACCTGTCGGCGACGATCCTGCAACCATTGAAGGACCACCATCGCCATGAGTTCACGGTCGCCCCGCTGTCGGTCATGGCTGACCCAACTCGTCTCAAGGCCATCCTGGATGGCGGAACGGCATGTCTTCATCCCAGTGCAGCCTACATCTACCGCAAGCAGATCGAGGAAGCTGACATCGCCGTCATCAGCAAGTCCGACTTGCTCTTGCCGGACGACCTGGCCGGCCTGAAGTCCCGCATCGTCTCGCTGTGCCCGGACGCCACGGTCTGTGCAATGAGCGCCAAAGACGGAACCGGGATGGATTCCTGGCTCGACACGGTGCTGACTCGAACCGATGCCGGAGAGCACATTGCGGAAGTGGACTACGATGTCTACGCCGAAGGGGAGGCCGTCCTGGGCTGGCTGAACGCCACGGTCATCCTGCGAGGCAAGCCAACAGCCTGGGCGTCCTTCGCCAATGGTCTTCTGGTCGGACTCAACCAGCGACTCGCCCAGACCAACTCGGCGATTGGCCACGTGAAGCTCATCCTCGAAGCCGGAAATGGCTGTCTGGTCGGCAACCTGACCGGCAAGGGCGACACGATCAGCATACGTGGCGAGGCAACGGCAGGCGTGGAGGCAAAGTTGACCCTCAACGCCCGTGTCCAGCTTCCGCCCGACGAACTGGAGAAGCTCGTGCGTGAGGTTCTGGCCGCAACAAGCAGATCACATGGCCTGACCGTGACGCCCGTGGCCTTGCGTTGCCTGAGTCCTGGCCGCCCGAAACCATCCCATCGCTACGATCACGTCGTGTCCGTGACATAGCCGCCTCCTGAATGCCCTCTCTCACCAACGCCATCCAGCGGCGGAAGCAACTGCATCCGACCGTGACTGCTTTCTCCTTCGACCGTCAGCCCTCCGTCTGCGACACTGCTCCCTATGCCCGACCCAGCCGTGACCATCTACACCGACGGAGCCGCATCCCCGAATCCAGGACGGGGCGGCTACGGAGCCGTCGTCATCCGTGACGGGCAGAGGCAGGAACTCTCTGGCGGCCTTCGCAACACCACGAACAACCGGATGGAACTCCTGTCCGTTATCGTCGCCCTGCGGCACATCCCGGAGCCACGAACCACGGTCACGGTCTACAGCGACTCCAAGTACGTGGTGGACAACCTGAACGGGGAATATGCCGCACGGTGGCGGAGCAACCGCTGGCAGACCACGGCGACCAAGCAGCCCGCCAAGAACGCCGACCTCTGGCAGGAACTGCTGGACCTGGCGGAGCGGCACCAGGTCACGTTCGTCTGGGTCAGGAGCCACGCCGACAACCTGGAGAACTGCCGATGCGACGAGCTGGCGGTGCTGGCACGGCAGGCGAATGATCTGCCGGCTGATGAGGAGTTCGAGAACCTGCTGAACCAGCCGGAACCGCCCCGGCAGATGGGTCTGTTCGGAGTGAT
>SESD01000872.1_pt1 | contig 17781 bp, 19 predicted proteins | sample 3171411 | NCBI WGS metagenome assembly SESD01 (sample SAMN06051880, study PRJNA518727) | freshwater metagenome | biome: subpolar coniferous forest; feature: holomictic lake; material: water; isolation source: holomictic Lake 442, 16.5 m depth | place: Canada: near Kenora, Ontario | collected...
ATCGGCAACATCTGATGGAGCGCCTGTGCATTAAGGCGAAGGTGAAGCCTTTTGGGTTCCATGGAATCAGACACCTGACAGCATCGATACTATATCAAAAGGGTTACACCCTTTCGGTCATTCAGACGATCTTGAGGCACGCGAGCCCGAATACGACGGCGCGTTACATCCATAGTCTCGGGTTGGAAGAAACAAGGGGAGCGCTTGAGGAAGGTCTGAAAGGACCGGCTCAGGTGATCGAGTTTCCGAAGGTGGCAAATGGTTGAAAAAAGCCCCCAGAGATGGCAGCTCCGAGGGCGTTTTGTGTCCGGGCTTGTGTCCGGAAAGAAATGGTGAGGGGTTTTTCTTGTAACCACTCGTTTTTTTTGGTAGTCCCACGGGGGCTTGAACCCCGGTTTCCGGCGTGAGAGGCCAGCGTCCTAACCACTAGACGATGGGACCATGCTTGGGGTTGTAGCGTTGTATCTCGGCCGGACAACTCCTTGTCCGGCCTGTGAACGATCCTCCAATAGCAACCCCAGAGGAACTTGTCTTCTAATGAATGATAGCGAAATTGTCAAGGCCAAAATCAACTGTCGACCTTGATCAGCTCGATCGCCCGCCGAATTTTCCGCATCACCCGTTCCTTCCCCAAGGTAACCATTACCTCGTCGATCCCGGGACTCACTGTCTTCCCCGTCAGGGCGACGCGGAGCGCCTGAGCGATCCATTTGAGCTTCGTCCCCCGCTCTTCGGCCAGGGCCCGAAGAAAGTTCTCCAACCCATCCTTCGTGTAGTCAGCGATGTCGGGAATCCGCTCGACAACGACCTTCAGGTGGCCGGCATACTCCGGTGTCAGGAATTTCGCCGCCGCCTCCGGCTCGTAATCCACATCTTCCCGAAAGAAGAAAGACCCTGAATCGGCCATCTCTACGAGGGTTCTCGACCGCGTCCGGAGGTTCTCCACCGCTTGCGAGACATACCGGCGATCCGATACATCGAAGCCCTTCTTTACCCAGAAAGGGGTTGCCAACTCTGGCAGTTTTTCACCCGGACAGGCCGTGATGTAATGCTGGTTCAACCAGAGAAGCTTCTCCGGATTGAAGACCGCCGGCGATTTTCCCACCGCCTCCAGCGAAAACGCGTCGACGAGCTCCTCCATCGCGAAAATCTCCTGATCGCCATGCGACCAGCCGAGCCGAACCAGGTAGTTTACCAACGCCTCCGGCAAGTACCCCATCTCCTGATAGGTCATCACCGATGTCGCCCCGTGACGCTTGCTGAGCCTCGCCTTGTCGGAACCAAGGATCATCGGGACATGACCGAACAGCGGCACCTCACACCCCAATGCCTCGTAGATCAGCATCTGCTTCGGGGTATTGTTCACATGGTCGTCCCCTCGGATGACGTGGGTGATTCCCATCTGGGCGTCATCGACAACGACCGCGAAGTTGTAGGTCGGGTATCCGTCGGCCCGCTCAATGATCAGGTCGTCCAGCTCCTCGTTGCTGAAGGAAATTGCCCCCTTGATCAGGTCACGCATAACGGTCACGCCCACATCCGGGCAACGGAACCGCACAACCGACTCCGGCGACCGGCTCAACCCCCTGTCCCGGCAGATCCCGTCATATTTTGGTTTCCGCCCCTCGGCGAGGGCCTTCTTCCGCTTGGCATCCAGAACCTCGGGCGAGCAGGTACAGTAGTAGGCCTTCCCCTCGTCGATCAGCTTCTGCACCATCTCCCGGTGGATGTCCACCCGCTCCGCTTGGAAGTATGGTCCTTCGTCCCAGTTCAACCCGAGCCAGGTCATCGCGTCCAGGATCGCCTGCGTCGATTCATCCGTCGAGCGCGCCTGGTCGGTATCTTCGATCCTGAGGATGAACGTGCCTCCGCACCGCCGCGTATAGAGCCAGTTGAACAGGGCTGTCCGGGCACCACCGATATGGAGGAAGCCAGTCGGCGACGGGGCAAAACGTGTTCTCACCATGTCTTTCGTCATCTTTCATCACCTGATGGAAATTGTTTCCGCCGGAAATGATATCATCCAGAAGCGGTCTGATCTTTGCACGAAACGCAACAGCATATAGGTCCACACGTGATCTTTTGTCAAGGCGGATTTGCTAGACATCCCACTTCACAATCCCCAATCACCCTGAAATTATGCTTGACAATTGAGCCCATTTATAATCTACTTCCACCCTTTATTCGGTATCTCTCCGTTTGGGGGAGGAACCATTTTTAACGGTGGGAAAGGGATTTTTTGAAGATCAACGTCAGCAACATCCCCGAGGGGGGAATAAACCTCCGATTCGAAAGGAATGGAGAATGGTTCCAGCAGCGCCTGCCGGAGACAGGATCGGAGGGGGGGTTCGTCCTTAACCGGGTTGACGTCGCCTGCGCCGTCCGGAGGATGAAAGAAAATGTCTTTCTCGAAGGAAGCGTTGCGACCGCCGCGGAGATGCCCTGCAGTCGCTGCCTTGAAACGACCCATTTGTCGCTTCAATCCCCGTTCCATTATACGTTCGCCCCTCCCCCTTCCCTGCCGCAAGAGGATGTGGAGCTGAGCGCAACAGATCTCGATTTCGCGTACTACGAGGAGGATGTAATCGATCTGGACGCGACGGTCTTCGAACAGATTCTGCTCCAGATTCCATTTAAACCGCTCTGCGCGGAGTCCTGCCGAGGGCTTTGTCCCCATTGCGGCGCCAACCTGAATGCGACAAGTTGCGATTGTCGGGGCGAACTCCCCGATGAACGACTTGCGATTTTGAAACAATTCAAAGCTCAACCTTAAGGAGAGAGGGGTTACACATTATGGCAAATCCAATCAAGAGACATTCCAAATCCAGAAAAAACATGAGAAGGGCGCACGATTTTCTGAAGCCGGTCATCGCTTCCGCATGTCCGCAATGCCATGAACCCAAGCTGCCCCACCATGTCTGCCCCAACTGCGGCGCTTACAGGGGCAGGGAAATCGTCCCGATCGAAAAATCATCCTGAACCACCGGAAGAGGGAGCATCCATGGGCAGATTCGCTCTTGTATTTCCGGGACAGGGATCGCAGCACCCCGGGATGGGTCAGGACCTGTATCGCGGACATCAGAGCGTGAGAGACCTGTTTGCTGAGGCCGGAAATGTTTTCGGCATGGACATGGTTTCGCTTTGTTTCACGGGACCTCAGGAACTTCTCGATCTGACGGTGAATACGCAGACCGCCGTCCTCACGATGGAGATTGCCGCCTGGCTTGCTTTTTCCGAGCGAGTGGCGGTGAAACCGTTTGTTATGGCGGGTCACAGCCTCGGGGAGTATGCCGCCCTGCATGCGGCAGGCGCTATTGGCCTGCGCGAATGCCTTTCCGCTGTCCATCGGAGGGCACAGCTTCACCAGGAGGCCGTTCCCGTTGGCGAAGGCGCGATGGCAGCGATTCTTGGCCTCCCACGGGAGGAAGTGGAGGCGTTGTGCCGTGAACGCGACGCGGAAGATCATGCCGTGGCCATCTCGATCGAAAATGCCCCCGGCCAGATCGTCATCTCCGGGCACGCGGGAGCGGTTTCAGAGGTTATCACAGCGGCAGGAACCAGAGAAGGCGCCCGGGCGGTCCTTCTTCCGATCAGCGTCCCCTGCCACTGTCGGCTCCTGCAAAGGGCTGCCGAACAGTTCGCGACCACTCTTGGAGAAATCGAGTTCCGGAATTGCGAGCCACCCGTCATTCCCAACTGCGACCCCTTGTCTCTCCACTCACCGGATCGGACGCAGGAATTTCTTGTTCGCCAGATCACATCCCCCGTTCGTTGGAGAGAAACGATCACAAGGATGGCAGAGATGGGTGTCGACACCATCGTGGAGATTGGCCCCAAAAGGATCCTTTCCGGACTCATCCGGCGGATCGACCGGCGGTTCCGCCTCCTCAACGTTGAAGATGAGGCGTCGCTGGAAATGACCGCAGCGGCATTGAATTAAGGAGATTGTTATGACACTGGAAGAAAAAGTCACCAGCATTATCGTGGAGCAACTGGATGTCACAAAGGAGGAGTGCGTTCCTGAAGCCTCGTTTATCGACGATCTGGGGGCCGATTCCCTCGACCTCGTCGAACTGATCATGGAGATGGAGGAAACCTTCGATATCCAGATCGCCGACAACGAACTCCAGCAGATCCGCTCGATCAAGGATGTTTTGGATTACCTTCGGAACAAGGGCGTCGCATGGCATGAGTAGCCTTCGACAAGCTCAGACCCGTTAGCCGTTCGCCCCATCTTGTTTAAGAGCATGAGCTGCGATCCTGTCGGGTAGTCGAATGGCAGCCGAGAAGCCACCACAGAAGGCTTGTGATCCAACGCGGCACAAAGGGAGGAACGGTTGAAAAGAAGGGTTGTAATAACAGGCATGGGCGCCGTCACACCGCTCGGCAACACCGTCGCAGAGACTTGGGAGGGAATCTGCCTCGGAAGATCCGGCGTTGCGCCCATCACCCGCTTTGACTGCACGGCCTTCGAGACGAAGATCGCCGGCGAGGTCAAGGGGTTCGACCCGCTCCAGTATGTGGGCAAAAAAGAGCTGCGGCGTTTCGATGATTTCATCATCTACGCCCTGGCTGCCGCCGAAATGGCCATGGCCGACGCCGGACTGATCATCGACGAGCAAATGGCGGAACGGACCGGTGTGATCATCGGCTCCGCCATCGGTGGTTTGGCAACGATTGAGAAGGAAAAAGAGGCGATCTTCCTGGGAGGACCTCGAAAGATGGCCACCTTTACTATCCCCGCCGTACTGGCCAACCTCGCCGCCGGTCATGTCTCGATTCGGTTCCAGGCGAAAGGACCGATCAGCTGCACCGTGACGGCCTGCGCTTCAGGAAGCTGCGCCATCGGGGACGCCGCCCGGGTCATCGCCAACGGTTACGCCGATATCATGATCGCCGGAGGAGTGGAGGCGGCAGTTACCCCTCTCTGTGTTGCCGGATTCAATGCAATGAGGGCGCTCTCCCGGCGCAACGACGAGCCACAAAGGGCAAGCCGCCCTTTTGAGCGCGACCGCGACGGTTTTGTCATTGGAGAGGGTTCAGGGGTCGTCGTCCTCGAGGCCCTGTCGCACGCGCAGGAACGGGGCGCCCGGATCCAGGGTGAACTTGCAGGCTATGGCGTCACAAGCGACGCCTTTCACATGGTTGCCCCACCGCCGGGGCATGAGGGCGCCGCCCGCAGCATGAAGGCCGCCCTGCAAGATGCGGTAATGGATGCCGCCGAAGTCGACTACATCAATGCCCACGGAACCTCCACACCCCTGAATGACGTCTGCGAAACGGAAGCCATCAAGACGCTCTTCGCCAAACACGCGCAGAGACTTGCCATCAGTTCGACGAAATCAATGACGGGCCACATGCTTGGCGCGGCCGGAGCGGTGGAGGCGATCCTTTGCCTGAAGGCGATCGCCGAGGGGGTGCTCCCCCCAACGATCAACCTGGATCACCCTGACCCAGCCTGTGACCTGGACTACGTCCCCCATCAAGCAAGAAAGAAGGAGATTCGGACGGCGATGTCCAACACCTTTGGCTTCGGCGGGGTGAATGCCGTCCTGATCTTCCGGAAATTTGAGGAATAGGAATGACGGTGGAAAAAATCATCATCGGCGCAGACCATGGGGGATTTTCACTAAAAGAGTCTCTTAAACGCTTCCTTGCGGAGATGGGGTTCGCCGTCACCGACGTCGGGACGGACAGCGACCGCGCCGCGGATTACCCCGATTTCGGCGCAAAGGCAGCCGGTGCTGTTTCTTCCGGTCTTTTCCCGAGAGGGATTCTAATCTGCGGTTCCGGCGTGGGGATGTCCATCGTCGCCAACCGTTTCCCCGGCGTCCGGGCCGCCCTCTGCCTCGACGAGGAGACAGCGCGACTGAGCCGGATGCACAATGATGCCAACATTCTGGTTCTCGCGGGAAGAAAAACAGACCCGGAGACGGCCAGAAAGATCGTTCGGACCTGGCTTTCGACCCCATTCGAAGGGGGGCGTCATCAGAGGCGTCTCGACAAAATCCGTGAGATCGATTTGAAATAGAAACAGGAGAAAAAGAAACCCATGTCTTATCTGATGCAGACCGACCCGGAGGTCGCGGAGGCAATTCTCCAGGAAACCCGGCGACAATCCGGAAAGTTGGAAATGATCGCCTCGGAAAACTTCGTCAGCGAGGCCGTTCTGGAGGCCCAGGGAAGCGTCATGACGAACAAGTACGCAGAGGGCTATCCGGGCCGGCGATATTATGGAGGATGCGAGTTCGTCGACATCGTGGAGCGGCTGGCCATTGCCCGGAGCAAGCAACTTTTCGGGGCGGAACACGCCAATGTTCAGCCCCACGCAGGCGTTCAGGCCAATATGGCAGTCTATTTCACAGTACTTCAACCGGGCGACACAATCCTCGGGATGAACCTCTCCCATGGGGGTCATCTTTCGCACGGAAGTCCGGCCAGTTTCTCGGGAAAGTTCTACCGCGGCGTCTTCTACGGCGTGGACCGGAAGACGGAAACCATCGATTTCAACGAGGTCGAAACCCTCGCGAAGAAACACCGCCCGAAGATCATCGTCGTCGGCGCCAGCGCCTACCCTCGGACCATCGATTATGAAAAATTCAGGATCATTGCCGATGAGGTCGGGGCGCTGATCCTAGCCGATATCGCCCACATCGGCGGTCTCGTCGCCGCCGGTCTCCATCCGTCGCCGGTCCCCTGCTGCGAGTTTGTCACGATGACCACCCACAAAACCCTGAGGGGCCCACGCGCTGGACTCATCCTTTGCAAGAAGGAATTTGCCCAGGCCGTGGATGAGAAGATCTTCCCCGGGATGCAGGGCGGCCCCCTGATGCACATCATCGCTGCCAAGGCGGTGGCGTTCAAGGAGGCCCTTTCCGAAGAGTTCAGGCAATATCAGGCCCAGATCATAAAAAATGCGAGAACCCTTGCCGATGAGCTTCTTGCGGATGGCTTCCGTCTCGTCTCCGGCGGCACGGACAACCACCTGATGCTTGTTGACCTGACCGACCTTGGCATCACGGGCATCGAGGCTCAGGAAACACTCGACCGGACGGGCATCACAATCAACAAGAACCGGATCCCGTACGACACGAAAGGAGCCCAGGTGACAAGCGGCATCCGCATCGGCACGCCCGCCCTGACTACCCGAGGGATGAAAGAGCCGGAGATGAAACAGATCGCCGGTTTCTTCTCCGCCGTGCTCCGGGATATCAACAACGAAAAGCGCCTGAGCGAGGTCCGGGAAGAGGTCCGGTTTCTCTGTGAGCGATTTCCCCTTTATCCGGAACGGATCCGGGAAAACCGGTAACCCCCGGCCCAACCAGAGGTGACCCTTAAGCCATGCAAGGGATCGAACAGGGCGAACAACGGAACAGCGAAACGGACGGACGGCCCACATGGGACGATTATTTCCTGGACATCGTCGGGCTTGTGGCGAAGCGAGCCACTTGTCTCAGGCGATGCGTCGGCGCGGCCCTGGTCCGAGACAGGCGGATCCTCTCTACGGGGTATAACGGCGCCCCCTCAGGGCTGCGCCATTGCCTGGAAATCGGTTGTCTCCGTGAACAAAACCATATCCCCTCCGGTGAACGACATGAGCTCTGCCGGGGACTCCACGCCGAGCAGAATGCCATCATCCAGGCGGCACTGCACGGGGTCAGCGTAAAAGGGGCGACCCTCTACTGCACGAACCATCCCTGCATCATCTGCGCGAAGATGATCATCAACGCCGGCATCGTCCGGATCGTGATCGGGGGCGATTACCGCGACAGTCTCGCGGAAGAGATGCTCAAAGAGGCCAAAATCGAAGTGAGCCGACGATGAAATGCCCCTTCTGCGCATACAGTGAAAACAAGGTGATCGACTCACGGATCAGCAAGGACGGTGACGCAATCCGGCGGCGGCGTGAGTGTCTCGGCTGCGGCAAGCGCTTCACAACCTACGAATTCGTCGAAGAGGTCCTGCCCGTGGTCGTCAAAAAGGACGGCCGCCGGGAACCTTTCGACCGGACAAAGATCCGCTCCGGGATCAAGAAGGCCTGCGAAAAGCGCCCGATCAGCACGGACGCCATCGAGACCCTGGTGGACAATGTTGAGCGCGCCTTTCAGGATTATCAGGGGAAGGAAATATTCTCCACAGCCATCGGCGAAAAGGTGATGCAGGAGCTTCAGACCCTTGACGGTGTCGCCTATGTCCGTTTTGCATCGGTTTACCGTCAGTTCCGGGATGTCAGCGACTTCCTTGATGAATTGAAGGACCTCCTCCCCGCGAAGCAGGATGGAGAGACCGGAAATACGGGAGGATAGAAAGGTGTTCACGGGAATCACAGCCGCGCTCGGTTCCGTCCGTCGCCTGACGCACCGGGGGGAGGACGCCCTTCTGGAGATCGAGACTTCCCTCGACCTGGGTGACGTCCGGATCGGCGACAGCATCGCCGTCAGCGGCGCGTGCCTGACCGTAACCACGAAGGCCGACCGAATCTTCACTGCGGATCTCTCCGCAGAGACCCTTTCCCTAACGACGCTCCGGAGCCTGAAGACGGGCGACCGGGTCAACCTGGAAAAGGCGCTGCGCGTCATGGACCGCCTCGGAGGGCACATCGTCCTCGGCCATGTGGACGGCATCGGAAGGATTGTGGAAGAAACCCGCCGCTCCCGCTCCATCGTATTCGGTTTCGAAATTGATCCGACGCTGGATCGCTATGTCGTCGCCAAAGGATCGGTCACCGTGGACGGCATCAGTTTGACCGTCAACCGCTGTGAAAAGAATATTTTTTATGTTAACATCATCCCGCACACGGCGGCAGGAACAACCCTCGGATTCAAAAAAATGGCCGATGCCGTCAACATTGAAACGGATATCATTGCAAGATATCTGGAGAAACTGATTTCAACCGGGAAGAAACCTGACGGTGCAACCCGGCCGACAGACAGGCCGGCAGGGGGAGTGGATGTGGAGATGCTCGCAAGATACGGATTTTTGAAATAACGGAAAAGGGGCTTTGTCCCCACAGGGAGAGAACATGGGTATCAGCGCCATCAAGGAAGCCATTGTCGATATCAAAAGCGGAAAGATGGTCATCCTCGTTGACGACGAGGATCGGGAAAACGAAGGGGATCTCTGCATGGCGGCCGAGTTCGTCACGCCGGAAGCAGTCAATTTCATGGCCCGATACGGGCGAGGGCTCATCTGCCTCACGCTTACCGAAGAAAATGCGGACAAGCTGCGCCTGATGCCGATGGTCCGCGACAACCGGTCCCGTTTCGGTACCGCCTTCACGGTCTCCATCGAGGCGAAACAAGGTGTCACCACCGGAATCTCGGCAGCAGACCGGGCGACAACGATCCGGGCCGCCGTGGCCGACGACGCGAAACCGGACGACCTTGTCAGCCCCGGCCACATCTTCCCAATCCGTGCCAGACGCGGGGGGGTGCTCGTGCGAACAGGCCAGACGGAAGGCTCCGTCGATCTTGCCCGTCTCGCCGGCAAGAAACCCGCCGGCGTCATCTGCGAAGTAATGAAGGATGACGGAACGATGGCCCGAATGCCCGATCTGGAGATCTTTGCCCGGGAGTTTGGTTTGAAGATCGTTACGATCAAGGATCTTATCGACTTCCGGATGCAGCACGAGTCGCTGGTCCGCCGGGCGGCGACTGCCACGATTCCTACCCGATACGGGGGCGAATTCAAGCTGGTCGTCTATGAAAATGATGTGGACGAGATGAAGCACGTGGCCCTGATCAAAGGCGACATTACCGCGGAGGACGAGGTTCTGGTCCGCGTTCATTCGGAATGCCTGACAGGCGATGTCTTCGGCTCTGAGCGGTGCGACTGCGGCGATCAACTCCAGCGGGCCATGAAGATGGTGGCAGAAGCCGGCCGGGGCGTGATTGTCTATATGCACCAGGAGGGCCGGGGAATCGGTCTCGTCAACAAGATCAAGGCCTATGAACTCCAGGAGCACGGTCAGGACACCGTGGAAGCAAACATCACGCTCGGCTTCAAGGAGGATCTCCGGGATTACGGTATCGGCGCCCAGATCCTCGCCGACATCGGAGTACGGAAGATGCGGCTGCTCACGAACAACCCGAAGAAGATCGTGGGTCTAGAAGGATACGGCCTGACCATCACGGAACGGGTCCCGATCGAGATCCTGCCGAATGAAAACAACATCCAGTATCTCCAGACCAAGAGGCAGAAGATGGGACACATCCTGAAAGCATAGACAGGAAACAACCGATTTAATGGGAGAAATAGCCATGCCAAAAATCATCGAAGGAATGATCGTCGCGAAGGGAATGAGGTTCGGCATCGTCGCAAGCCGTTTCAATGACTTCATCAGCAGTCGCCTGATCGAAGGGGCCGTTGACGCCCTGACGCGGGCCGGCGCGGACGAGAAAGAGATCCAGATCGTCCGGGTGCCTGGCGCATTCGAGTTGCCGCTCACCGCAAAGAAGATGGCGAAAAGCGGCCGCTTTGACGCCGTAATCTGCCTCGGCGCGGTCATCCGCGGCGCCACACCTCACTTCGAATATATCAGCGCCGAGGTCTCCAAGGGAATCGCGATGGTCGGACTGGAGACCGAGATACCTGTGGCGTTCGGTGTTCTGACGACGGACACCATTGAGCAGGCGATTGAACGGGCAGGCGCCAAGGCGGGAAACAAGGGGTGGGACGCTGCAATGTCTGCTATCGAGATGGTTGATCTTTTCAGAAAATTGTAATAGACACCCGGCACGATACGGCTGCTCTGATTACCGGACCAAGATCTGAGGGATGCATGCACCAGCGGCGAAAGGCAAGAGAGGTTACCCTTCAGGTTCTTTATGCGCTTGATGCACACGGAATCGACCTGCAGGAATCTATAGCCCTGTTCTGGGCCAATTTCGACGCGCCGGAAGATGCGAGAAAATTTTCTTCCCTCTTGATCGAAGGAACCTGGAACAACAGAGAGCAGATCGACAGCCTGATCGGAGGCAGTTCAGAAAACTGGACGATGGCAAGGATGTCCCGCGTGGACAAGAGCATCCTCCGGATGGCCGTTTACGAACTTCTGTTCTGCCGGGATATCCCTCCCAAAGTCACGCTGAACGAGGCGATCGACCTCGGAAAGGTATACGGCTCCGAAAACTCGGGGGCGTTCATCAACGGTATTCTCGACGACCTCTACGGAAAGCTGCGCAGGAAGGATGAAGATCAAGATATCCCAAACGCCACCGGAAGCCCTGAACCATGACACCCTGATCCTGGGTTTCTTTTCTGATGAAAGGCCGCCGAAAGGTTACTGCGGTCTGGTGGACTGGCGTCTCAACGGGCTCATCTCCACCGAGATCGCCCAAGGGAGGATTTCCGGCGATTTCCCGGAGAAACTACTCTATGCCTTTCCCAGGCGCATCCGTATCTCCCGTCTGCTCCTCTTCGGTTTGGGATCACTTTCTGCACTGACCCACGACCGGCTCTACAACACCGGTTATGAGATGGCACAAACTGTAAGCGGTCTCCGTGCAAATGACCTGGTCCTCCCCATTCCTGCCGCCGGACGCGGAGCCCTGAAACTCTCCGGCATGGTCGAAGCCATGCTCACAGGCCTCTTTGACGGTTTCGCGCACAAACAGGAGGAGCTCCCTGCCATTCACCTGGAGATCCCGGTCAGGGAGGATCAAGCAGACGAGGTCAGCGTGGGGTTGGACCTTTTCCGGCAGCACATAGGAGCGGCAGGAATCGAAACCATGGAGTTGGAATAACCCGGTGACGTGAGACTGGCATCCGGGGAGAGATTTGAAATCTGTCCCCCACGAAGTAAAGGGAAAATTGGATTGAAAGGCTTGGTCTGATGTGCTACGAAGGGCGCCAATGGGACAGATTTGAAATCTGTCCCCGTTAGGGGAGCGATGCATGGACAGAAAGTACAACCCGATAGAGATTGAAGAGCGGTGGCAGAAACATTGGGAAGAGAAGCAGATTTTCCAGGTCACGGAAGACCCGGATAAAAAGAAATACTATCTTCTCGAGATGTTCCCCTACCCTTCCGGCCGGATCCACATCGGCCATGTGCGGAACTATACGATCGGCGATGTCGTCGCCCGGTACAAGCGGATGAAGGGGTTCAACGTCCTCCATCCGATGGGCTGGGACGCCTTCGGCATGCCGGCGGAGAACGCGGCCATTGAACGGAGCGTCCATCCCTCCGTCTGGACCCATGAAAATATCGAAAACATGCGGCGCCAGCTCAAGCGGATGGGCTTCAGCTATGACTGGAACCGGGAGCTCGCAACCTGCGAACCCGAATATTACAAATGGGAGCAACTCTTTTTCCTCCGGATGTACGAGAAGGGGCTTGCCTACAAGAAGAGCTCCACGGTGAACTGGTGCCCCAAATGCGAAACGGTCCTCGCCAATGAGCAGGTGGAGGCGGGCCTCTGCTGGCGTTGCAGCTCGGAGGTCGGGGAACAGTACCTGAACCAGTGGTTCTTCCGGATCACCGCCTACATCGACGAGCTCCTCGACTACTGCGACCGCCTCCCCGGCTGGCCCGAGCGGGTTCTGACGATGCAGAGAAACTGGATCGGGAAGAGCTATGGATGCGAGGCCTCCTTCCCGATGGCCGATGGGAAGGGCGAGATCCAGGTCTTCACCACGCGCCAGGACACGATCTTCGGCGCCACTTTCATGCTGGTCGCCGCCGAACATCCCCTTGTGATGGATCTCGTCCGAGGAAAGGGCTGCGAAGGATCGGTCCGTAATTTCGTAGAGAATATCAAGAAACAGGACAAGAAGATCCGGACCTCCGAATCCTATGTTAAGGAGGGCATCTTCCTTGAGGCGTATTGTCTGAACCCGGCCACGGGGCGGAAAATGCCGATCTATGCGGCGAACTTCGTCCTCGCCGATTACGGCACCGGCTGCGTCATGGCGGTCCCCACCCATGACCAGCGCGACTTCGAGTTCGCAAAGAAGTTCAACCTGCCGCTCATCGTCGTCATCCAGCCCCCTGACCGGGCGCTGAACGTCCAGACGATGACCGAGGCCTACACCGGCGAGGGCATCCTCGTCAACTCAGGCCCCTTCGACGGCCTGGAGAATCTTAAGGCCCTCGATGCGATCGCTGATCATCTCGCGTCGATTGGCCGGGGCAAGAAAACGGTCCAGTACCGCCTGCGTGACTGGGGAATCTCCCGCCAGCGTTACTGGGGCGCCCCCATCCCGATGATCCTCTGCGAAACGTGTGGAACCGTTCCTGTTCCCGAGGAGGATCTCCCGGTGATCCTTCCCCGTGACGTCGAGTTCACCGGCGAGGGCGGCTCACCACTCGCAAAATACAAACCCTTCGTCGAAGTGACCTGCCCCGCTTGCGGAAAACCGGCGCGGCGCGAAACGGACACGATGGATACCTTCGTCGAGTCCTCCTGGTACTTCGACCGCTTCTGTTCGGCCCGCCACGATGTAACACCGGGTCTCGACCGAAAAAAACTGGACTACTGGATGCCAGTGGATCAGTACATCGGCGGCATCGAACATGCGATCCTGCATCTCCTCTATGCAAGGTTCTATACGAAGATGCTCCGGGATTTCGGATTTCTCGGTGTTGACGAACCCTTCACAAACCTCCTTACACAGGGAATGGTCTGCAAGGAGACGATGCGCTGCCCTGAACATGGGTACCTCTTCCCGGAGGAGGCCAAAGAGGGAAAGTGTACGCAGTGCGGCCTGGATGTTCAGATCGGAAAAACAGAGAAGATGTCAAAGTCACTCAAGAATGTCGTGGATCCGGACTATCTTGTCCAGGCCTACGGCGCCGACACAGCGCGAATCTTCTGCCTCTTTGCCTCACCTCCGGAAAAGGATCTCGAGTGGAGCGACCAGGGGGTCGACGGCTCTTTCCGATTCCTGAGCCGTATCTGGCGGATCGCGATGGATTACCTGGAGGAGATCCGGGATGTAGAACCCTTTGCCGGCTCGGAAACACTGGAGGGCGATCTAAAGGCCCTGCGACGGAAGACACACCAGACGATCCGAAAGGTGACCGCCGACATCGAGGAGCGGTTCCACTTTAATACGGCGATCAGCGCCGTGATGGAGCTGGTGAACACACTTTACCAGCTTCCACACCCGAAGGCGGATGACCGGCTCGGTTTTTCCGTTGTCCGCGAGACGGTCGAAACGATCATCCTGCTTCTCGCACCCCTGGTTCCCCATATCACCGAAGAGCTCTGGACGCTCCTCGACCGGAAGGGGAGCCTGGCCGATGCGGCTTGGCCCGCCTTCGACCACACAGTCGCCTCGGAAGAGGAAATTACGATCGTGATCCAGATCAACGGCAAGGTGCGAAGCCGGATCACCCTCCCTGCCGATGAGGAGGGCGACAATATCAAGACCCTCGCGCTTGCGGAAGAACGAATCGCAAGCCTCACCGCCGGGAAAACGATCATCAAGGTGGTGTATGTCCCGAAGAAGCTGGTGAATATCGTTATTCCGGGATAACCTCTGCAAATGGGAACATGATGCCGCCCTTCGATACCGCTCCCACATCCGTTCGCCCCCTTCGACAGGCTCAGGGCGATCGGAAACCCCGTTCGTGCTGAGCCTGTCGAAGCATCGAAGGGCATCGCGGTCCTCAGGACAGGCATCGTGCTGATTGTGGGAAAAAGAGATAAAAGATGTGCGGCATTAATTTCAGGAAGAAAAGACTACCTTATCGGGGAATGCGGAGGGGTGTTCTGCTGCTTCTGGCGTCTCTTCTTGTTGCCGGCTGCGGGTACCGTTTCGCTGGAGAAGAATCGGTCGCACCCGCCTTCCGGACGGTCTTTGTCGATACCTTCGCGAACAGGACCAGCGAGCCCTACGCGGAGAACATTTTCCGCAGCGCCTTCATCGGCCGGTTCGTCCAGGAGGGCCGTTTCAAGCCGGCCCACAGCCGGAGCGAAGCGGATCTGATCTGCCGGGCGAGCGTTCGCAGCCTCCAGGCCGCGCCGCTCGCCTACAAGGCAAACAACCTTACGGCCGAAGACCGGATCACGGTTACGCTTGAGATCTCCTTCGAGGAGAGGGAAAGCGGACGGGTAATCTGGACAGAGCGGTCCTTTGTCGGCACGGGGGATTATTCTGTAACCACCGCAGGCGTGACGGATTCCAGCCGCAAGAATGCCCTTGTGAAACTGGCCAACGACTCGGCCGAGAGGGCCTATCGGCTGATGATGTCCGGTTTCTGAGAAGGGGGAGGGAGGTTTGATAGCGAAATGACGAGAACTGCCGGTTTCCATGCGATTGTAGCTGTCTGTTTCACCATTCTGTGTGCACCCCTCGTCGCCGCCTCCGCGCAGATCGTCCCCTTTGAGAGTGCGAATGAAAGCCCGCTTGTCCGGATTTACGGGTTGCCAGGCACCGGAAATGCGACTCTGCTTCCCCAGGGCCGAACGGAAGTTGGACTGAACGTCGCTCTGTCCAGCAACTACGCCGTCAATGACAATTCGCGTGAGGATATCATCCTCGATGGAGAGACAACCCGCTTCACGGTTGCAGCACGTTACGGCCTGCTCCCAGGGCTGGAGCTCGGCATCAAAATACCCTATATCAGCCATAACGGTGGATTTTTAGACGGTTTTATCGAAAGCTATCACAGCGCCCTCGGTTTGCCGAACGGGGGACGTGATCAGGCGCCGCGAAATCGTCTTCTCTATCGTTACCGGCGTGACGGTGTCGAAAAAATCCGAATGGATTCTTCCGGTTCTGGCATCGGCGATGTGCTTCTGACGGCGGCCCTTCCGTTATCTGAAGAGAAAAACCAGGGCATGACCCTGAATGCCGCTCTCAAGCTCCCCACGGGAGACAGCGATCAGCTCCGGGGAAGCGGCAGCACGGACCTCTCCTTGTGGTTGCACGAAGGAATCGGAGGCACATTTGCGACCGGCGGGAACTGGGCCTCTTACGGATCGGCTGGATTGCTTTTCATGACAAAGGGAACAGTGCTTCCCGACCAGCAAAAAAGGTGGGTTGGTTTCGGCAGCCTGGGCATAGGTTGGGCGCCGCTGGACTGGCTCTCTTTCAAGGTGCAGGCAGACGCGCACACACCTTTTTTCAGCGACAGCGACCTGAAAGAGATCGCCGCCAATGCGGTACAACTGATCGTCGGGGGAACGATCTCATTCTCCGAAAGAACGGCTCTCGATATCGGCGTTTCGGAAGACCTTACCGTGAATACATCACCGGATGTCGTTTTCTATTTCACCTTGCGCACCCGGTTTTGATACGGTTCATAAAGAGGATCGGTCCCTGCCAAGATGCGAACCATTTCGGCGTGGATGAGGCTGTTGGAGGCGAGCATATTCCGGGAATGGAGATGATACGGATCACCGCAGAGGTCGGTCACCCCCCCCCCGGCCTCTTCGACGAGGAGCCAACCGGCAGCGGTGTCCCAGGGCATGAGTTTCAGTTCCCAGAAGCCGTCGAACCGGCCTGCCGCGAGATATGCAAGATCCAGGGCGGCCGATCCCGCCCGCCGGACCGCCTGGGCGCTCAAAGCCATCACCTCGAAGTAATTGATGTTGTTGTTCCGATCTTCGCGGATATCGTAAGGAAAACCGGTCGCCAGCAAACTGCGGGAGAGCGTTTCCGTCCTGGATACGGTAAGACGTTTGCCGTTCAGGAAGGCGCCTGCCCCCCTCTCCGCCGTAAAGAGCTCGTCGAGCATCGGGTTATAGACGACGCCGAGCATGATCACGCCTGTTACCTCAAGTGCAATGGAGACACAGAAAACCGGATAGCCATGGGCGTAATTCGTCGTCCCATCGAGCGGATCAATGATCCAGCGGAAGTCGGAACCGTTTGTGGTTTCCGGGGACTCTTCCGTCAGGATATCGTGCATGGGAAACTCCCGTCGGATCCGCTCGACAATCAGCAATTCGGAGAGTCGATCCGCCTCCGTGACAAGGTTGATCTCCCCTTTGTATTGGATGAAATGCCTGTCATGGAGCCGCCCCCGGAGAAGATCTCCTGCCTCTCGGGCCACAGCCTCGATCAATGTTCTGCAAGCGTCCATCGTCATCCGTTGTCATCCCTGAAAATACGGGTGCATCGCGCCCCCTCCGCAGAACCGGGACAAGATCCCTGTCCTGCTACTGAAGACGGCACTCCTCTTTGGTTCACCCAAACAGCCATACCAGCATAAAAGGGGACAAATATCCAGCAGAAATTGGCCCCTTCCGACCCGGCTATCTTAAATCCTCCACTGCTACGTGTCATCTTTATGTTGCGCCGCGGCTAAAATGGTGTTAGCCTCACAACCGATTTAGATGAGGATCGGTTTCAATGGACGAGAAAAATGATATTCCAGCGGCGGAGAACGTACCACCTCCGCAGGAGACTATTCAGGATTTAAAGGCCCTGCGGGAGGCCGGCGGTCTATCTCTGCCAGATATCTTCGAAACGACACGGGTCGGTCTCGTCTACCTCGCAGCAGTGGAGAGCGGTGAGTTCAATCGCCTCCCACCTCCCGTGTACGCGAGAAATTTCATCCGGAAATACGCTTGGGCGGTAGGAGTCGACGAAAAACCGATCATCAACCGCTATGAAAAATATCTGGAAACCCTGAAACCGACCAGCGAAGAGACGGAGATACAGAAACCCTGGCCGGAAACCGGCGGACGCAATCGGTTTCTCGTCGCAAGCCTTGCCGCCGTAGTCATTGTCGGCGCCTTGGTCTCGGCCCTTTTCCTCTATGACCAGACCGAGAAACCTGCCACACTTGCGCCGGTCGGGGAGTCACTTTCCCCGGCGCCAGTCATC
>SESD01000874.1_pt1 | contig 17713 bp, 14 predicted proteins | sample 3171411 | NCBI WGS metagenome assembly SESD01 (sample SAMN06051880, study PRJNA518727) | freshwater metagenome | biome: subpolar coniferous forest; feature: holomictic lake; material: water; isolation source: holomictic Lake 442, 16.5 m depth | place: Canada: near Kenora, Ontario | collected...
TGGAAGTGAGAGTTAAAAGATGAATTTAAAAAATAGGTATTTTTTTAAATTCTTGATCTCAAGTGATCTCGAGCAAGTGGTTAATTAAGAAGAAAAATAAGCAGTATTTTAGTTTTCTTCGAGATTTGGCAGTTTAAGGGGTATTGATTACCTAGCCCCGATTTTATAAGGGGTGAATTTTTTTTAATAATGTTTAATTTAATTAGGATAGTAAAAATGAAAAAAAGTATTTTAGCAGTAGCAGTATTATCAATGTTCGCAGGTGTTTCTCAAGCTGATAGTATTGATGGCGGAACTGCTGCCGGTGTAATTGATCTATTTCAAGTTGGTGCTACTACGGAAACAGATTCAGGCGTAGGTATTACTTCTTTATCGCAGACTGCTGCAGGTGGATCTATCGCCTTAATCCAAGGTAATGTTGTTGATAATATTACCACTATTGGTCAAGCAGGCGCTTCAACAGCCAATGTAAGTATCAATGCCCAACTTCCTGATAATACAATAACAGGCGGTGGTGATCGAACAACAGGTGCAATCACTGATGTAACTCTAGCAATAGCAGGTGCAGCGGGATCAGCTACAGATCCTCTTACTGCTGCTGGCGGTACTACTAATACGATTACTGTGGCGCAAGCTGCTGATGGCGAAGTGTTAAACATGTCAGTTGACGGCACGTCTAATCAAGTTAATGTTAGTCAAACCTTGGCTGCCAGCATCGTTAACGTAGTTCAACATGGTGACTTGGGTAATATCACTATTTCTCAATAAAACATTTGACGGTAAAAATACTTAAATTCAAAGGGCATGTTGCTTTATGCAGTATGCCTCTTGTTAACGGCTAATATATTTTATAGTGAATAAGCTATTCAAATAACCTGATGACTTAACAAATTTTTTATTCATGAAACATTAATAAATAGTTATTGTACTCAGCATCAGGTTTTTAGTTGCTTGTTTTCACTGTTAAATATAAATTTTTATATACGTAGGGATTAATGACTATGAAATTTAAACAATTAATTGCGCTACCAATCTTGGGATTGGCTTTAGGCAATGTGGCTCACGCGGGTGCTGTGCCACTATTCTCTAGTATCACGGGTAATAACGGTACTATGGTTAAACCCTTAGATATCGATTATACCTTTAATAACAGAGGCTTGACTGTTGCTGTTGCCCCTGATGTAGCGGGTGGTGGTTACACTTTACATGCTACTGGCAATGGAAATACTAACTTTTTCCAAAACTCTTCAGGCGTTGCTACGTCTTCAACGGTTTCAAGTAGTTATGCTTTAACAGCACATTTTAACTCGAGCAGTCACTTTGTTGCAGCAGGTAGTTTAGTCACCATTAATGGCGCACTCATTGATGCTTTGGGCGGTACGGGTACACACAATGGCTTATTGTATTCTGCTGATTTAACTGACTTTGGTTACGATAATTTAAATGGCTCTATGGGTTTCACAACCTTCTTTAATGATCCGGCGGCCTGGTCGAATCAATCCAAGTTTACTGGTGGTTCAACGGGCGAAGTTCTCTATTTATTTGATCAAGTGGGCTTAAACACCGGTCATGGTAATTTAAGTGCTTTAACCGCTGCGCTTGCGGGTGGTGATTTGAGTGTATTGGGTACTAGCACTTTCAGTCCTATTCAGTCAATTGCGACCGTTCCCTTACCTTTACCTGCTGTATTGTTCGGTACCGGCTTAACCGCTTTAATGGGTTTAGGTCGTAAACGTCGTAACAATGCTAAAGCTGTTTAAGCCTCGGCATAATTAGGAGAATTTATTATGGCTATAAAAATTGATACAAATCCAGCAATCAAGACGATTACCCCAGCTACCAATGTAGCATGGGTTAAAAGCAAAGCGACACCAACAGCTGAAACCTTGACACAAACAGGTGGCGATACCGTTTCCATTATCGCTCCAGGAATTGCCACCAAAATTGATTATACACCAAGCTTGTTTGATAATGATTTGACAGGCAATCAAACGGCTAAAAACAAAATATACGGTGGCACTGGTGCTGATATATTAAATGGCGGCACACTTGCGGATGAGTTGTACGGTAATGCAGGCTCTGATGAGCTATTCGGCGGCGCTGATGTTGATAAGTTATTCGGTGGTGATGGCGATGATAACTTGGCTGGCGGAGCAGGCGATGATTTACTGACTGGCGGAGCGGATTCAGATTTATTTGTAGTTGATGCCGGTACTGATAAAGTATTGGATCTTGGCTTGGGTGGAGACAACTTATATGTTGCTGCTGGTGCCACTGCAAATGTGACTACGGCTGCTGATTTTTTAGCCGGTTTTACTTCAGGCAATGATGGCGCTGCTAATTTTGTTAAAAACGGTTTTAACATAAACTTGACAAAAGCAAGCGGTACTCATGGTTTTACTATTTCGTCTAAAAGCGATACGGGTTTGACTTTAACCGGCAGTAAAAATGCTGACATTATTATTGGCGGTGATGGTGCTGATACGCTAATCGGCAATGCAGGTATAGATACACTGAACGGTGGCAAGGGTGATGACAGCCTTAACGGTGGACTCGGCGACGATACACTGATTGGTGGCAAGGGTAATGATACTTTCACTGTTGCTGCTGGTACCGATAGCATTACTGATTTAGGTGATTCAGACGTACTGGTTATTTCTACAATTGCTAATGCAACAGTCGGTAAAAAATGGATTGCTACGGCGGCCACTAATAATACAGGTACTGTTAACATTTTAGCATCTGGCTTGGTTGATTTGACTTTAGCGACTGGTACACACGGCTTTACTGTTTCCAGCGCAGCGGCAAAAGGTATTACTTTAATCGGTTCCGTGCTTGCTGATACACTCACTGGTTCAGCAGCTGGCAAAGACATCTTAATTGGTGGTGTCGGTGCTGATACTATGACGGGTGGTGCGGGTGATGATACTTACTACGTTGACAATGCGTTCGATTCTGTTGTTGAGCTTGACGTCGCCAATGAAAAAGCCGGTGACTCTGTTTATAGTTCAATTAATTACGAATTAACGGCCAATGTAGAAAACCTGATCTTAACCGGTTCTGCCTTATTGGGTACAGGTAACGCTCGGGACAACAAAATTACGGGTAACGTGTTGGGTGATAACGTTCTTGATGGCGGTACTGGTGCTGACACACTAACAGGCGGCGCCGGTAATGACACATTTAAGGTGGATAACATCGGTGATGTCGTAATTGATAAACTAGGCGGTACTGATACGGTCGAAAGTTCAATCACTTATACCTTGGGTAAAACCATTGAAAATCTTACCTTAACCGGAAGTTTTACAGATGCTATCAACGGTACGGGTAACAAGTTGGACAATATCCTGACCGGTAACCTGGGCGACAATACATTAAATGGTGGAGAAGGCGTTGATACTATTTATGGTGGCGAAGGCCTTGATAAAATCATTGGTGGTAAGGGTAATGATATTCTGACCGGTAACGACGGTATTGATACCTTCTTGTATGACACCAAAGCGGCCGGTTTAGATACCATTACTGATTTTAATACCGGTATTGATATCTTACAATTTGCTACAGGTGCACTTAAAGGGTTAGCCGTTGGACAATTAGCGTCTACCGGTTTTATTTCTGGTGCAGGCGTTGTTGCAGCCACTACACTAGCACAGCATTTTATATTCAACACCACTACAGGTGCTTTGTTTTATGATGCGGATGGTAGCGTGGCTAAAGTAGCTGCAGTTCAGATTGAAGTTGTGGGCCTGAATGGTTTTGCTGCTGATTTACATGCAAGCGATATTTGGGGCGTTGCTTAAGTCTTTAATCATTCCGTCTATTGATTGGCGGAGTTGTTAAAATTAAAGGGGGCGTAAGCCCCTTTTTTTATGTCCGTTATTTTTTGTCTAGTGAACTATTTTTAGCTTGATTTTGATGGTCATCAAACTATTTAGGGTGCCTTGCTCCACTATAATGTTTTTGCCAATACCGATTTTTAAGGCTGGAAACCAACACTTTTCCTGTTTTTTGGCTGGGCGCATGGACAAATTGTTCGTTGCTAACATAAATGCCGACATGAGAGTATGAATGGCCGTTAGTATTAAAAAAGACCAAATCACCGGAATGTACGGCATTTTTAGCAATCGGTGGCAAAACCAATGCCATATCTTTTACGGTACGAGGCAGTTTTATGCCCTGTGTTTCGTAAACATGTTTAACAAAGCCACTGCAATCAAAACCTTCTTCGGGTGTTTCTTTGCCATATTTATAAGGAGTCCCTTGTAAACTTAAGGCGTAAGAAACAACAGGAGGGCGGCTGCTTTGAGTTTTGGGTTGAATCTCTGGAACACTGGCACAACCTGAAAATAAAACAAAGGTTATCGGCAACAGTAAACGGATGTATTTATATTGCAGAGTTGTATTGACGAATGTGTTCATAAACTGTTTAGCCAATTCAAATGTCAATTCAGAGTTGTTGGATTAACATAACATAACATCAGGTTATATTAACCATTTATCTTTAAGTTTTTGCCTGTTTAACGCCAGCCACTGGATTGCGATAATAGGAATGGCAGATTCTATTTCATTACTTTCCACCATCTGATAAGCTTCACTAAAATCAACCGTACGAACCCAAATATCTTCATCTTCGTGATCCAGTCCATGAATTCCGCCCACTTTTTCACTATCGACTCTGCCACAAAACAAAGTAATGCGTTCGGAAGCGCCACCGGGTGTGGTGTAAAATTCATTAATCACAAGTAAATCCAGAATCTCGCAGCCGGCTTCTTCGAAAGATTCCCGGTATGCAACTGCATCGGCTGTCTCTCCATCTTCTATGGCACCGGCAACAATTTCTATCAGCCATGCTCTATCGGGTTGTATGAGCGCACCGGCACGAAATTGTTCAATCAGTACAACTTTATCAGTGTGAGGGTCATATAATAAAACGGCAATACAACTGCCTCTGACAAACAGTTCACGGCTTATTTCTGCACTCCAGCCACCGGCATAAAGGGTATGTTTTAAACGGTATTTTTCCATGCGAAAAAAACCGGAATAAACGATTTCCTTTTCGATAATTTCAAATTCTTTTTTCATTACTTTCCTTGGTAAGACACCTTATAAATAACACCCAGCTTATCATCGCTTATCAATACACTACCATTCGGTAGCGTTAACATATCAACCGGACGGCCTAATACGTCACCTTTGTTAGTCAACCAACCGCTGATAAAGTCCTGCTCCGAAATGACTTTTTCTTTATCAAATTTAACTAAAACAACTTTGTAACCTTGGGGAACCGTTCTATTCCAAGAGCCATGTTGCGCCACCAGTAACTGGTTTTGATAGTCAACCGGAAATTGCGTCCCTTTGTAAAAGCGCAGCCCTAAAGGTGCGATATGTGCTTTAAACTTCCAAGCGGGGGCGGTAAATTGTGCACATTTTTTATTTGCCGCTAATTCAGGGTCAGGCGTATCACCACCATGACAATAGGGATAGCCAAAATGTTCGCCTATAACAGACCAGTGATTAAGTTCATCGGCCGGACTATCATCACCTAAATTATCGCGGCCGTTATCCGTAAAAAACAGGGCATTGGTTTCTGGTTGCCAATCAAAGCCGACAGTGTTTCTGATCCCTTTGGCAATAATTTCTAAAGCACTGCCGTCAGCATTTAATCTGACTAGCGAGGCGTAAATGTTTTTGTCAGGATTACAACTATTGCAGGGCGCACCGACTGCAGTGTACAGCTTGTTATCCGGACCAAAACGCAGATATTTCCAGCCATGATGTTTATCAGATGGAAATTGATCATAGATAACAACCAAGTTGGGTGGATTGGCTAAGTGCTGGGTAATATGGTCAAAACGAATAATACGATTAATTTCTGCAACATAAAGCGTTCCGTCTTTAAAGGCTACGCCATTGGGCATATTTAAATTATCTGCAATGACATATCGCTGTTCAGCTACGCCATCATTATTGTTATCTTTGACCGCATAGACTTTATCAGAAACAGTGCCTATATATAAGGTGCCGTTATCATCCAAGGCCAAGCTTCGAGCATTAGGAACATGATCAGCATAAATTGATATTTTAAATCCCTCAGGCAAATGCAGTTGGTTTAAAACAGTCTGAGGGTCAACGGGTGCTGCACACACCAAACAGGTATTCAATAATAGTAGGCAATGCAAACTTCTTTTAAATAAATGCATGGCAGTTACCAATAAAATAAGTAAATTTTGCACTATATTAACATTGTTAATAAATGGTTGAAATCTGTTAATCAATCACCATAATTATAGTGAACAATAATTTAACTGAGGCTATCATTATGATGCGAATATTTCTTTTTCTGGCGACCAATATTGCGATAATGGTCGTGGTCAGTATTATTTTTAATATTTTGGGGTTAAGTGGTACTTTAGATGCCCAAGGTATTGATCTTAATCTAAATGCTTTGCTTGTCATGTCAGCCATTATTGGTATGACAGGCTCGGTTATTTCGCTTGCCATGTCCAAATGGTCAGCTAAACGGGCGATGGGTGTGCATGTTATTGAACAGCCTCAAAACCAAACTGAACAATGGTTAATCGATATTGTTGCCAAGCAAGCGCGCTTGGCAGGCATTGGTATGCCTGAAGTGGGTATTTTTGAAACGCCCGAAGCCAATGCTTTTGCTACCGGTATGAATAAAAATAGTGCCTTGGTTGCTGTAAGTACCGGTTTACTGCAAAACATGAATGCCGATGAAGTAGAAGCAGTGGTTGGGCATGAAATAACCCATGTGGCTAACGGTGATATGGTGACTATGGCGTTAATGCAAGGCGTAGTGAATACCTTCGTGTTCTTTTTTGCAACCATCATTGGCCATTTTGTTGATCGCGTTGTATTTAAAACCGAACGCGGTTATGGCCCTGCTTATTACATTACTCAAATGGTTGCTCAAATTGCCTTGGGCTTTTTGGCTTCAATGTTGGTTATGTGGTTTTCTCGTTACAGAGAGTTTAAGGCCGATGCCGGTGGTGCAAAATTAGCCGGTCCCGAGAAGATGATTGGGGCTTTACGTGCTTTGCAACGGGGTCAAGAGGCTCAAGACCTGCCTGGGCAATTAGCGGCTTTTGGTATTAACGGTGGCGGCGTTAGCCGATTGTTTATGAGTCATCCCCCTTTGGAAGAGCGCATTGCTGCGCTACAAAACAGTCGTTAAGCCATTAGACTTAAAATACAAAAATCATACAAAACGTTAGAAACTTAAAATAATATCTCTACTAAGACACGAAGAGTGCAAGAAAAATGTTGATGCTTGTCCTTTGTGTTTTAGTCGTGCTAAAGCGCCGAATATTTTTTTTATGTCATGAGGCAGGAAAGGATTAAGCTTTATATTATTCATTTCCAGTTAGTTCACGTAAAATCAGTCCTTAAAATTATATTAATTAGCTAAGGAACACCATGAAAAATAGCCTTTTACTCAGTCTTTTGTTGTTTTCTGCAACTGCTTTCTCTGATGATGCCAAAAACGAATGGCATAACACAACCCTATCTGATGCGACCATTGAGAAAATACAGTCGGCTAAATATGATTATAAAAAGTGTGTGGGTAATGAAATGCAAAATTCATCTTATCAACAACAAGATACCCGCAAGGCAACTGACGCTATTATGAAGCAATGTGAAGCTGTTTTAGCCAAGATGCGAATAATCTATACTGAAGCAAAAGTACCTGAAGTGATCGCTGATCGACATTTAAAGCAAATACGCTTACAGACCACACGAGAAGCTTTACAAGGCATGATGTTTTCTGAAGCGTCCCGTAAATCCGGTAATTAATAATATCTAAAAGAGGGCTGCACCTAATGAATCCGATTTATACAATTGATCTATCTCTTAAGCCTACCACCTTCGATTTATGGCATGTCTGTTTGGCCGGTACGGTTGCGTTATTATCCCTGATACTTATTATTTGTTTGTTGGCTATGCTCGTAAGTCTTGCTCGTTGCAAGAAAAAACCGGCAGTGCAAAACAAGCAAGCGTTAGCGCAGACTCCAGAACCTATTATTAAAATAGTGGAGAAAATTGTTGAAGTTGAAAAGCTGGTTTATGCGCCTGCACCAGAACCCGTCATACTTAAAGAATCGACACCCGAAGCTGCCTTGCAATTTTTAGGCTTGCTACAAAAAGAAGCACGTTTCATCGATTTTATTAAAGAAGATATAACCAATTATAGTGATGCGGATGTCGGTGTCGCGGCACGTGTAGTCCATAAAGGCTGTAACAAAGCACTTAATGACCATTTTACTTTAGCCTCTATTCGTAGCGAGCAAGAAGGCGTAAGAATAACTTTGCCACAAGGATTTGATGCCTCGTTGGTAAGATTAACAGGTAATATTGTTGGGTCTGCCCCCTTTACCGGAACGTTGGTTCATAAAGGGTGGCAGGTGACTGAGGTTAGAATGGCTAAATTAACTCAAGGGCATAATGCAAATATTTTGGCGACTGCCGAGGTTGAACTATGAGTCTTTTTGATCATATTAAAAAAGTGCAAGATAACGATCAAGAGTTTAATCAAAACAATCCGGCATGGGGTAACGAAGTCGTTAATACAGAACCTGTTAGCCAACAGTTTACCGAAGCCAACCAAGATAATTCTTCTGACTTAGTGAATTCTGTTGACGCTGTTTCAAATGGATCAAGTCAAGTTACAACAGATTTAGTACCGAAGCGATTTTCAGTGGGTATAGATTTAGGTACAACGCATTGTGTTTTATCTTACGCTGAAATCACAGATAGTGATGATGAAGAGTTTTCTCAGCAGGTTATGGCGATACCTCAGTTAACGTCGCCCGGTGAGGTAGAAGATAGCTTTCAGTTGCCTTCATTTATATATCAGGCGCATGAAGCAGAGCTTGTTATGGGATCAACTGCTTTACCTTGGACTTCAAAGCCCGATTATCTGGTGGGTGAGATAGCACGAACCTTAGGGAGTAAAGTACCCATTCGTTTAATATCCAGTGCTAAAAGTTGGTTATGTCATGCGGGCGTGGATTGTAAAGCGCCGATACTCCCACCCGATGCACCCGAAGAAGTCGAGCGTCTTTCACCATTTCAGGCAACTATCGCTTATCTTCAGCACATAAAAGATGCATGGCAATGCCGGCATCCATCGACCCCTTTAGAAAATCAGGACTTGGTTATTACGGTACCGGCATCATTTGATCCTGCCGCTCGTGAATTGACAATAGAAGCTGCTCGCGCAGTCGGCCTTGGTCAGGCTATTTTATTGGAAGAACCTCAAGCGGCTTTATATAGCTGGATTGAAAAAAGCCAAGGTGATTGGCGTAAGCAAGCGACTTGTGGTGATATTATTTTGGTTATTGATGTGGGTGGTGGCACCACTGACTTATCATTGATCGCCGTTACTGAAAAAGGCGGAAATCTGGAACTCACGCGTGTGGCTGTCGGTGATCATATTTTGTTGGGTGGAGATAATATGGATTTGGCTTTGGCTTATACTGTTAAAGCCAAACTGGAACAAGATGGCAAACGGTTGGAGCCTTGGCAAATACAAGCATTAACGCATAGTTGCCGTGATGCTAAAGAAAAGATATTAACTGATTCTGCCATTGATAATATTCCATTAGTGGTTGCTAATCGTGGTTCTTCGTTGATGTCTGGTAATCTTCGAACCGAATTAACCCGAGAAGAAGTTAATAGAGTTTTGGTTGAAGGCTTTTTACCTCATGTTGCAGTCAGTGAAAAACCTCTAAGCAGAACACGTACCGGTTTACGATCCACCGGTTTGCCGTATGCACAAGATGCTGCCATTACGCGCCATTTAGCCGCGTTTTTGGCAAAACAGCAAAATGCAACTAACGATCTTAAAGATATTAATTTGCCTGAACATGCGACTTTTTTACATCCAACCGCCGTTCTCTTTAATGGGGGCGTTTTAAAAGCCGAAGCATTGGGTACTCGTTTGATGGAGGTATTAAATGCTTGGTTGGTTGCTGAACAAGCGCCTCAAGCACGCTTATTGGCGGGTGCTGAGCTTGACTTGGCGGTTGCCCGGGGCGCTGCCTATTATGGTTTTGTTCGAAATGGCAAAGGCGTGCGTATTAAAGGCGGTACTGCGGCTGCTTATTATGTTGGTATTGAAAGTGCCATGCCCGCTGTGCCAGGCATGGCTCCAGATATAGTGGCCTTATGTATTGCACCGTTTGGTATGGAAGAGGGTACACGCGAAGAATTACCGAATGATGAATTTGGTTTGGTTGTTGGAGAGCCGGTACGTTTTCGTTTTTTTGCCTCCACTATCCGTCGAGAAGATAAAGTCGGTACCCGTCTTGATTATTGGACAGATGAAGAGCTATCAGAATTGGATGAGCTGGATATTACTTTGCCGGAAGAAGGTCGAAGAGCAGGCGAAGTGGTTTCTGTACATTTGTCTGCAGCAGTAACCGAAGTTGGTTCGCTCGAGCTACAAGCGATTTCGAAAAAAGATAGTGGTCGTTGGAAAATCGAATTTGATGTCAGGGCAGGGGATTGAAAATATTTATTTTATAGTGGATTCAATGCAAAATTAAAATAGCTACTTTGTTACATTTTGCATCGCCTTCTGATAAGGGTTGAATTCTCTAATCTTACTTGTTGGTGTCTATAGTAAGATATGAATAGGTTAAAATACTTAAATGCTATATTTAAGGTCATGCCACAAATTAGTTGAAGGGTAGCCATTTTTTGCTTGGCCTTTTAAAAAATATTTTATTAATATTTCTCTTTACTATTTTTTACCTTTATAATAATATAAAATAATATTTTAATAAACAATAACAATCTTAGATTGTTTGTTTGCTATCTGATATGAAATCTAAAAAATTGATAAAGCACCTAATTTCTTGTTTGTTATTTACCTTGATTCCTTTGGTTGCGACGGGTAATGACGATTATGAAATTGATGGCCTGATTATTGATCAAGCTATTACCCCGGTAGGGCATGCTTTTTATGATGACTTTATTAATGGTTGGGAGCCACCCAATTTCTCCGGATCAATATTAGTGCGTGAACGGCCAGACAAATTTTCCGGTAGTATTGTGTTTGTAGAAGTTAACGACGAATCGGTCTATGAGTCTCGATTAGGATTTCGTTCTATTGGTATCGAAGATAAAGCTCTTGAGGCTAGGGAATATGTTAAGCAATATATTCGCGAAACTAATGAGGTAATGAAAGAATTAGAGGCGTATTAATATGAATTTACGGATTTATTTATTTTTGATTTTGATATCTACAAATTCTGCTTTCGCAACAGAGTTGGTATATCATTTTCAAAATCCTAATTTTGGTGGAAGTCCCTTAAACGGCCCTTTCTTGTTGAATGAAGCTAATGCACAAAATGGCTATAAAGCACCAAAGGTAGCACCGGTGACGACACCTAAAAAAACAGACATTGAGAAATTTACGGATAAAGTTTCAACAGCATTGCTTAATAAAATAGCGGCGTCTAATATTGATGCCATTACCAGTGTAATAGTTGATCCCAAGACAGGCAATCTTGTGCCGGGAGCCAACGCAGATGTCGGCGTCTATAATATTTCGGTTAGTAATGTAGTTGAAGGTGTCAATGGCACTAAACTTCTTAACGTTATTATTTCAGACGGCATTACCAATACCAATATAAGCGTACCCTACCTTAATGAATAATATTACTTTTAAATTGCTTGCGACTTTAGGTGTTGCGCTTAGCTTGTGTTCTTGTTCTGGTATGTTTCAACCGCTGAGTTCAGGTAAAGCAACGACGGGTTATCATTCTGCAATATCTGATTTATTGCGCGCTATGCCGCCACCTACCAAGCCCATCGTGGTTGCGGTTTATAAATTTCGTGATCAGACCGGCCAATATAAAGGCAGTGAAACTCAGGTTCAATATTCCACAGCAGTGACTCAAGGTGCAACCTCTATGTTGGTGCGTGCTTTAATGGAGGCAGGCAATGGTAGGTGGTTTACCGTTTTGGAACGCGAGGGGCTGACTGACTTGATGAACGAACGGAAAATCATTAATCAAACCCGAGAAGCTTTTCTTTCCAATCCGACAAATAGTGAAGTAAAAATCCCACCTTTACCTTCAATGTTGTATGCGCCTTTAATTCTTGAGGGTGGTGTCATCGCCTACGAAACTAATTTATTAACGGGTGGTGCGGGTGCCCACTATTTTGGCATGGGCGGCTCTACCGAGTTTAGGCGAGATACCGTAACGAGTATGTTGCGTGCTGTTAATGTTAAAAATGGCGAGGTACTGAATCATGTTGATAGCAGAAAAACAATTTTTTCAATGCAATTAGACTCCGGCCTCTATAAATATGTTGATTATCAGAGTTTATTGGAAATAGAAGCCGGGGTTAGCAGTAATGAGCCGCCTCAAATGGCAGTAATGGAATCGATAGAAGCTTGTGTTTACGGAATGATTGTTGAAGGTGTCATTAAAGGTTCGTGGGAGCTAAAGGATTCAACTTTAAAAGATGCTTTAATTAAAGCTTATTTCGAACAGCGGGAGTCTTAATCGAGCAGCAATTTTTGTTCGGTTAACGTTTTTTTTACAAAGAGATATGAGTGTTGGTTCATGGTTATTGGCAATCTTTGAATAAAAGATGCGTCAAAAGAGAGTGATAGGAACAGGTTATTGATTCCAACTGTCAGGATATCAATAACCAAGATTGAAATTTAAAACACCCATATATCCGTAGCGACTAATACCGGGTGATTGGTTAGTAACGCTATAAGAACTGAACCATTTGCTCCGCTTCCATCGGCATCATAAAATAATTTCCCTGTAGTTGAGCTATAAATCAAACGATCAGTTGCATCATGAGCTATGCCAGTGGTATTTGACCAGAAGCGGGTATCTCCAGTAGAAAAATGACCTGAAACACTTAGTTTATTAAAAACCAAAGCACTGAATTGCATTTTGTCAGTACCTGATGTAAAGTCGGTAATAGTGTCTTTATTGAAGAGGTTATTGGGTGCGGAATCAAACCAAAACGTATCTGTTCCTGAGCCGCCGGTTAGGCTGTCATTTCCCGCGCCTCCAATCAGTAAATCATTTCCTACCCCACCATTAAGATTATCATTACCACCCTTGCCGTATAATGTATCATTACCGTCATTGCCACTGAGGGTATTTGTGAAAATATTACCGGTAAGCAGGTTGTCCAAACTATTACCCGTAGCATTTGTCGATCTAATCCCTGTTAACGTCAATTTTTCTACGTTGTTGCCATTGGTTGATAAATCAAAGTTAACATCACTATTGACGGTATCGTAGCCTTGCCCTATTAATTCAATCACTTTATCGGCTGAATTTTTTATTATATAAGTATCATCACCCAAGCCGCCAAATAAGGTATCAATGCCCGTATTGCCGTCAAAGAGGTTGTTGGCATTGTTGCCGGTAAGTAAGTTGTTGCTGTTGCTGCCTTTAAGATTGAGTATCGCGGATCCTGTGTTGGAAATATCAATGTTTTCAATAGTAAAAGGCAGGCTTAAAGTTGTTCCGGTTCCTGAGTAATTACCTTGACTACCTATTACAACTTTAATGGTATCATTTCCAATCCCGGCTGTTGCCGTATCTTCCAATTGACCGTTAGGCAAGATACTAATGATAAAAGTATCATTGCCGCCATTACCGTTAAGGTGGTCGATGCCCTCACCGCCCGTCAGTATATTGTTGCCACTATTGCCATTAATGAAGTTATTGGCTGTATTGCCCGTGCCATTAATGTTGTCACTTCCGGTTAAAGTTAAGTTTTCTAAATTAACGCCCAAGGTATAATTGATTGAGCTTTTAACCTCATCGGTTCCTTCATTTGGTTTTTCTACAACAGTGCCATCCAAGGAATCAATAATATAAGTATCGTTGCCAACGCCGCCTATCAGTGCATCTTGTCCGGAAACACCATTTAATATATCATTGCCCCTACCGCCCAATATAATATCAATGTCTGAGGTACCCGTTAGGGTATCTCCAAACAAGCTGCCTGAAAGGCAATTGATGTTTTGTGATTGCTTAAGGATGTTGCCATTGCCATCATCCAGTGATACCGTAATTAGGTTGGCATTGTTGTGAATCGTCATGCCCGTTAGAGTAGAAGGCTTGAAAGAGTAGGTCCATTCAACTTTCGCAATGCTGAGGCTATTTGTAACGGTAGAGCTTAATAAGCCGTTTGCGTCACCGGCCAACGTAGTTATCGATTTAAGGTTGTTTGTAAGATCAAAATTATTAAAAACTAAAGTGCCGACATAACTGGTTAAGGCTTCAGAGGCTACTGAAAGATTAATGTCTGAAGAGGCCAGCGTAGGTAGATCAATAACGGAAATAACGGTAATTGTTGCCTTAATTGGAGTAGTTGATTCAAGTCCGTTATTATCTTTGGCGACTACGGAGAACGCATCAAGCGTACCATTGGCATTGGTATCTGGTATCCAGTAGCCATGATGTGAAGGATCAATAATGTTGTTAGTGAGTGCATTCCAAGCAGAAGCGGTATTTAAAGATGTCCCGATTTTTAAAAAGCCGCTGTTGAGAGATTTAATAACAAAAGCACTTACTGTCCCATCTGCATCGAGTTGATTGCCGGACGCCAATAAATCTGAAAAACTTATAGTGGCTAGCGTGTCTTCAAGTCCGTTGGCAACAGTTGAGGAAAAAACGGTAAAAACGGGAGCATCATTAACAGGTATAATCGAAATGGCTTGGGTTGTTGAGGCAATGGTCGCATATTTATCGGACGCCGTAAAAGTAACGATACGGACACTGGTATCAGGCGCATCACTATTATTGTTAAATTGAATAGCGCGTGCGGTATTTTGAACCAATGCGTTGGTGGCCGCTGCATTGAAAGTAAACAGCCAAGCATTTGCATTATTGGCCATCATTGCGCTGGCAACACCAATAGCAGTGGTGTTAGCCATTAAAATATTACCTGCACTATTTAACCAGATACCACCAGTATTGGTTGAGGGTAATTGTAAGATATCACTGGCAGTTGCATTGGCAGTGATTTGAACTTTTAGTGTACCGCCATTCCAGTCAGTATTGCCGTTGATATCATTAACGGTAATTAAATTGGCAATATTAACAGGTGTTTGTTCTATAAAGTTGGTTATTGTACCTACAAATATTGTAGGTACAATATTTGTAATGGCATAGGATTCATCATCTGTATGTGTATAATTTATCAAAACAACAATTTCCTGAATAAGTTTATCTTTTGCCACATAAAAGTAATGTGCAGGCAACAACTTTAAAATTAAAGCTATTATAAAGAGTTAGTGCACAATTTGTTTTACAGGATGGTTAATTGTATGACCTTGTATTATGAAAGTTGCAGGACTCTTTAGTAAACTCAATTTTTTATAAGCGGGCGGAATAATATGTAATATTTAATGTTAAATAACATGAAAATCCGCATGGGTTAACCCTGGTTGTCCGCTAATAAAAGCAATTTGTATTGCAGCGCCAGAATTATTACCATCGGCATCATATGATAAGATGCCGGTTATTTTATTATAAATAATATAGTCATTAGCATCAGTAGCAGCAAAACCCACTTTAAAGTTAGCGACATTTAAAGGTCCCGATTTTCCTAAGCTAGTGAAGATACTGTTTTCTAGTTGAATCGTATCATCCCTCACTGAAAAATCTTTGATAGTATCTTTTGAAAAGTTAGTTAATTGGAAGTTATCTTTACCAGTGCCACCCGTTAAAACATCGTCACCCAAGCCACCGTTTAAAATATCATTTCCCTGATTACCGATAAGTATATTTTTTCCTGTATTGCCTATTAACATATTATCAAGAAAGTTGCCGGTACCCTTAAGATTTTGCGCGCCTAATAGTGTCAGATTTTCAAAATTGGATTTTAGAATGTAACTGATACTGCTAAAGACCTTATCAATGCCAGCGCCAGTAAATTCAATTAATTTGTCACCTTTATTGTCAACATAATAAACATCGTCGCCATAACCACCATCTAGGGTGTCTGCTCCAGCACCACCATTCAGGAAGTCGTTGCCTTTTTTTGCAATAATTTTGTCATTACCGGCTAAGCCATCAATTTTGTCATTGCCATCAGTTCCGACCAGTATGTCATCGTTAGGTGAATCAGATTTGGTGCTTGAGATAATATTGATGCTAAGTATTGTATTTTTTGTGACTAAACCATCTGAGACAGTCATTGTAAAATTGAATTTTGGTGGCGTTTTTGTTAATGATTCAATAGCTAGATCGTCGGGCGTAAAACTGTAGTCGCCGTTAGCGCTATTTATTGTTAATGTACCAAAATCGCTTTTTTTACTAAAGGTACCATCGTAATTATCTTTACTGTCCTTAATGCCATAAATTAAAGCATTATCGTTTAAGTCGCTGGCAACTAAGGTCTCTTTTACTATTTTAAAGTTGTCATCAAAAAGGGTGTCGTTGTATTTAATTGCTGATAGGGTTTCCAGAACCGGGGCATAATTACTTAAAACAAAGGGTAGCGTTGCCTTTAAAGTTCCACCTTTACCATCATTGATATTGTAACTTAATGCTACTTTCTCTTGATCTTTGGCTGGAGTAAAAGTGTAGGTTCCATTTTTGTTGTCTTTAACGATGCCTTTATCTGTCACTATATTTGCTACGCTTAATGTATCGCCTTCAATATCCGCATAGCCTTGAAGCAAGTCAATGGCTTTAATAAGGTAGGGCATATTAATCGTACCATCATCCAAGCTTGCAGTATCAATAAAATCTGATAAGACTGGCGCATCGTTTTGTGGGTCTATAGTAAGGAGTTGTTTTATTCCGGTTAATGTGTCGATGCTATCGTAAATATCGTAACTGAGTGTTACCGGCCCATTAAAATCTGGATCAGGCGTATAAATGAAGGTAGTTCCATTTTGAGAAATCGTACCTTGATCAGCGTCCATTGAGTCAATAGTTAGCAGATTACCATCGACATCAACATAATTGTTTAGTAACTGATTGATTATTAGTTGGTTTATGTTAAAATCGGTGTCTTCTTTTCCGGTCAAAGTAACCAGGCTAGAATTTGGCTTTAGAGTTGGTAAATCATTAACAGGATTTATGGTATAGATTTCTGTTGTCTGTGTGGTGAGATCACCATCACTCACTATGTAGGTAACGCCTTCATCGCCATTGAAATCTTTGTCAGGGGTAATTGTGTATATGCCATTAGCAAGGGTGACTAAGCCGTGATTAGCTGTAAGGCTTGTTATACTAAGCACTTGATTTTCAATGTCATGAAAATCTAATAGCAAGTCGTTAACATTTAATGTGTAGGGGGTATCTTCAATGCCATCAACAAGAAAAGCTGGTGTGTCTTTTATTGGTGCATCGTTAACAGCAATTATGTTATATGATTGTGATGCTGTTGCGCCATTACTCAGCGTGAAGTTGATGGTAACATCACCATTGTAATTTAAGTCAGTGGTAATTGTGTAAGTACCATTCTTGTTGTCAACGGCAGTTCCCACATCAGTACTAAGACTGGTTATATTTAGTGTATTATCATTAAAACCAAGCAGCAAGTCTGCAACAGTTAGTGTATAGGGTATATCTTCAACACCTTTGATCAGTGTTGATGCAAGAAGAACCCCATTGTAATTATTCAGTGTGTTGATGTTGAGAGCGGCTACCGATTCTATTGGGCCCGTTGCTGACTCTAGTAGCCAATT
>SESD01000875.1_pt1 | contig 17703 bp, 10 predicted proteins | sample 3171411 | NCBI WGS metagenome assembly SESD01 (sample SAMN06051880, study PRJNA518727) | freshwater metagenome | biome: subpolar coniferous forest; feature: holomictic lake; material: water; isolation source: holomictic Lake 442, 16.5 m depth | place: Canada: near Kenora, Ontario | collected...
TCTATAAAATTCGCTTTGCGCTTTGCGACCAGTTCCTTCAATCATCACACCTTCCATTGCGTCACGCGCCGTCAACGCAATCGCTTCTGGCATGACGCGCTTACATGGAATTGAATATTGATTGTCCCCGCCTTCAGTTCCAAGCGACAAACGCGCGGGCACCATGGTTCCGTCCCTACAAAATGCGGAGAATGCTTGCACCATTTGAATTGGCGTGACACCAATTTCGTGGCCCATGCACACGCTTGTTTGCGTATACACCGACCATTTTTTCGGCGTAGTCACCAAGCCTTCGCTCTCGCCAGGAATTCCAACGCCGCTCTTTTTTCCAAATCCAAATCGTTGCACCATGTCTTGCATTTGGCTGGACTTCATTCTTTCGGCCGCCGCAGCCATTCCACCGTTGAGCGACTTCACAAGCACTTTTTTCCATGTCACGGGTCCTGGATATTTCACATCGCGAATCACGCGGCCAAACTTGGTGACATATGGCCCGTTTGGCAAATGCACAATAGTCTCAGGCCTGAATACGCCAAGTTCCGTGGCGGTGGCCCACACAAATGGCTTGAATGTTGAGCCTGGCTCATACGGGTCGGTGACATTCCTGTTTCGACCAAGCGAAGGATGGATCGCGCGCGATGGATCGGTTGTCACTTCCTTCCAACCCTTGCGCGGATGCAGCACATCCGCCATGGCAAGAATGTCGCCGGTCTGCACATCCATAATCACCGCGCGTCCGCCACCAGCATTCCACTTTTTCACACCCTCCTGCAAAAGGCGCTCCGCAATTTCTTGCGCGACCAAATCAATGGATAAGCGAACATCCACGCCATCGCGAGGCGCTTGATAATCATTTCCTTCGATCCATAACGGCTGCCTTTTCACATCGCGCAAAAACACAAGTTGTCCGTCCTTGCCGCGCACTTGCGCGTTGTGCTGAAGTTCAGCGCCCGCTTGACCGCTCTGCTCCAAGCCAACCCTTCCAATCACCATGCCAGCCAAATCACCAGCGGGATATTCACGGATTGGTCTTGATTCAATGCCTATTCCAGCGATATTCAACGCGCGTATTTGATCCACTTGCTCCGACGTCAACATGTCGGCCAGTTGCACGTAGCGATCGTCCGCGCGATTTTGTAATTTAAATTCAATTGATTTGGGCGATTGACCAAGCGAGCCACCAATCGCATTTGCCACATCTTTGAACGGATCACCCACGGCTTGCGAATCTGGCTCCAGCAATTTTCCTTTACGAATGCGGTCCCAACCGCGCTCCCAAATCATTGCCGGATCCGCAAACAGTCTCCGTCCCATCAAACTTGCCGCAAGCACGCGGCCGCGGCGGTCAACAATTTGTCCGCGCGATGCCAGTTCTGGAGCGGTGCTTCTATGAACGCCAGCTGCGTTTGTCAGTTGTGGATCGTTGGTTGTTTTCAACCACACAACCCGCGCCGAAATCGACAGTAAAAGAGCAGCCGCACCAAGAATAAGAACACGACTCCAAGCGCGAATTCGGCTTGATTGATCTTCTGCAATCTTGGAAAAAAAACAATGATTCATCCGCCAAACTCCACTGCTATTGCATCGGCATCTTTCACGCCGGGATCCGCGGCCAAACGTGGTTGCGTTGGTGGCGTCGGAGCGTCAAGCCTGTGTGGAATTGGCCTCCATTGCAACTTCATCGAGTCCAACGCAAGTCGTATGGAGTCTGGTCTTACGTGAGAGGCAACTTGCGCTCGGCATCTCCATAATTCGCGTTGCTGTTCAAGCAATCTCCAATGTGTTCTGGAAATCTTGGCGGCCACCTCATAGCGTTTTTGCCGCGTCTCTAAAAGCGCGGTCGCCATAATTCCAAGGCCTAACACAATTGCTATTGCTTTTCCAAACATGGTTTGGCTTTGAAATTAGTTGGTCTTTGGAAGCTGAATACTCATGCCAGGTGAAAGCGCCGCTGGATCCGAAAGATCAGATCCATTGGCCGCAACAATATCTTTCCACCTACTGGTTTTGCCCAATTTTTTCTTGGCGATGGAGCCAAGCGTGTCGCCTTTTTGAACCACATACACGCTGTCCGATGTTGGCGATGCGCTAACTTGGGTTGTGGATTTAGGATTGGCCTTCTTCAAGCCCGACACATTTTTAACGGCATCGATCTCAATAACAGAGGTCTTTGCCGCAACAACCGAAGGCGACAACTCCACGGTGGAAATATCCGCCGCTGCAAGCAGCGGAACTTCTTGATTTGTTTTTGAAACACCAACCCCACGCAACAACGCGCTCTCTTGTTCTTGTGGTGTCGCGCTCACTCTTGCGCCCTTCATTGTTGTTGCAACAACTGCGCCCTGACGAAGTTGCTCCACCGGTGGAAGTCGCAGTGTCACGCCCTTGCGCAATTTGGCTGCATTTGGCAATTCTTTTTTGTTGTATTGAGCCAATTCCTTCCACAGTGATCCGTCTCCATAGGTTTTGGCGCAAATGGAATACAGCGTTTCGCCATCCGCAATCGGGTGTAATTGAACGCCTGGTTCGCTCTCTTGTACTTTCACTTTTTTGGATGGCTCAACACCCTTCAGAGCCACTTCCGACGTGCCATCAAGCGCGTTTGAAACTGTGCGTGCCTTGGAATTTTCGACAACCACTTCTGACCCCGCAAGATTCTGGTTGGAAATGCGGCGCACATCCTTATTCGACTCCATTCCAACCATGACTTCGGTTGGTTGCGCGCTGCCAGTTGTTGGCACAGCAGCCAGTGAAATCGGACGACTCACTCTTTCCCGTGTTCGATCGGGGTTATTCAAAACCGCGGCGGCCTGCCGCTGAGCTGTACTGAAGTGATCGCTCACCAGAATTCCCACGAACAGAAGCAAACCGAAACCAACAACCATGGCTAATTTATTTTCTCGTGTCATTGTCGCATCCTTGCGTTGTGGCAATCTTGATTTTCAATCTCACGAATGCCCGTTGTCCATTCACAAACTTCCATCAACACCAGTCACTCCATCACACCTACTCTTCACGCCGCACCAAGCGAACTTATATACCAACAATCCGAACCGTGCGAAGCTTGGCGGAGCGTGATCTTGGATTCGCGCCACATTCCGCTTCGCTTGCAACCAAAGGCTTTCGACCAATTCGGGTCACCCATCCTTGGCGTTCCCAATCAGTGAAAGCCCTCTTGATTAATCGGTCTTCGAGGCTATGGAACGCCAAAATTGCCATGCGAGCATTTCGAGCCAACCATGTGTGGGGTGTGCCCAAAGCCGACCCGCGCAAGATGGAGCCACTTTGAGATGCCCCAGCACCAAATATGGAGTGGTCTTGACCCTGGAAATCAGCCGCGCGCGCCAGAGAAAATCCTGCAATTTCCTGCTGAAATACAGCTAAAAGTGTATCCAGCGACTCAAGTTCTTTGTTCACCGCAATGCGCAGAGCCATAAAGGTCCGAGTTGCCGGATGCATGCGACTTTGCCGGGCCTTGCCCCCATACGCCGACACCACCGCCTTGGCCAAATCGGTGGTGGTCTTCAATAATCCCAAATCGCGGATGTAGATAATTCGCCGAGCAATCCGCCTTGAAAATGGGTCTTCCCCTAGCTGAAATATCAAATCTGCAAGTTCAGCCTCCGTCACCCGAGAAAGCAAAGCGTGGGCGCTTTCACCTGTGCTTTGATCAAGCCGCATATCAAGCGGGCCATCGGCGGCAAACGAAAATCCCCGCGCGCCGTCGCTCATTTGATTGCTGGCAAATCCTAAATCAGCCAGAAATGCATCAGCACAAAGGGAGTGCTGGCGCAATACGTCCGCCACATTTGAAAAATTGGAATGTGCAACTACAACCCGCGGCGCGTCCGCAAGAGCGCGGACTCTTTCGCTGGCAAATGCAAGATTAATTTCATCCACATCAAGTAGCAGCAACGTTCCTTGGCGGCCAATCGCCCGAGCAATGGCTTGTGCATGACCACCTCTACCCGCGGTGGCGTCAACAACGGTGTTACCAGATTCAAGATCAAGCCCTTGAATAATTTCACGCAACATCACCGGCTCGTGATCGATCGGATCATGCGGTGCGTCGCCCACACTCACGCTTTGGTTTGCTCTTGAGTGGGGCTCACGCTTGATGCAGTGAGTTTTTCATGCGATTTCTTGAACCACTCAAGGCGACGCGCGCGTTTCACCGCGAAACTCACCACTAATAAATACCCCGTCAACACAATGCCCTCCACCACAATGCCTTTCACGCTTGTCAACAACAACATAATGGACATACCTGCGCCCAAAATGGTGAATCCGCCAGCAATGGTGTAGAGGGTAAGTACAGCCTTGCGAACATTGCCGCCAAAATAACGCTTTAACCTGTGGTGAATATGGTTGCTGTCGGCATCCGACATGGAGCGACCCGCCACCTTGCGGCGAATAATGGCAAGTGTGGTATCCAAAATAGGCAGACCAAAACAAATTAAACCCGCCACCGAGTATTTGGTGGTTCCATATTCACCAAATGTCATAATAATTACGACGCTTAAAAATCCAATTAAGAGGCTGCCACAATCGCCAAGAAAAATAACCGCGGGATTAAAGTTGTAAGGAAGAAATCCAAGTGTTGCGCCCAGCAATATCAAACTTAAAATAATTCGCGTTCCCGCCAGGCTTGTCTCCGGATTTTCAACAGGAAGCGCGTACGCCATGGTTAAACTAATTGCCAAAAATCCCGCCGCCATGATTGCGGTTGTTCCAGTCAGAAGTCCATCAAGGCCGTCTATTAAGTTGGCGGCATTACATCCACCTATAACAAATATGGCGGTAATAGCGGTGCCAATCCAGTAATACAGTTCAGAATTGTGAACGGCAAACGATCCAATGGAAAACAAAATATCTTTTGGCTCGCCGCAAATCGCTGAAAGAACTCCTGCGGCCAATTGCGGACCAACATCTTCTATAGCCAGAGCGGCAGCTGCTATAAGTTGTCCGGCAATTTTCAAGCGCGGATCCCACTTCCAAATGTCATCTGCAAGACCAGTAAAAACAATAGCCAACATGCCCACCACAATGCTGACCGGAACACCCTGCAAGATGGCGGCTTGTCCGCTTGTGAATAGACCACTTGCGGCAATTCCAGCCAAAACACCTGCAAATATGGCTAAACCACCCAGATACGCAATTGGATATGCGTGTTGTTTACGCGCCTGATCGGGATGATCAATAATGTCGGCTGACACCGCCACGCGGCGCACGATTGGAGTGGCGATCAATGTGGCAACCAACGCGGCGACAAACACCGGCATGTAGCCCGAAAGCAATTCCGCCGGATTTAAAACAGTCCAGGTTGAAACATCACTTCCCTGACTGGCAATGGACCCGCTTTCATTTAGAAAATTGGTATGCATCATGCGGCACGCTCTGGGGAAAGTGAACCTTGCAACGACGCGACGATATCGATGATTGTTGTATCCAAAGAAATGGTTGAGGCAAATCCAATCGCTTGGCGAATCCGTTGCAGATTTGGTTGGCGCAATTTCAGATCTTCAAATCCTTTTCCAAAAACTTGTTCATAGGACACATGCTCAATGCGCGACTGAGAACCCGTGACGCGAATGACACGCTGCGCCAATGCTTGCATTGAAATCATTTCGTCTGACCCAATGTTGAATATCCGTCCCAGACAATCCGTTGTTCGCAACAACCGAATCAGCGCTGGAGTCACATCGCGGACATCACAGAAACAGCGCTGTTGAGAGCCATCGCCATGCACTTCAAGGGGCCGTCCCCCTAGTGCCGATTGAATAAAGCGGGGTAGCACCATTCCCCATTGACCGTTTTGCCTGGGCCCAACCGTGTTAAAAAAACGCACAATGACCGATTGCAGTTTGGACTCCGAAACCGCCGCAAGCGTCAGAAATTCGTCAAGCGCTTTGGAATATCCGTAACTCCAACGTGAGGAGGTTGTGGGTCCAAATACAACATCGTCTTCTTCGGAAAATGGAACGCGAATGCCTTTGCCATACACCTCACTGCTTGAAGCAACCAACAACTTGGCGTCATCGCGCAGCGCCCACCGAATTGCGGCGTCAGTTTCAAAAATATTATTTTCGATGGATTTGCGGGCGTTTTCAACAATTAAACGAACACCCACCGCCGCCGCCATGTGATAGATCTCATTCAATCGAGGAATGTTGGCCCGCGTCAACGCGCCTGAAACAGTAGATTGAATAAATTGAAGACGTTCTCCAGCTCGACTCTTTGCTCGGGAAAGATTCGCTTCATCGCCAGTTGAAAGATCATCAACCACGGTCACGTGGGCGCCGTCCATAAGCAATTGCTCAACAAGATGGCTTCCAATAAACCCCGCTCCACCCGTAACAAGAATGTGCTGCGTGGTGGTGGTCATATATCACCCTAGGTTGTGGAAGGGGTTGTCCCGTCTGTAGATAATTTTTGATCTTTCATAACGGCGGACTTTGGCAACTGGAAAGCCGAAGTTTGCGTGGCATATTCCGCGATCGCTTCGGCGTTCTTTTTAAAGTATCCGCCCGCTGTGTTCTTGGGCCTATTCAATATTGTTCCCAAGAAATTACTTTTACTATCCATCAATTGATATGCCAACTTGGTCACAAGTCCTTTTTGATCTTGCCAAGCGCGGACAACCATTATGGATGCGTCAGCCTTGTTGGCCATTGCCAATCCCTCACCCGCGACCACGCTTGGTGGCGCATCAAGATAGACACGGTCGTAATTTTGGTGGCACCAATCTAGAAAGGCGTCCATTTTTTCAGTGTTCAGTAATTGAAATGTTCTGTTGGACGGAGCGCCCGCGCCAATAAAGTGCAAGCCATTACCTTGATCAATCAAAATATCAGCGGGATTTGCGCCATTTAAGATATCGCCAAGGCCTGGCAGTGTTGGATCAAGCCCAAGCCCTCTTGCCAATCCGGGTCGACGCAGATTGGCGCCAACAATCAAAGTCCTGCGACCTAATGAGGCGTCGCATGCTCCAAGATTGAGCACCATGGTGGTCGTGCCCGAATCCGGCATGGGACTCATCACCAAGATAATTTTTGCATTGGTTGAAGCCAGTCCTTTCGAGAGCAACGCATTGGTTTGCCGGAAATTTTCCGCAGTCATGGATTGCGGACTTTCCAAGACAATCAATTCGGCGCGCTTTGGCTTGGTTGGATCGTCCATAATATCTGGAATCACGCCCAGAATTTTTCCGGGTAAAGAAAGTAGGTCGCTTGGGTACTTCACGCGTTGATCTAGAATTTCACGAATGAACAAAATTAAAATATAAATACCGCATACAAAAACAGCCGTTCCAGGAACCATGAACTTTAATTGCGGAAATGTAATTTCGCGGGGCTTCATCGCTTTCTGAACGACTTCAACGCGATGCGATTCGTCGCGCAATCGCGCCAAATTCACATCATTGATTGTTTGGGCCACAAGCTTTCGTTGATCTTCCGCTTGGCTCAACTGCTCCCGCAGTGTGCCCAACTCGGCCATGTTACTTGTGAAATCTTCACTTAAAGCGGAGTTACGTGTGAATTCAGTCTGTTGTTTTTTCAACAAATTATTCAGTGAATCAACTCTATTCGCCGCGCCACGCAAATCAGACAATTGATTTCGCTTAAGGACTTTTTCACGTGTGTCGTCGCGTTGTTTTTGAATTGATTCCAGAGCCGCCTTCAACTGAAGCACTTCGGCGTGAATCACTTTTTTGCCGTCGATTTCTCTATTGCCATACTGATCTTTTGCCGCCGCATATCTACGGCTTGCATCTTCATAATCCCTATTTAAATTTTGCATCACGGGGTCGGAGTCGGCTTCGCGCAAATCCTCATCCGAAGCGCCCTCCTCTTTTTGTTGCTTTTTCTCGGCCTGTATTTGCCGAGACTCAGCCACAGACAAATCACTGGTGGTGAGCGCAATCCCTTCTCTTAACTTCTCAAGGGCGCGAGAATTTTCACTTGAAGATTCATTCAGGCTTGTCATGTTGTGCTCCTTGACAAATTTCTGAATTTCCTGCTTTTTGGCGATCATTTGGTCGTCTAATTTTTTCTGATTCGCCTCATACACGCGAAGAATTGTGGCAAATCTATTGTCCTCGGTGTCTCGAACCTTTTTGACGTAGGTGTCTGCAACCGCATTCAATACAACAGGAACATCTTCGGGAACGCGGGTCTTCCAACCCAAGGTAAATATTTGAGTTCCTCGCTTATGCGCTCCACGCAAATCATTTTCAAGCTCGGTTGCAGCTTCGTCAATATTAAAGATGTTCTTATCGTCGCGAAATGCAGAACTCTTGCTCCATTCGGTCTTCTGAAGATCAGAATTTAGCAACGCCTCTTTTAGATTGTCCCGGCTCATCATGCGAGCCACTTCTGTCTGCGCCAAACGAATAACGGCTTCTTCCGTACCCAAATCTTTGGCGTTCAGGGCTTTGGCATCCTCAAGTTGGTTGCGAATTTCCAAAAACACAGTGCCACTCCACACTTGGTACGTGTATAAAAAAACAAAATGTAAAACAACACCCAAAATTGCGCCCAAAAAAAGCGTGGAAAAAATACCCAACATATGTTGACGAAGAAGTCGAATGGGATCTAGAGACACGACCGATGGCTTAGGGCGCGCCGCCGCCGCCGGCTTTGATATTGGCGCGGATGTTGATACGGATGTGGAAAGTGCTCTACTCATGGGTACATCTCCTTCTGATCAATTCAATTTGGATTCCAACAACTTCAACTCCGCTATTTGTTCCTCGGTTGGAGACTTCAACTTCGCCTTCTCCACATACTCTTTCGCATCAATGGGGCGCTTGAGTTCAATAAATGCCTGGGCTAAATGAATCATGGAACCAGGTTTTTGCGACATCACAATCGCCTTCTGGAAAGGCTCTAGCGCTTCCGCTGATTTTCCATCCAGTAAAAGAGCGTATCCCAATGTGTCTTGAAAATCGTCAACGTTGGGGTTCAGTGCGACACACTTGCGAGCCAATTCAACGGCCCGTGCAGAATTTGTGCCAGATTTTGCAATCAAGTACGCCGCGTTATTCAATGCACTGGGATTGTTTGGAATCAATTCAAGAGCCTGCTCAAAGTACCGAGTTGAATTCACAAAATCTTTTTCTTTATACAGCAAGTTTCCAACTTGCAGCAAAGCGACTGCCTGTAATTGATTGGAGTCCGAATTACTTTTCGCCTTGGCAAGGGCGGCCGCGCGTTCAAGCCATTCAATGGCTGTCTTGGTTCCCGATGGTCCCAAATCCGCATATAAAGCCGCAAGTCCTGTGCAATCCCAATAATTAAATACGGTATTGCCAAGAAGAGATTTTAAAAAGGCCTCTGACTCCTGGGGTTTTTTATCAAAGCATTGACCAAGACCCGAAAACCACATTCCCCAATCTTCTACGCGAAGCGCCCCCGATGCGATTCCTGTAGTGATAGTTTTATACGCCGTTCGCATTGCGGCAAGACCGGGTTCCCGTTGTCCAGTATTCACCAAACCGATAGCGAGCAAAATTTGCGCATTTGAGGAGGTGGAAACCAACCTGGGATTTGCACGAAGCAATTTCATGGCGGCTTCCCAATCTTTTTTCTCGCCACGCAGACGCTGATTCACGCAAGCTACTAATTCATCAATTCCTGGCTGAATCACAAATGCCGCGTCAAAGGCGGCCGTGGCTTTCGCCATGTCATTTCTTTGAACATTCAGAGTGGCCGCCATGGTCTGCCACGCAGAATCCTGTGGATACATACGAGTACCTTCTTCAGTCAATTGAATCGCTCGTGGGATATTGTTTAAACGCAAGAGCAATTGAATCAACTCGCGACGCGCTTCAACATTTTGTGGCGACATAGACAGAAACTTTTCAACAAGAGCGACCGCATCATTGACTTTGTCCTGCTCTAATAGAACTCTTCCCTTATTTTGAATTCCTGGCCAATATCCCATTGAAATATCAATCGCATGATCAGCTGCTACATCGGCGACCTGAATTAATTTGGGATCATGCATTCTCTGATACATCCTTCTTTCAAAATCAGAAAGTGAAATCCACCCTTGAGGTGAATTAGGAAGAAGTTCCGTGGCTCGCAAAAGTGAGGACCTTGCCTGCGCAAAATCTTGCTCAGCCTTTGCCGCATCACCACTCACAACAGCTTGTTCGCCACGCCCCTGTAAATTGGTGGCCCTCAGCAGTTCAATTGTTGCAAGTGTTTCCTTGGCTTTATTTGATTCAGCGGCTTTAGCAAGGTATTTTTCAGCTGAATCGAAATCTCGCAACCTACTGCAGATTTCAGAGAGCCGCATCCATGTCCCTGAGTCAGAAATAACATCCGCCTTGGCTACTAATTCCAAATAATCACGGGCATTTTTCCACTGACTGCGGCTAAACCAATAATCAGAAATCCGAATGTTGGCGAGCATGGTCTTGGGATCCTGTTGCTTGCAGGCTTCGTCAAATGCAAGGCGCGCCTCCTCTGGTTTAGTGGACTCATCCAAATACACACCAAGTCCAATCCACAACTCCATATTTTGTCCCGCGGGCAATTTTGCAATATCTTTACGAATGGCGTCCTCGCCGTCCTTCACGTTTTGATATTTTTTCAAGGCGCGAGCATTGATCAATGAAAGTGATACATCGCCAGGCGCCGCATCTTTAAGAAACCGAATGATTTCGAACCCGGTGTCAAGATTTGCCTTGGCCGCGGTTGCCAACTGTTGTTGAATTTTTGGCGTACCAGCATTTCTCATATCTTGCTCAGTAAACTTTTGCGCACCATTGTTGTCCAACATTAAGTTGGGATCGCTTGGATTGTCCAACAACATTTTGGCAAGTTCCAATGAATTTTGCGCAAGAGCTGGCCTTTCTTTATACAAGCGCTTCCGCAGCGCAAACGCGCCAGACCGATCGCCAATTTGCCCTTCTAAATCAAGCCACGACAACATAAGGCTGCTGTCATCTGGGTTTGAACGCGCCACCTGCTGCAAAATTTGCAGGGCCTTCAGTCGATCACCGCTTCGCTGCAAAAGTTCCGCGTAGGTTCTAGCCGTAACCACATCGTTTGGTCTGCGGTCATAACTTTCACGAATAAGTTCCAGAGCGGCATCCACTTTCCCCGCACGTTCATAAAGCATTCCAAGTTGACGCAACATCACCGGACTCTGCTCGCCATTTTTGCGGGCGTCCTGCAAAATTGAAATTGCTTCTTGCAACTTTTCTTGACTCACCAGAATGCGTGACTGAATAGTTTTCGCCAATCCAGGATCGCCAGCTTGTGCAATGGCCGCAATAAATTTATCAGAGTCCGCAAAATCTTTTCGTTCAACCGCGTCCGTTGCCGCCATTTCCAACACCAATAGATTTTTTGGATCCAAGGCCAGCGCCGCATCCAATGCGGGGCCAAGCAATTTTTGGCATCGTTGTAATTGATCCTTCATTATATCTGTGACTTGGTCGTCGCGGATTTGGGACATGGCCTGTCGCATTTTGTACAAGGCGCCAGACAGATTCTGGTACATCTGAACCGCTTGGTCTTTGGGATCGGGATACAGCAATTGAACTGAGGTGACAATACGATCGATTGGATCATCATTGCCCGTGACCGCCTTCATCTGAAGGAAGTAACTGTTTTTAGAATCAAGAGCCAGACCCTTTTCAATAAAAACTTTCGCAGCCGGAATATCGCCTTTCACAATATTGATTTGACACAGGGCCTCGTACAAACGAATTTCTTTGGGGTTTGCAGCCAATTCTTTTGCAAGCACCGCAATGGCGCCGTCATAATCACGCTTCATCATCAAGCGTTCGGCGTTTCCAATCATCACCGTTATGGCGTTTGCCGAACGCTGCACCGCTACCGCTGTATCCGATTTTGTTCCATCACCAATAAGCGCTAAAGCGGCTTTCGCTTCTTTATCATCAGGATTTAATTCAAGCAATTTCTGCAGAGCTTTACGTGCATCGTTGTAGCGACCCATTCCACCACTTAAGCGCGCGCTGAGATTTAAGAGCGGTGGAAAATTTGGATATCGTTCAAGCCCCCGACTTACAAAATCAAGCGCCGTGCCTGGCTGATTGCGAAGAATATTTGCAAACCCCGCGTAGAAATACATTTCCTGACTGGGATCAGGAATTTTTTTCAACAAGGCGTCAAATCGCGCCGAAGCATCATTGGCGTTTCCATCGGCAAGAGAGGTGCGCGCCTCAATGTCTTCCACCATCAGAGAGAGTGACTGAGAAGCGAAAAATTTAACAACCTTGTCACGCGCCTGGTGTACAGCTTCAAGCTTGATTTTTTTTTCATCATCGGTGGGGGCTTTGCGCCAATCTTCAAACGCAAGGGTGTACAACAAATCAGCGGCGGCCTCGCGTGCGCCCTGTTGTGATACCGATTCAATAGAAGTTGGCAAATTTTGCTGATCAAACACGACTTTGGCAGTTTCAAGGCCAATTCCAGTGCTCATTCCACGCGCAATGTTTAAATAAATTCTTTGCGTGACTGCGTCGTTGGGATAGGCGTTCAACCTATTTTCCAGAAGTTTCATACCCTGATTGTTGTGCTTGAATGATCTGCCAAGAAAAATAGCGCCAGCCGCCGCCAAGGTTAATTTTCGATCATCTTTGAGACGCGCTTCTTGGGACAAAATGTCATTGAATGCGGCGTCTAAATCAGATTGCTTTACCTGGCTTTCATTGCGATTCTTCATCCCTTCAAGTCGCTGCACAAGCACAATTGGCGCCGCAATTCCTTGTGGATTAATGCGCTTGCATTCCACAATGGCGGCATCAAACTGCCGATACGTTTCTGTGGCCAGAGATTTTTGATTGCCACGCTCTTGTACATCCGCCTTCTGCAGCAAGTACTCTAAATAAGCAATCCAAACACGATCGCTTGTTGGTAACAACGCGACCACGGTTGGAAAGTCCTTGTCAAGGCTGTCCCGTTCGTCCTGCGTCAATGTTGTGTATCGTTCATACAAGCCAAGAATTTTCCAAAATTTCACTTGGGCCTGTTGTGGGTCGTTGGGATCCAGTGCATTTTCCATTTGGACCGCGCTATTTGAAAAATCCCGCCAAGTCGCGTCGTTGTTGTACAGTTCGGCGCGTTCCCTGATGGTTTCCATGGCTTGGATCCAAACTTGTGCATCCTTGCTCGAGGCCCGCGTGAGTGACATTCGAAGATTGACAAGTTTGTTGTAATTTTCAGAGGCTTCAGACGCGGATTTGGGGATAATTTTCAGCAAGGCCCCCTGATATGCATTGAGATAGGTCAGATTGGTTGGTTTTTTTGAAACCGATCGCCCAAAATAATTTGCGGCCTTTTCAAAATTGCCCGCCGCCATGAAGTCGTTACCCGTTTTAAAATTTCGTTCGGGTGCAAGCACAATTTGATACCAGTAAAACACGCCTGCTAAAAGCAAGGTGACCACTGCAACGGTTGTAAATAGTATGAGAAACTTGAAATTAAATTTTCGTTTGGCCATTTGATGAACTCTTTTTATGAACTTGTGACTTGAATTGGTGTGGATGAATTTTCAAGCGCAGGCCAATCTGGAAGACTGCGCATAAGTTGTGGAAGTAGCGACTGCAACAGATTGCGTGCGAGTTGATCGAACATCGTAATCGCAATTTCAGGTTTCTCGTAAACCCTAAATGAGAATTGTACTTTGCAGTAATACGCGTAGCGATCAGACAACTTGAAAGACAGGTTTCGAACAGCAAGCGCGGAGGGCGTGACCGATCCATTGGCGATAAATAAATACGCGCCAATAAATGTCATGTCGGGGTGTTTCGGATCTTGAAAGGTGCTTGCGGTCATCACAATGTCGCCAAGAGGAAGGTTCACCATCACATCTTTTCGTGTCACTGGTTCCTTGACTGCGGCTTGCGAATATCGCTTGCCACTTGCCGCTTGAATGGGACCATGTTGCAGATCCCATGTTGAGGAATCCAACACCATGGGACGCAACACGGGTTGTCCAATCATGACCAATCCAGCCGCGCCCCAACACCGTTCTGGAATGTGTGGCACGGTATCAATCATGCCGGTGTAATACGCTAAGTGCACCTGAAAAATTCCCTTGCTGGAATCACTTTGATAAACATAGGCGCGATCTAGGTAATTTTTTGTCCCAAGCTCCTCCACAACCGCGTCGGAAAGTTGCTGATCCTTGCCGACTTGTTTCCAATCTCCCAATGTGACAGGTAATTCATCAAGCGCGTTTCGCAGAGGCACGGGTTCTTTTTGCAAATAAACGTTGAGTTGCGACATGGTCAAGCGAAATCCAAGTCCGCCTATCACAAGACAGCCGCAGGCCACAAGAAACGCCTTCTTTTCTGAGCTGTCAACTCGCATTGGGCTCCTGACTAGTTTCGTCAACCTCGACTAAAAATTGAGAGAGAATCCAAAGCGCGCCCAAATACGAGAAGAAAGCGGGCAACAACCAAACAAGACCAATCATGTGGTGAAATTCTCCAGACATGAAGTTTTGGTCAAACATTCCCAATATGCCCAGCGACGCCACGCGCAACACATTTACAAAAATAGAAATGGGAATTCCAAGGGCCACCAGCGATATTTGTTGCCATAATTTTGGCAACGACACATACGCCATTGCAACACCGAGGGCCAAAAAAGCAACCAGCATGCGCATACCGCTGCACGCTTCAGCCACGTTTAATTGCACCGGTTCACCATCCTTGAAAATAGTGAGAACGTTTCCGGAGTGATCCGTTTGAATTCCAATTAAGTTTAAAAGCACATAGGCCCCCTTGGCGGAAATATCCTGCATGCGATAGGTCACTAAATTCATGAAGCGCTCGCTGACGGTCTGCGCGAAAATAATCATGTAGAAAAGTGGAAACCAAACGTATTCCATGGCGCGCCAGCCCAATAAGAGAAGACCTATGCCGATAAGCGTGATGCCCAAACCCGTCGATCGAATGTTGTGGTGAGCCAATCCCGCGGGTCCCACATTGCAAACCATGTACCACGCAATTCCAAAAATCATAATAAGGGCGCCTATCCATGCGGGACGTAATGGCTGTGCCAAAATAATGTGCCGTTTGTTCCAAACAAAATAACCACTGATAAAAGGAATAATCAGCGTGTGTCCCCAATCGGATGGCTCATGTGATGCCCATGCAACTTGGCGGCGAAACCACTCCCAAAAAACAGAAACCAATAACACCACTAAAACTCCGCCAGCCATCATGGCGGATTTGGGGGATATTTCTACGACCTTTGTCGCAGGCTGGTTTGCAGATATGGTTGGTGCGGCACTCATGGTTTAGATCTGGATGATTACACGTTGGATGGACCACTTTTGTTTGTCTATTGACGTCCCAAAAAATGGAAAATCAATTGGTTGTAATGCCACTTGGTGGTGCGCCAAACACGTCGTTTCCAAAGTTTCGATCAAGTTGAAAGCCAACTGAATTTGGGAAAGACAAGTCGCGGCGAAAGCGCGCCAGTGGCAAGGCCCAGAAGTTTGTTCCCACAATGATATGGTCGTCCTTCTTCAGGAATAGGTCGGGTTCGCTACGGTTTCGAATAGCCAACAAACTAATTCTCACACACGCTTCTTTGTCGCTCGACAGACGGCGGATCAAATCGCATCGCTCTGGAATAGCCAGTTCACTAACGCCACCGGCGGCGGCGACCAAACGACTCAGTGTCAAACGGCCCGCTGTCGGTAAATTATACACGCCAGGCCTACTGATTTCACCGTCGATATATACCACGCCTACTTCCCCAGAATCACAATAGATAATGTCGCCTGGTCGAATAATTATATTAAAATCAGATTTGCCGCGCACCAATTGGTTGTAATCAATTTCAATAACCTTGGTTTTCTGAGCCGAAGTCGATCGCTTTTGATTGCGTGATTTAGCGGCTTCGGCGGAACTTGATCCAGAATTTCCAGTGACTGCAACGGCTTTCATTTCTTGATTTGCTTTTGCTGAGCCTGTGTTTGTAGGGGCAGGTGTTGCGACCTCTACCTGTTGACCTTGGTTTGTAATGGAGGATTTTGGAACCCACTGACGAGATTTCTGAATATATGCATAGTCGTTGCTTACATTTGTGTTGGAATTATTTTGAGATGCGCTTGCGTTGGAATTACCGCTGGGAAGATCATCGGATTTTGCAGGCTCAAGCTGATCAATATCCACTGGCGGCGCCTGACGATTTGCGGCGCGCAGCATTCCTAATTGTGTCTTTCGCTTTGATGGATCCGCGGTTGGATCTTTGGTTGGATTAGCACTTGGTGTTGTTGGTGAAGTAGCGGGCTGAGTGGAAGGTTCTGCCACTGGATCTGTTGCAGGAACGGGTTCTGGTTCTGGAGTTGGTTCGGGTTCGGGAGTTGGTGCGGGAGTTGCGGCCGGAGTTGGTGCGGGAGTAGCAGTTGGTTCTGGAGTTGGTGCGGGAGTCGCAGTTGGTTCGGGAGTTGGTGCGGGAGTCGCAGTTGGTTCGGGAGTTGGTGCGGGAGTCGCGGTTGGTTCTGGAGTTGGTGCGGGAGTCGCGGTTGGTTCTGGAGTTGGTGCGGGAGTCGCGGCCGGTTCAGGAGTCGGTGCGATAGTTGCGGCTGGTTCGGGAGCTGGTACGGGAGTCGCGGCTGGTTCCGGAGTTGGTGCGGGAGCTGGTGCGATAGTTGCGGCCGCTGAACTATCCGTTGTGGCGCTGGGTAATTCGTTAATTAATTTATCAATTGCTTCGTCTGTTGATGGAGCCGCGGTTGGTGGAGCAGGATTTGGAACACTTGTTGTTGGAGCGCCCACCGAAGAAGTTGGAATTTGTTTTTGCGGCTCGGCGGTGGCAGTATCCTTTTTAGGAGTTGTCTCTTTTCGGTCATATTCCGCCTTGTAGTCGTTTGATAATTCTGTGCGCGTGATTAAAATTCGGGTGGTATTCACGCTGGCGCCGCGTGCATTGGCAATAGCGTCAAGCAAACGAAAATCTGGCTTGCTTAAGGCAAATATGCCAGGCTGATCAACCGAACCGAGCACGCGATATTGAAAAGCTCGACCCTCTTGCAAGGCAACAAACGCTTGAGGATTTGTGATGACTCCTTTGAGTCTTTCTTCAATATCATCTTGTAATTCTTTTATTGTTTTACCTGCGGCGCGAATTTTATTAATAACTGGTAGTTGGATGTCACCACTTTGATCAACAACTCGTTCAGCCACTTCTGTTTGCCCCGTTGCCATTAAACTTGGAATTTGAATTCGCAAAACATCACCTGCGGCAAATGTGTAGGGAATATTTTCCGGTATTAAATCCGCCAATGTTGGTTTGACAATGTCTGGTTCATCACTGACTTGCTCTATGACATCAATACGACCCAAAATTGGCATGGCCGATGGCGTGGTTTCAAAGTAACCAGTGCGACTTGGATCAACAAAACTATCCGTTTCACATCCGACCAGAATCGGTACAAAAATAATACCCAAGCATGAAATCAGGGACAGAAATTTTGATAATGGGGGAGCCAATGGGGTGGTCTAGGTAAAGTTAATTTCGAGTTGAGTAGTATCGGTCAAAGTGGGTCTATGAAGTTACCCGAACTAGGGCATGTGTAGCAATTTTACTCTTGAGAAGTTCAGGCTTGAAACTTGATCAAATGAGTTTGCGCTTATTTTTCTGGGGAAAGTTGAATGTATTTCACGCTGACCCAATAACTTCCTCCAATACCGCCATGCGCGCAGCC
>SESD01000876.1_pt1 | contig 17683 bp, 16 predicted proteins | sample 3171411 | NCBI WGS metagenome assembly SESD01 (sample SAMN06051880, study PRJNA518727) | freshwater metagenome | biome: subpolar coniferous forest; feature: holomictic lake; material: water; isolation source: holomictic Lake 442, 16.5 m depth | place: Canada: near Kenora, Ontario | collected...
CGGTGGCTCAGGCAAAAGCCGCACCTTAAAACATGATCGTCTGCAGGCCTTGTTTGGCGTGATCTGCAGTGATTTTCAATCAGTCTTGGAAGCGCGTGTTTGGAAGGTTACTCCGTACGGATTTATCGTAAGGGGGCTATTTTATGAAGGCTTTAGCTTAAGCGGGTCAACATTAGGGTTCTAGCGGGATAACTTTGTTTCGTTTAGCTATGTTTTTAAGGCAAGGTGGGTAAGTACTAATTAATATTCATGTACTGCTGTTCGAATCTAGGTTTGAACTTAAACCCGGTAAGATGTAATCTACAATAGCTTAGGCAACTGTACCCTATCGCTTTGTTTTTTGAGATATCCAATTTAGGCCATTTTATTTGTAAAGCAGTCGAAATATTAATCAGGAAATCATTTTGAATACAGCTATCTTGTGTCTTTGTGGTTCGGGCATTGAATATGCTCAGTGCTGTGGTCAGTTTCATTCAGGGCAAACTAAGCCGGTCACTGCCGAAGCACTGATGCGATCGCGTTATACGGCTTATGCGTTACATAACGCCAGTTATTTGCAGGGAACCTGGGATGCCACGGTGAGACCGGAGATGATTGACTTTTCTAAAGAAAAGGTCGAGTGGCAGGGTCTTGAAATAATTAATACTAAAAAAGGTGGAGCTACTGATAATAAAGGCGTTGTGGAGTTTAAAGCGTATTATTTACAGGAAGGTGAGGAGTTTGTCATGAGCGAAATCAGCCAGTTTGTTCGGCGGGCCGGTAGTTGGTTTTATCTGGATGGACGGGTTAGATCTATTGGTAAAGTGGGGCTTGAAACTAATCTGGGTAAAAATGCAGCCTGTTCTTGTGGGAGTGGTAAAAAGTTTAAGCGTTGTTGTGGAGCGGAATGACAATTCTACGTTTATACTGAAAAAAATTGGGTTCGACTTGTCAGAGATCGGGGTTGTAATATTTAAATACGGTGAAGCGTTTTACGGTGTATGTCTGGCAACGATACACCGATCACTTAATATTATCCGAGCTTTAACTCGGGGAAGAAAAAACAGTCAGTCTATTTTTGTTCTTTAGCTTCATTTTCTGATTCTGAAATGGAAGCAGACATACACTCCATCAGGCTTTCAGTATAGTTAGTATGGGCTTCTGCAAGTTCTTTGGGTGATCCAAACTCTACAGCTAGTTCATCAAGCGTCTTTTTGGGGTCCTTAGACGAAGATAGCGTTAACATTTTTGTGTAGTTTCTGTAAGCCATCATGCGAGTGGGATCCAAGCCAAAAGCGCCAGGCATGTTCTTCGAGCTTGAGTCAACAACACATTTTGCCATGCGTTCCGGAGCAGCTTTGTAATCAGCAATATCTTTGTCTAACTTCATTTGTTCCAATACGGCTTGTTCATATTGGTTTTTATCTGCACAGCCAGCCAGTAATATGGCGGCTAGGGAAAGGAGTAATAATTTTTTCATAGTGTTACCGTTGTGAGTTAGAGGCTTGGGTTGGGGCATTATACGCATTTATACTGGAGGAAAGACAAGTCCTTGAACCTTTTATCTTTTGCCTTTTACCTGATTAATCCATCTCCTTCATGGCCTGGTTTATCCATGCCTCTGCTTCGGCATTGATGTCACCTGCTTTACGCCCTTTGGTTTCGATGGACGGCCCGATTTTTAGCTTGATCACGCCGGGATATTTTAAAAAGCTGTAACGAGGCCAAAAATCACCAGCATTATGCGCGACAGGGATGATAGGAAAGCCGGTTTTGTGCGCCAGCATCGCGCCACCGATGTTGAATTTCAATACTTCCCGAGCTCCGGCACGTGTGCCTTCCGGGAAAATTAGTACCCATAAGCCTTCATTTAAATACCTGGAACCTTGTTCGAGTAAAGCGCGTAAAGCGGCGCGTTGATTTTTTCGATTAATAACGATGGACTTTAAAGTTAGCAGCGACCAGCCCCAAATCGGCAGATAGAGCAGCTCACGTTTTATCACCACAGAATGTGGTGGCAGGATATAGCGTAATGCCAGTGTTTCCCAGGCCGATTGATGATTACTGAATATAATCGCAGTTTGTTTGGGATCGATGTTTTCCAGTCCTTGTATTTCATAGGTGAGACCGCAAAATACCCGGGTCATCCACCGGATCACGGCGCACCAGGCATGTCCAAGTTTCCATCGTATTTTAAAGGTTGTTAGCATACCCAAAATAAGCAAAATGCCGATTATGGTAGCGGTAGAGAAAATACCAAGAAAAAGCAGGGCCGAGCCTACGTAGTTTTTAGGTCTAGGGTCTTGAGCTGAGATATCTTGCTGCGTCATATAAGTTGTCAAAAACAGGAAGGTTAAGGTCAGGGTTTTCGTTTAGGGTTTTTTGGCCTTTGCCGGTTTTAACCAGAATCGGACTTGCACCAACGGCCTGCGCGGCTTGCAGATCGCGGAGCGAATCGCCGATAACGGCTATGCCGTTCAGATGGGCATTTTTGTCCTTGGCAAAAGTTTCAAGTAGACCGGGTTTGGGTTTGCGGCAGTTGCAATCATCAACCGGGCCGTGCGGGCAAAAATAGATGGCATCGATTTCCCCGCCTTTTTCTATAACCAGTTGCCGCATCTTTGCATGGATTTTTTCCAACATCGCAATGTCAAAAAAGCCTCGCGCAATACCGGATTGATTGGTAACGACCACGACTTTAAAGCCATGCTCATTTAACAGCGCTATGGCTTCTAGGCTACCCTCAATGGGTAGCCATTCTTCCGGCGATTTTATAAATTCTTCGGAATCATTATTAATCACACCATCACGATCCAGCAAAACATAGCGGTCTTCGGACATGCGATTACGATTGCAATTTGGAAATATCGGCACAGGTCAAAAATTGCTCAGACAGCATGTTAAGCAAAGCAAGACGGTTTGCGCGCAAGTCAAGATCATCGGTCATTACCATGACATGATCAAAAAAGGCGTCGACATCATTTTGTAAGTTCGCCAAACGGTTCAAGGTTGCCTGGTAGTCACGCTGCGCTAATAACGGTTGAATATCTAGGGCTGATTGCAGCGCCGCTTGCAATAACTGTTGCTCTTGCGGTTCTTGCAGGACTCCAACGCTGGCGGCGGGTTGTGAGTCCGATTTTTTCAGGATATTACGGATACGTTTATTAGCAGCAGCAAGGCTTTCCGCCTGAGGTAGTTCCCTGAACGCTTTAACCGCTTGAACACGCTGCATAAAATCCAGCGGTTCGGCTGGTGTTAGGGCGAGAACGGCATCAAATTCATCGGCGGTGTAGCCGTGATCAAGACAATAACCTTTTAAGCGGTCGGAGATGAAATCGATAACCCGATCGGCGGTTGTTGATTGATCTATGAATCCCATGCTCTGCGTGGGAAGGACGGCAATCTGGGCGCTGGCAAATTCGGTTAATTCAACAATATTAATATTAAGTTTGTTTTCTATGATGGTTCTAAGGATGCCCAGAGCCGCGCGGCGCAAGGCATAAGGATCTTTGTCGCCGGTAGGAATCAAACCGACGGCGAAAATGCCAACTAGTGTGTCGATTTTTTCCGCGATAGCCAGAACCTGTCCGGTTGCACTGCCAGCCGTTGGACTGCCGGATTGTTTGGGGAAATAGTGTTCCTCAATGGCGTAGGCAACTTCTTTCGGTTCGTTGTCTGCCAACGCATAGTAGCGCCCCATCAGGCCTTGCAGGTTACCGAATTCGCCAACCATTTCGGTCATTAAATCCGCTTTTGCCAATAAGGCCGCGCGTTCGGCCAGTTCAACATTGGCGCCCAAGTGGCCGGCAATAAATTTGGCAAGATTTTGTACTCGTTTTGTTTTGGCGAAAACTGTTCCAAGGTTTTCTTGAAACACAACGCTGGACAAGCTTTCCACGCGGTCTTCAAGTGTCTTTTTACGATCCTGGTTCCAGAAAAACTCGGCATCGGACAGACGGGGTGTTACTACGCGTTCGTTACCTTGTTGTATGGAGATCGGGTTGGTGCTTTCAATATTACTAAAAGTGATAAAGTTGGCCAGTAAATCGCCGTTAGCATTTTTAACCGGAAAATATTTTTGGTTGGTTTGCATGGTGGTGATTAATACTTCCGGCGGTAGGGCCAGATAGCGAGTATCAAAAGTACCTGTAATCGGCACCGGCCATTCGTTTAAGGCCGCAATTTCGTCCAGTAAATCGTCTTCGATATGGGCAAAACCTTTAACAGCAGCGGCCGCTTGTTGTGCGGCGTCACGGATGATGGTTTTGCGTTGTTCAATTTCGGCTATGACGCGGCCTTGTTGGAGCAAGGTTTGTGCATAATCTTCGGGTTTGTTTAAGGTGATTTTTTGTGGCGCGTGAAAGCGGTGGCCCTGTGTGGTCGCGCCGGTTTGCAGTCCTAAAATTTCGGTTTTAATGACGCTGTCGCCAAACAACAAGACCGCCCAATGCACAGGTCTGACAAATTCTGTAGTAAAACTGCCCCAGCGCATGCGTTTGGCAATCGGCAGACCGGCGATGCTGGTGCGGATAATATCGGGTATCAGGTTTTCAGTCGCTTGGCCTTTAACGGCTTGGGTAAAGCTCAGCCATTCGCCCTTATCTGTTTTCAAGCGTTCAAGATTCTCGAAACTTGTGTCGCAGCTGGTTGCAAAACCCAGCGCGGCTTTGCTGGGTGAGCCATCGGGCGCAAAAGCCGCTTGTATGGCCGGGCCACGTTTTTCAACGGTCTTGTCCGGTTGTGCCGTGGACAGGTTTTCGATAAAAACCGCCAGACGTCTGGGCGTAGCGTAAGCTTTGCTGGTAGTAAAGCTTAATTCAGCACCGATAAGACCCTGAATAATGTTGTTCAATAAGGCATTGCTCAGTTTCAGCAAGGTTTTGGGTGGCAGCTCTTCAGAACCCAATTCGAACAGTAGGTGTTTGCTGGCGCTCATCTTATGCTCCCTGCTCAGTTAACATAGGAAAGCCCAGCGCTTCACGTCGCTGATAATAAATTTCCGCAACGGATTTGGCCATATTTCTGACTCTCAATAAATAGCGTTGGCGCTCGGTGACCGAAATGGCATGGCGTGCATCCAGCAAGTTAAAGGCATGCGAGGCTTTTAATACCATTTCATAAGCCGGTAACGGCAAGTTCAGGGCGATCAGTTTGGTGCATTCCTGTTCATAGGTGTCGAAACAATGGAACATAAACTCAACGTTGGCATGTTCAAAATTGTAAGCTGACATTTCCACTTCATTTTGATGAAACACGTCGCCGTAAGTGATAGTGCCATGCGGACCTTTTGTCCAAACCAGATCATAAACACTTTTAACACCCTGCAAATACATGGCGATACGTTCCAGACCATAGGTGATTTCACCGGTGATGGGTCGACATTCCAAGCCACCGACTTGCTGGAAATAAGTAAACTGAGTCACTTCCATGCCGTTTAACCAGACTTCCCAGCCCAAGCCCCACGCGCCTAGTGTTGGTGATTCCCAGTTATCTTCGACGAAACGTACGTCGTGTTCAAGCAAATCCAGTCCCAAATGCCGTAACGAACCCAGATACAGTTCCTGGATATTGTCCGGTGACGGCTTTAAAACCACCTGAAATTGATAATAATGTTGCAGGCGGTTAGGGTTTTCGCCAAAGCGGCCGTCGGTTGGTCTGCGCGACGGTTGAACGTAGGCGGTGTTCCAGGGTTCCGGGCCAATGGCGCGTAAAAAAGTGGCGGGATGAAAGGTTCCTGCGCCCACTTCCTGATCTAGTGGCTGCAATAAAATGCAACCCTGAGCTGACCAGTATTCCTGTAAAGCCAGGATAAGTCCCTGGAAAGTAGATAAGTCGTTGTTTATGCTAGACACGGATTCATGCTCTTTGGCCATAAAAGTCGGCGATTATAACTGAAAAACCGCTTAAGGGCATATCGTTAGATTGATGGGGTTGAAAAGTAGCTATTATTTTAATAATGGTGAAGCCTGGAACATTAAACACCTATGACTACAGATAACATTCTTTGAAAAGATGTTATCTGTAGTCAGTAGCTGCAATACATTGAAACTGAATCGAGGATTTGGAGGCTAACTACTCAATCTCCGCTGTTGCGCTTTATTATGAAAATGATCAATGTCCGTAATTAGTTCGCACCGTGATGAGGGTAATAGTGAGTTTTCGTAGATATAGTTGGCACCATTACCTGCTATCCATATAACCGAGCCAACAGTTTCGGCTGCATTTGCGACGATTTTCAATTCGTGGATAGTTGTCTGTTCAGGAGGCGTTTTAACCAGACCGATCAAAATAATATCAGGTTTTAAATGGTAAGTCGCTTCAACAATGTCCTTGCCTGGCAGGTTTGAGCCCAAAAAATAACAGCGGTATTGAAGATTTGCCGCCAGTAAACAGCCCAGCAAAATTCCGCATTCATGAGGTTCGTCAGTTGGCGTGGCAAATAACATGGTTGCACCGTTAGTCGTCATGTTTTGCATGTTGTTAACCATGCTGAGCACGATGCGATTCACACAACAAGTAAACATGTGTTCCTGGGCTATGCTCAATTTGCCTTCATGCCACAGCTCGCCAACTTTTTTAAGTGCAGGTAATAAAATGTCTCTTGAGAATTCCAGAGGTTCGCTGGCAACCATCGCTCGCTTTAATAACTGTTCGCACCAGTCAATCCGATAGTCCAGCACCGCTTCAATAATCTGGTTAAGCAGAGGATGTTGCTGATCTTTATCTGAAACTTGAACCTGTTGTTGTAGCTCTCGCAAAGCATCGCCGGTTAGTCCGGCAATTTTACTGATTGTATGGCCGTTGCTGGTTAGTTGCGCCAGTAATTTGAGTTTTTCCAGATCCTGTTGTGAATAATGACGGCGGTTATTGTCGCTGCGCGTTGGGGTAATGCAGTCGTAACGACGTTCCCAAGCTCGCAGGGTTTCTGCGGGCAGTCCGGTCAAAAGTGTGATCGCTTTAATGGAGTACATTGTTTATGTTTTGTTTAAGTGTTGTTTATGTTTTGTTTATAAAAAATGTTGACAACTATTATACATTGGCGTAAATTTAAATCCAGTTTTAAAAATAATAACAAGGGGTAGACATGATACAAGCGGCATTCAATTTAGATCATTCCAATGTTTCTGAAAGCACCATTGATCCGGTTGCGCTTGCAAAGAAGCTTGAGCAGGCGAGGCAGGATCTGCAGTCACTGTTACTGGCGAAGCACGAACCTGCGACCATAATGTTAAAGCATGGACTGTCCCAGTTAGATAATGGTCTGGATATATCTGAAATAGTCAGCGATAAAACTCTACAAGAGATTATTGTACAGGAAGAAGATCTTGTACAGCTTAATCTTGCCCAAGCTATACAAAACTTGTTAAATAACCCACTTACCCGTCCATCAGTTTGTAATTTGCGTTTTTTGTCCAATTTTTTAATTGAAGTAGCTGAACTTTGTAAGGCTATACCTGGACAAGGTCTTGCGATGAAGTCCTATATTCAAAAACTGGCACACGCAGCCCTTACGCTCAAACGTACGCGTCAAGAAATGATTGCCAGTAATGTGGGTTTGGCGGCGTTTGTAGCTCATAAACATAAAACTTCAGTCTTAAGTTTTGACGATTTATTACAAGAAGGTGTTATCGGATTGATTAAAGCCGTTGACCGCTTTGATCCATATCGTGGTTTTCAGTTTTCCACTTATGCGATTCCGTGGATCAAACAAGCTATTTCAAGACTGATTGTTAAACAGGAAAAAATTGTTCGCTTGCCGGTGGCGTTGGCTGAAAGAGCGTGTGCCGTATTTGAAGCGATGCGGACTGCTTATCTAAAAACGGAGCGCTGGCCCAGTGTCGAACAATTGAAATCGCTTTGTGATTTATCAGAAGACGAGATCAAAACGATCAGAAATTATTATCAGGCGACCCATTCCTTAGATGCCGTCCCAGATGCCGAGGAAGATGAAGGCCAAGCATTGATGGCAAGAATGAAACAACACCAATTTGCTTTGCCCATGGATGATTTGATCGCCAGCAATTTGACCCAGTATCTGGATCGTATTGTCGCAACCTTGCCCGAGAAAGAAGCGGCTATTTTGAATATGCGCTTTGGCTTGAGAAATAATACCGAAACAACCTTGCAAGTCATTGCTGATCAGTTTCAGGTAAGTCGCGAACGTGTAAGGCAAATACAAAATGAAGCGTTAAAAAAATTAAAGAATCAGTTCGGTTGCGACCTGGCGCTGTTCCTTGAACCTAATGACAGCTACCTGAATTCATAAAACCGGGTCGAACTACAATAATAAGAGGAGAGGTCATGTCATCAGAAAAACACAACACTACCCAACACAGCCCGCAACCAGACTGGAAGCTTGAGCTTGAAAAGCACTGGAAGACGGTTTATCAAAAATCATTGGGGTATTTACAAAGTCATAAGCAGCAATTTCCCTTGTCCAAAATTGGTTCAATAGTGGGCGGCGGTTCGTTGGTGATTTGGCTAGCCAGTGGTATTTATATTATTGATCAAGGTAATCGTGGGGTGGTTACTCGCTTTGGCGCTTACAGTGAGACCACTAAGCCTGGGCCAAATTGGCATATTCCGATGCCGATTGAAGAGATCACTGTTATCAATGTCGAGCAACAACGGTTTATTGAAGTAGGTTATCGTGGCAACAGCCGAAGCAGTAAGCCTGAACTGATTCCGCAAGAGTCGTTAATGCTGACCACTGATGAGAATATCATCAATGTTCGTTTGGCGGTGCAATATCAGATTAATAATGCCAGAGATTATTTGTTTAACGTAAAGGGTAACGAAGCGACCTTAAAACAGCTGACAGAAAGCGTAGAAAGAGCTGTGATTGGTCGTAACAATATGGATTATATTTTGACTGAAGGTCGTAGCGAGATTGTTGCGGAGATTAAACGTGATATTCAACTAGCCATGGATGACTATAAAGCGGGAATTACCATCGCCAGTGTGAATCTTCAGGATGCCCAGCCGCCTGAAGAAGTTCAGGGTTCCTTTGAAGATGCGATTCGCGCCAGAGAAGATAAACAACGTTTGATCAACGAAGCTGAAGCCTACAGCAACGAGATTATTCCAAAGGCACGAGGCGCGGCGTCGCGTTTATTGCTGGAAGCGGAAGCTTATGAAGCCGAAAAAATTGCCAAAGCAAAAGGTGAAACAGAACGTTTTGATCAGTTATTGGTTGAATATGAAAAAGCGCCGTCCATTACCCGTAAACGTTTGTATTTGGAAGCCAAGGAAAAGTTGTTCAGCAGTACCAATAAAGTGATTCTCGATGCCGGTCAAAACGCACCCCAGATGTACATGCCTTTACAAAACGTGGCTAGTCATCAACTTGCGGCCAATAAATCATCCGCACCTGAAAGTACTGTTGAAGCAGCAGAAACAGATAAAAATCAAAGTACAAAAATGATTAACAGCAATTTACGTCCTAGCAGGAGCAAATAATGAGCAGAATACAACTGTTTTTGCCGGTCACTTTCAGTTTGTTAGTGTTGGCCTATATGTCGGTTTTTTATGTTAACGAACATGATAAAGCCATTCTCTTTCGTCTTGGTGAAATGGTCACATATGACTTTAAACCGGGACTCCATTTTAAGACCCCCATCATTAATAAAGTCAGTACATTTGATGCGCGTGTGCTGACCTTGGATGCTAAGTCCGAGCGTTTTCTTACCTCCGAAAAGAAGAATGTTATTGTTGATTCGTTTGCCAAGTGGCAAATAGGTGATGTGGGTCTTTTTTACACCACGGTCGGTGGCGATGAATATCAAGCCAATTTACGTCTCGACCAGATTATGAAAGATGCTTTGCGCAGTGAGTTTGGTATACGCACAATCAAGCAGTTGATCTCGGAAGATCGTAGTGAATTGCGTCGCACCTTGTTGGAAAAACTGTCGCCCACTGCGAGTAAGTTTGGTATCAAATTGATTGATATACGGATTAAACGTATCGATTTACCTCAGGAAGTCAGCAGTTCTGTTTATCAGCGGATGCGTGCCGAACGTGAGCGGGTTGCCAGAGAATTTCGTTCGCAAGGTTCGGAAACTGCAGAGCAAATCAGCGCTGAAGCCGATAAACAAAAACAGGTGATTTTGGCTAATGCCAATCGGGACGGTGAAAATATAAGAGGTCATGGCGATGCGCAGTCTGCTGATATTTATGCCAAGAGCTTTGGTAAAAATGCCGAGTTTTATGCTTTCTATCGTAGCTTGCAGGCTTATCAGGTAGCGTTTGAAAAAACTCAGGATACCTTGGTGCTTAAGCCTGATTCCGATTTTTTCAAATATTTTTCTAGCGAAAATTAACCGTTAGACAGGAGAGAAAGAAGATGAAGTCACATATTTTTCGCTTGTTGTTTTTTGTCATGCTAGGTACTGTTTTGTATGGCTTTTTTAATCGAGGTGCTCTGGATTCTGAACAGAATTATGGCGTGTCCTATTCCGATTTTATTGAGGATATTCGTCGCAATGCCATTTCTGAAGTCATCATAGACGGCAATAGTGTCGAAGGTCATCGGACCAATGGCGAGCGCTTCACTACTTATAATCCCAGCGACTCTAGAATGATTGATGAATTGTTGGAGTATGGTGTAAAAATTAAGGTGATCAAGCCGCAGGTTCCTACGCCTTTGATGCAGGTCCTGATTTCGTGGGCGCCGATGCTGTTGTTAATTGCTGTATCGGTTTACTTCATCCGCAAGCAGCAAGCCGGTGGTCCCGGCGGGCAAATGGGATTTGGAAAAAGCCGCGCCAAGTTGATGGCAGAAGATCAGATTAAAGTTAGATTTACTGATGTAGCCGGTGTTGAAGAAGCCAAACAGGACGTGGTGGAAATGGTGGATTTTCTAAAAAATCCTGCAAAATATGAAGTGTTGGGCGGAAAGATACCGCGTGGCGTTTTGATGGTCGGCCCCCCTGGAACCGGCAAAACCTTGCTGGCCAGAGCCATTGCCGGTGAAGCGGGTGTGCCATTCTTTTCGATCTCCGGTTCTGATTTTGTCGAAATGTTTGTCGGTGTTGGTGCGTCAAGAGTTAGAGATATGTTTGAGCAAGCCAAAAAACGCGCACCGTGCATTATCTTTATCGACGAAATTGACGCCGTCGGTCGGCATCGTGGCAACGGTGGTGCCGGTGGTGGTAATGATGAACGCGAACAAACCCTGAATCAGTTATTGGTTGAAATGGATGGTTTTAACGGTAATGAAGGCATTATTGTTATTGCCGCTACCAACCGTGCTGACGTTTTGGATAAAGCTTTATTGAGACCAGGTCGGTTCGATCGTCAGGTGCAGATTGGTTTGCCCGACATTAAAGGACGTGAGCAAATTTTGAAGGTACATGCTGATAAGGTTCCGTTGGCGGATGATGTCAATATTAATGATTTGGCGCGGGGTACACCAGGGTTTTCAGGTGCTGAGCTTGCCAATCTGATTAATGAAGGCGCTTTGTTTGCGGCGCGTTTTAATCAAACCGAAATCACTATGAATAATTTGGACAAAGCGCGGGACAAAATGATCATGGGCGCGGAAAAACGCACAATGATTATGAGCAAAAGTGATTTGTTAATGACGGCTTATCATGAAGCAGGACACGTCATTGTCGGTAGAGTTGTCCCTGATCACGATCCTGTTTACAAAGTTAGTATCATGCCGCGTGGTGGTGCTTTAGGTATAACCATGTTTCTGCCGGAACGCGATCAATACAGTGCCAGTAAAGATAAATTGGAAAGCCAGATCTCCAGTCTGTTTGGTGGTCGGGTTGCCGAGGCTATTATTTATGGCAAAAACAAAGTAACAACCGGTGCTTCAAATGATATTGAACGAGCCACACAACTGGCGCGAAATATGGTCACTAAATGGGGTTTGTCTGATCGTCTCGGACCTATGGATTATGGTGATAGCGAAGGCAGTTACATGGGGCCGCAAGCCAAGCCAATGTCTGAAAAAATGGCGCAAATGATTGATGATGAAATTCGCCAAGTGCTGGATGAAAACTATCAACGTGCAGAGCAAATTTTGAAAGACAATATCGATATTCTTCATAACATGGCTCATGCGCTGATGGATTGGGAGACCTTGGACAAGTTTCAGATCGACGATTTGATGCATGGTAAGACTATTGCCCAACCTGAGCCTGTTGTAGAAGTTGATCTTTCTTTTATTAGTCCTATTGAGCTGGGTGATGGGCTTAGTAAACAACCTGAGGTACCTCAGCTTAGTGCTTCGTAATGATAAATCGGTTGGAAAAAATATTAAAAATCCTGTTCTTTCTCAATGTTTTTTCCAATTTGTAACATGAATTGATCAGTTATAAATAACTTTAAATAAATACTAAGGTCGTTACCTCAGTAACGGCTACACCGTCCTCCTCTATAACCCCTTCAAAATCAGTCTTCTTGAAGGGTTTTTTTTTTCGGGATTACCATGAATAATAAAACTTCTGAAACCAAGATGCTGCCGCTATTTAAAATATTACCGGCCATTAACTTTAATTTTGCTGTTATTTTCTTACTGATTGTCAGCGTTACTTCTGCAACGGGAAGTACGGCGTTTTTTGACAATAATGCTGATCTTTATGGTGCCTTAGCCAGCAATTTGCGTTTAATGCTGATTTATTTAACACTAAGCCAATTTGCTGTTTATTGTTTTTGCAGTTACAGTCAAAACTACCGTTTACTGATTCCGGTGGGTATGTTTTGGTTAATGTTGATGGGGTCTATTGAATTTTATGGAATGGTTAATCAGATAGCGATTGATGAAGATTATCGCTGGTTCTTTTTGTATCTGGGAATCTCTAATTTGGCCTATGGGGCGATGTTTATTGCTTCCAGCAAGGCTGCTTACCAAGATGCCAAATGATTGGAAGTAGTTGAGTTCTGTTATATGGAGTCTAAAGTTAAATTTGGAGATTTTTACAAATTAATCAGCAATTATGAATAGGGTAAAGTACTTGCCTGAAATCAATCTTATCTATAAGTTTTAATGACCATTTATTCAACTTCACTATTCATGTTCAGGCGAGATCTCCGGTTACATGATAATACTGCTTTGCTCGAAGCAACCCGTATTTCAGCTCAAGTAATTATCTGTTTTATTTTTGATCCACGTCAGATTGAGTCACACCCTTACCAGAGTATACAGGGATTGCAATTTATGTTGCAATCATTGCTGGATGTCCAGCGTCAGCTTAAGTTAGCTGGTGGCAGACTTGCAATTTATAAAGGGTTGCCTGATCAAGTTATCACTCAGTTGGTTGAACAACAGCAACTAGAAGCGGTATTTATCAATCGAGATTACACACCGTTTAGCAGGCATCGTGATTATGATATAGCCGCTGTTTGCAAACAGTTGGGCATTGCATTGCATATGTTTTCCGATAGTCTGCTTAATGAACCGGAGCAGGCGGTTAAAGGCGATCAAACACCTTATAAAGTTTTTACTGCGTTTTATAACAATGCTCGACGGTTTCCGGTGTTACTGCCCAAGGCTTTCGATAAATGTAATTTTTTGTCTATAGATACTGAATATACGCTAGATGATTTTGGTTTAACGCAGACTGGTACGTCACTCAACGGCGGTCGCCAACAAGCGTTAACGATACTGGAGCAACTTGGCGACTGTGCCGATTACCAAATTACCCGCGATTTTCCTGCGTTGGATGGGACCAGCAAACTGTCGGCACATCTAAAGTTTGGCACCTGTTCTGTTCGCGAAGTTTATTATGCGATTACCGAACGACTTGGTAGTGAGCATCCACTGCTACGCCAATTATATTGGAGAGATTTTTTTACTCATATCGCTTTTCATTTTCCGCAAGTGTTTGGGCGGGCATTCCTGGAAAAATTTGCAAATCTGCAATGGCAAAATAATAGTGATTATTTTCAAGCCTGGTGTGAGGGGAAAACCGGCTTTCCGATAGTCGATGCGGGTATGAGAGAGCTTAACGCTACCGGTTTTATGCATAATCGGGTGCGGATGATTGTCGCCTCTTTTTTAGTAAAAGATCTGCATATCAGTTGGCGTTGGGGTGAACGTTATTTTGCCCAGCATTTGGTCGATTATGATCCTTGCGTCAATAACGGCAACTGGCAATGGGCGGCCTCAACCGGTTGTGATGCGCAACCTTATTTCAGGATTTTTAATCCCTGGTTACAGCAACTTAAATTTGATCAGGATTGCCGGTACATTTATAAATGGGTACCGGAACTGAGGGCTTTTCCAAGTAAAGTGATTCATCAGTGGGACAAAAAACACAGTGCTTGCGCTTATCCCGCACCGATTGTTGACCATGCCCTAGAGAGTCAGCTGACCAAGGCATGGTATAAAGATGCTATCGGTGGTTAGAGACAAATAATGGAGTCTAAAACGAGATGAACTCCTTTTACCGTTTTATATTAATGTTTTAGTTAAAGCCGTTTTCAGATCATCATAGTCAAATTTGAAGCCCTGAGATAACAGACGTTCCGGTATTACCCGTTGACTCCCCAAAACCAGTTGCGACATTTCGCCCAGTAGTAGTTCTAACACACCGGCAGGAACCGGGAGCAGGGCGGGGCGCTTCAGGCATTGCGCCAATATTCGGGTGAATTCGGCATTTGTTACAGGATTGGGAGCGGTTGCATTATAAGCACCGTGCATAGTTGAATCGGCTATCATGGTTAAAACAATATTGACCCAGTCCTGACGGTGTATCCAGGACATCCATTGATTACCCTCGCCCAAGCGCCCTCCCAAACCTAAACGAAAGGGTAGTAACATCTTTTGTAAAAAACCACCGTCTTTATCAATAACCAGGCCGGTTCTGATTAGGCAAACTCTAATGCCGAATTGTTCGGCCTGGTTTGCGGCGGATTCCCAATCAACACAAAGCTGTTGTGAGAAATCTGCGGTGGGTGTGGTTTGTTCGGTTAACGCGGTGTCGCCTTGACTGCCGTAATAGCCGATTGCAGAACCGCTGATGAGTAGTTCGGGTTTAACGGCCATACTGGCAATACAGTCCAGTAATTGTTTGGTCAGGCCGATGCGACTTTCCCGGATTAGTTGTTTACGGGACTCGCTCCAGCGGGCATCGAAGATGGGTGTGCCGGCAAGATTGATAATGATTGGATAATTATCTTCCTGGTTAAGTTGTCCGAGACTACTTATTGCGTTAACTTCAGGGCCACAAATTTTGGCTACCTTATTTGGGTTACGGCTTAAGACGGTAACGACATGGCCTTGTTTAATGAGATTTGTTGTCAAGGCGCTACCCAGAAAACCGGTGCCGCCAGTCATAAGTATATTCATCGTTTTATCCTTATATTTGGTTTGAAACGTGCGGATTGGATAATCGCATTAAACCAGAGGATAAACTAGCTAAAATTTTGAGGTCAGCCAAAATGATCTAGACTCAATTCAATTACGTGTAAGTTAATAATTTTTAAATTTACCAGAAAGATACGAAGTGTTCTTTTTGTCTTCGTGGTGTAAAACAGTTTTGAAAAATTAAATGCACCTTAATCACATAATGTTATAGGACTTTGCCATGAGAAAATTAATAATATTGCTTGTTACCTTATTGACCGGTTGCACAGGTATTCCTGAGGGTATTACTGCTGTTGACGGTTTTGACGTTAATCGCTATCTGGGTACTTGGTATGAAGTTGCAAGGCTTGATCATCGTTTCGAAAGAGGTTTGGAGAATATTTCGGCAACTTATGCTTTACGTGACGACGGTGGTGTTGACGTGTTAAATAAAGGTTGGGATGTTAAGACCGGTGAATGGCATGAGGCCCAAGGCAAAGCCTATTTTGTTGAACAGCCTGATAAAGGCCGGTTAAAAGTGTCTTTCTTCGGACCGTTTTATGGCGGCTATAATATTATTGCGCTGGATAAAAATACATATTCTTATTCGATGATAGCCGGGCCGGATCGTTCTTATTTCTGGATATTATCTCGAACCAAACAGTTGCCAGAAGTTACCTTAAAGGCTTTGGTTAAACAGGCTAAATCTTTAGGTTTTGCGACTGAGGAGCTTATTTATGTTACTCAGCCTTCCGATAAATAGAGTTTATTAAGCCTGCTTGTTAATAAAGCCCTTGAAAATAGTCAGAAGCACTATCTTTATATCCAGCCATAGTGACCATTGCTTTAAATATTCCAGGTCATGAAAAATTCTTGCTTCCATTTTATCTAATGTTTCAGTTTCGCCCCGGCAGCCATTAATCTGAGCCTGGCCGGTAATGCCGGGCTTAACTTTATGACGTAGCATGTAACCTTGAATTTGTTTGCGATAGTATTCGTTATGAGCGACAGCGTGAGGACGAGGACCCACTACTGACATGGTGCCTTGCAATACGTTTAAAAACTGAGGTAGTTCATCAAGCGATGTTTTTCGCAGGAAGCCACCGAGCGGCGTTATGCGTGCGTCATTTTTGGTGGCTTGTTTTACTTGAGTGCCATTGTCACTGGAAGTCATGGAACGAAACTTCCACACTTCTATTTGTTCGCCTTTCATGCCATAGCGTTTTTGCTTGAAGAGCACTGAACCCGGCGAAGTGAGTTTTATCGCTATACTGATTATTAACATGGGGATGGCAATAAGCGGTAATATAATCAGGCAAAGAATAAGATCTTCAAGGCGTTTGGTAATGCCATCGTAGGCGGTAAAAGGGGTATCAAAAACGCTGACGACCGGGATACCTTGGACGTTGCTCCATTTGGACTGGATCAGGTTAAAGGTAAAAAAATTGGGGACGATATTTACTGAAACGGTGCTGTCCGCAAGTTTTTCAATGAATTCACCTATGCGTTTTTCGGCGCACAAGGGTAGCGTAATATAAACATGATCTATTTGGCCTAATTTTGCTTGTTCAAGCAATTGTTCAAATCCACCTGCCAGGTCAGAGATTTGATTGTGACCTAATCGACGATCTTCGAATTCAGTCCGGTCATCAAAAAAACCAACGAAGTTATATCCAAGCCAGGGCATTTCTGAAATAGCTGTTTTAAGTCTGTAACCTAAGGGATTGGCTCCAAGTATGGCATAGAATCTTGTGTTAAATCCATGTCTCCTGACATAAGCCAAGAAACCGCGCTTTATTGAGTGCGCAAGGATGATACTGAATGGAGATAGCGGAAGCCATAATTCTATGACCTCTAAGCTATAATTGTAATCCTGGTTAGAAAGATAAACGCCGCTAATGACCAGGGTAAATGCACCCAGCCACGAAAATAGTATGCGTAAGGCTTCATCGAATAAAGGCGCGCCACGCCAGCCTTGATAAATTTCATTATTTTCTGCAAAAATGCCGAATATTGCTGCTGCTATAAGGCAGGGTAATAAGTATTCTTTATCAAGGGGGAGTTTGTAGTAATTTAAAGCTATATATAGCGAGGTTATAATTAATGCAATATCAAAAGTGCGCCCTATAGATTGTAATTTGGAATGTAGTGGACGAATAAAGCCTTTGGGGCGTATTTGGTTCATGGGTGCTAATCAATATTTGGGTGGCTCATATGCAGTAATTGTATCAGTATAAGTTTAATATATTTCAGTAGCGTGAAAAATAAATTGAATTGTGTGGCTATCTATTAATAGACCTTATCTAAAGCGGGGGTATATGACGATTGCTCGTATAAAAATTTATAGTCAATGATGAAATTATTTAAGTTTATGTCATGCGTTACTTGTGGGCATAAAAAAACCGTAGA
>SESD01000879.1_pt1 | contig 17630 bp, 14 predicted proteins | sample 3171411 | NCBI WGS metagenome assembly SESD01 (sample SAMN06051880, study PRJNA518727) | freshwater metagenome | biome: subpolar coniferous forest; feature: holomictic lake; material: water; isolation source: holomictic Lake 442, 16.5 m depth | place: Canada: near Kenora, Ontario | collected...
CAACAAAGACAAAGCGAATTTAGTCGAAAAAGCATTAAGCGAATTGACCTTTGAAACCATGCCCGCAATGGCAACTGAACCCGCTGAAATCTCACTTTTCACACGCGGCAGACAACGCGCTTTCGTCAAAGTACAAGATGGTTGCCGTTATCGCTGCACCTTTTGCATCGTCACCGTGGCGCGAGGTGAAGAAGTCAGTCGCGCCATCGCGGACGTGATTATTGAAATCAATGCTTTGCACGCGCAAGGCATTAACGAAGTGATTTTAACGGGCGTACATTTGGGCGGTTACGGCAGCGATAACGGTGAAAATATCGTGTCGTTGATTCAAGCGATTTTGGCACAAACTGAAATCCCACGTTTGCGTTTGGGTTCGCTCGAACCGTGGGAATTGAATGACGAATTTTTTACGTTATTTGAAAATCAACGTTTGATGCCGCATTTACATTTGCCGTTGCAAAGCGGTTCTGACGCGGTTTTGCGACGCATGGCGCGACGCTGTAAAACGGACGAATACGCACAAATGCTGGCTCGCTTACGTCAAATTCCAAATTTCAACATTACGACAGACATCATCGTAGGCTTTCCCAATGAAACCGACGAAGAATGGCAAGACAGTTTTGAATTTATTAAAACTTGCCGTTTTGGACATATTCATATTTTTACTTATTCGCCACGCGAAGGTACAAAAGCCGCCACGTTACCGAATCATGTACCGAATGAAATCAAAAAACAACGCAGTGAACAATTACATCATTTAGCCGAAGAAATGAAGCAGGCGTTTTATCGGCAAAATATAGGGCAAACAGTTGATGTTTTATGGGAAGGGCAACGAGAAGAATTAGAAAATGGTTATGTTCGCGTGTCGGGTTATACACCAAATTATTTACGAGTTTCGTGTGAAATAAGTGCTAATCAAACGCTCGAAAATCAAATAACTACTTTTAAGGTTTAAACAATGAAACAAAGTTATTTCATCACAGGCACAGACACCAATGTCGGAAAAACGTGGGCGACATTGACATTGATGGCTTATTTTAAAAAACAAAATTTGTCTGTAGTTGGAATGAAACCCGTGGCTTCGGGTTGTGAAAAAATTGAGGGTGAATGGCGAAATAGTGATGCGTTAGCCATTCAAAAAATGGGTTCAGAGTTTGTCGATTATTCTCTTTTAAACCCGTTTGCTTATGAGTTGCCGATTTCGCCCCATTTAGCAGGTGAAAAAAATCCTGTTGATTTAGAAACCGTGTTTGCTAATTTTCAAACATTGCAAAATTTGGCAGATGTTTTAATTGTTGAAGGTGCTGGTGGTTGGTACGCCCCACTGAACGAAAATGAAACAATTGCCGATTTGGCAAAAAAATTAAATGTGCCGATTATTTTGGTCGTGTCGATCAAATTAGGTTGTATCAATCACTCACTTCTTACGACAGAAGCGATTAAAAATGCTGGTTTAAATTGCGTAGGTTGGATTGCTGTTTGTAATGATGCGATGTGTGATTGCGTTGATTTAACCATTGAGAGTTTGGTGGCGCGTTTAAAAATGCCGTTAATTGGGATTTTCCCTTATTCTGAAACGGCAAATTTTGAGGCTTTGGCGCGAGAAATAAACTTGAATTAAATATCGCCAACGCAGTTAATGAGAATTGCTGGCTATTTGATGAAGATATTGCTTTTTTGGGGGTGTGGTAGAATTCGTCATAACACTTACTTACACGTTTAAAAATTTAACTGGAAACGCTATGGCAACTTGGCTAGAAACTTGTGCAAAACAACTCACCCGTTTAGAAAAAACCTCGGTTTTATCGGACAAATTGATTTCATTAAGCAATAAAACGGGCATCGATATTTCGCCTGAGATGGTGCAAAAAATTGAACATGAACATGACCGTTTAAATCGCCAACTTGAACGTTTACGCGCCAATCGGTTTGAAGTGGCGGTGATTGGTTTGGAAAAAGCGGGCAAAAGTGCATTGTTAAATGCGTGGCTTGGGCAAGAAATTCTGCCATCTGCACGCGAACGTTGCACCTTTACCAGCACCGAAATTTGGTCAGCGCAAACCGAGCAAGACCAATTACTTTCGATTCAGTATTACAGTCGTGAAGAAATTGCGACTTTGCAAAAACAACGTCAAGATGCTTTGGCTGGCGCGTTGTTGAGTGATAAAGAAAAAAAAGAAATCCAAGAAGATTTTAACGATACCGAAAAAAATCTTAATCAAATTTATGAATTCACTAAATTAAAAAATGGCTTCAAACAAAGTTTCTTAGACATTGGTGAAATCAGCGAATTGTTGCAATCGGCAATTTTCAAAAATCGCGCTCAAGCACTTGCAATTAAACGGATTCAATTAAAAACTGTGCGTTTACGAAGTGACCGCGACATTATTTTTCACGATGTCCCAGGTTTTAATTCAGGTATTTTGATGCACGCCGAACAAGCGGTTGATCGTTTGAGGAATTGTGACGCGATTATTTACGCCAAAGAAATGAAACAACCGTCTATCACAGGTCCTGAAAAGGAAATGTTACTCGTCGCTGATGCCGAAGACCCCAGCTTGCGAGTATCGGATAAAGTGTTTGTCGTGTTGACACAAGCCGACGCGATGGACGATCAAATTGATTTTCGTGACACGCTCGCGAAACACAAAACATTTTGGGCAAACGTTCCAGAACGCCGATTATTACCTGTTTGTGCGCGTTCACATTTGGTTGAATTTGGTATTCCAACCGATGACACACTGCGTCGTTCAAAAAGTGCCGATGATAAAAATAAGCTGAAAAAATTAGGTATTCCCGATGGAATGAATGCGTTGAAAGATGCCGTGAATTTTTATATCGACAACGAACGTTCGGGCGTTTTACAAAAACGTTGTGATTCGCTAGTGAATATCACACGCGCACACGCAACTGAAATTTTAAGCAAACTCGAACCAATTTACGGCACAATCGCTGAAAATGATCGTCAAGAAGATGATTTACTGGGCAAAGAATTTAATCAGTGGTGGGGACGCGAATGGCAACGTATCAAAAAAGATTTTGATATGTGGTACGCCGAAAGCATTCAAGGACGTACTGAAGCTGATGCGATTGGTGCTGAACACGAAGAACTCGCCGCATTACGCTCTGCTTACGATCAAAAAATTGAAGCCTTGCTTTCAAATTTAATTACCGCGCAACCCGACGAATTAAAACGGATTTACACTGCTGGCGGCACACTTTCAATGCCTGACCCACGCGAAGGAAATTACAAAATTCGTGAAGAACTTTTCCGTGAAATTCAAAAGAAATTTGAAACAGAATTGACCGACCAACTCGCGCAAGCCTTACAAGCGTTGATTGATGGCATTGTGCGAAAAATTCAAGAATTACTTTGGGAAACCGAAGAAGTTCGTCGCACGTTGTTACATTCCCATTTAGATGAAGGCATCGAACAAGCACGAATTCGACACGGTTTTCAGGTGTTATTTTTGCGATTTGGGCGTGTTGCGGTGGAAGCGTTTATTGCTAAACCGTTGCAAGCGCGTGACCGTTTATTAAGTGAACGTGCCGCTGAAATTAAAACCTTAGAAGCGTTTTATCAAGGCAGTGATAAAACCAAACAAGAAGGCGGTTTAACCCATTATTTGCGTTATGGTTTGTGGGCAGTTTTGAATAAAACCGTTCCTGCTGGTCGTGGACGAAATGCCGCAAAAGCCGTTGTTGAAACAGCTATAACCGAAATCGTAACGCCAGCAATAAAAGAACCTGAAAAAGCCTTTGAACCCACTAATTTTGAACAAGTAGTTGAAGAAATTAACGGCGATTTAGCCGCATTGCAGGATTATTTAAAAAATAGCGTCTTTTACGCGGCGGGATTCATTACTTATTGCAATCAAGAATTGGAGCGCATTCGCAACCGTTTCAAAGAAATGGAAGACAACGACAGACAATGGATAGGCATTATTCGCACCGCTGTAAAATATGAACGTAATCCGCTTATTCCGTACAACATCGCGCACACGAGACGAGATTTCCAAATTCGTCGTGAGTTGGCGTTGGAATTAAAAGAAGTCCGCGATAGTTATAGCAATGTGTTTTAAAAAATGACTATGAACACAATGAACATTTTACCTTTTTTAGAAGAAGATTTAGGCGACGGCGATATTACAGCTGCTATTATTCCTGAACATCGACGCGCCACCGCTGAATTATTAACGCGTGAATCAATGGTTTTATGTGGGCGTGAATGGTTCGACGCGGTTTTTAAACATTTAGATGCAAACGTGATTATTGATTGGCACGTTGCAGAAGGTGAAAACATCGCTGCAAATACCAAAATTTGCACATTGTCTGGATTAGCTCGAGCATTATTGACGGGTGAAAGAACTGCAATGAATTTATTGCAAACTTTATCAGCAACAGCAACGATTTCGCGCCAATATGCCGAAGCCGTTCAAGGCACAAACTGCAAAATTTTGGACACACGCAAAACAATTCCTGGTTTGCGTGTTGCCCAAAAATACGCCGTAAAATGCGGTGGATGTTTTAATCATCGCATTGGTTTATTTGATGGCGTGTTAATCAAAGAAAATCACATTATGGCAGCGGGTTCGATTGCAAATGCGGTACAAATCGCACGCGAACAAAGTAACGCGCCGATTGAAGTTGAAGTGGAAAATTTAGCAGAACTTGAACAAGCTCTTAACGCTAAACCGAATCGAATTATGCTGGATAATTTTACGTTAGATGATTTACGTTACGCTGTGAAATTAACTGCTGGAAAGGCAGAATTAGAAGCGTCTGGAAATATCGATCTAACGACGATTCGCGCTGTTGCTGAAACGGGAGTCGATTTTATTTCGATTGGTGCGTTGACTAAAAATGTTCAAGCAATCGATTTATCAATGCGAATTCAATTGGTATCGTGAAGTTTTGGGCGGATTTAACATCCGCCCAAAAATGTTACAACGCGAATAATTCGCGCATTTTTTGCCCCGATTTTTCCACGCGCATAAACGCTTCGCCCACCAAAAACGTATAAACATCGTTCGACAACATCAACTCCACATCGTCGCGTGTATGAATGCCGCTTTCAGTAATTATTAAACGATCAGCGGGAATCGCATCTTTTAAAGTCAATGTGGTTTGTAAATTTGTTTCAAATGTTCGTAAGTTTCGGTTATTAATACCAATCAATTTTGTATCGAGCGTTAATGCACGTTGTAATTCTTCAGCGTCATGAACTTCAACCAAAATATCCATACCTAATTGCGTGGCAATATCTGATAATTCATGCAATTTTGCATCGTCCAACGCAGCAACAATTAATAAAATACAATCTGCACCCAAAGCTCGTGCCTCATGAATTTGATAAGCGTCAATCATAAAATCTTTACGCAAAACAGGCAGCGGACAACGGTCATGCACCATTTGCAAATAGGCTTCTGAACCTTGAAAAAAATCTTTATCTGTCAGAACAGATAAACATGTTGCGCCATTCATGGCGTAATCTTGGGCGATATTGAGTGGTTGAAAGTTTTCACGAATTACGCCTTGGCTAGGAGACGCTTTTTTGATTTCAGCAATAATGGCAGGTTGTTTCAATGACGCTTTACGTTGCAGGGCAGCATAAAAACCGCGTGGTTTTTCAACACCTGTAGCGATGTCTTGCAGCAATTCAATCGGCGTTTGAACACGGCGACGAGCCACTTCTTCTTCTTTTTTGGCGAGAATGATTTTTAAAATATCAGGAATGTTGGTCATGTTTATTTTGGAGAGTTAGATTTAGAAAAATGGTATTTTATCAGCATTGCGCCAAAGCATCTGGCGTGTTTTTTTATTTTTACTTTTGAATCGAATGTCCAAAATCTCAATTTTAATTTTAAGCCTAATCGCCTATTTATTGACTGCTTGCAGCACAATTCCGACTACGCCGCGCAACACTGAAAATTTGTGCGCGATTTTTAAACAAAAACATAATTGGTATAACGCCAGTAATGCGACTTACAAAAAATGGGGCGTTCCCGTGCCAGTGCAAATGGCGATTATGCACCAAGAATCGCATTTTGTTGCTGATGCCGCACCGCCAAGTGGATTCTTTTCATGGTTGGGTTTTAGTGGCAGTAGTGCTTACGGTTATCCGCAAGCAAAAGACGAAACGTGGGACGATTATCAACGTAAAAGTGGCAACAGTTCAGCTCAACGGGACAAATTTTCTGATGCCTGTGATTTTATTGGTTGGTATTCACAAATTAGTTATAAAAAACTGGGAATTGCCAAAACTGATGCTCGCAATTTGTATCTTGCTTACCACGAAGGTCATGGCGGATTTAGAAATGAATCCTATAATCAAAAACCGTGGTTGCTGCAAATTTCAAACACAGTTGCACAACGCGCTCAACAATTTGAACGACAATTAGGTGCGTGTGGTTTGCGATGAAAACATCATCATATTCGTGGCAGTTTACCGCATCAAAATGGCTCATTGGCTTATTAGTCATCGTTTATGTTTTAGCGTTAATTGCGACATTTTTAAATGCCTTACAACTCATCATTCAACTGATTTTATCCACATTTATTTTGCTGCATGGATGGTTCACGTTAAAACGATTGGCGCATGAAAATTGGCGATTGTATTATGACGATGAAAACGCTTGGCAAATTATTGAGTCAAATTCAATTCATTCGATTGAAATTTTGCCATCAACTGTCATTTCTAAATTATTCATTTTTCTACATTATCAAATGAATGGACAAAATTTTTATCGCGTCATTTTTAATGACGCGCTTCTTCCAAGCATCAATGATTATCGACAATTGATAGTTACCCTGAAAACTTATCGGTGAGAGTTTTATGAACGTATTTATTTTGAGTGATATTTTTATTTACCCAGTGAAATCGCTGGCCGGGATTCGCGTTTCACAATGGGACGTAGTTGAAACAGGTTTGAAATATGATCGGCAATGGATGTTGATTGATGAAAATGGGCAATTTTTAAGTCAACGGCGTTTGCCAAAAATGGCGTTAATTCAAACTCGATTGACCGATTCAGAATTGATTTTATCCGCACCAAAATTTCCAGATTTTACGTTGTCGCTTGAATCAAGTGGTGACGCAATTATTCACAGCACCGTTTGGGATGATTATTGTGCCGCGCAACACGTTTCAAATGAAGTTGATGCGTGGTTTAGTGATTTTTTAGAAATATCATGTCGATTGGTTTATTTACCACTCGAAACCAAACGAGGCGTGGATTTAAATTATGCAAATGAGGTTGATCGCGTCGCATTTGCTGATGGTTTTCCATTTTTGATTGTGTCTGAAAATTCTTTAAATTCATTGAATTCCAATTTAGAAACGCCCGTTGAAATGGCACGATTTCGTCCAAATTTAGTGATTTCAGGTTGTGACGCTTACACCGAAGATTTATGGCGTGAAGTTCAAATTGGCAACATTGATTTTCGTTTGCCAAAACCGTGTTCGCGCTGTTCAGTTCCTGCGATAAATCCAAAAACTGCTGACGTAGGAAAAGAACCATTAACGACATTAAATCGTTTACGGAAGTGGCAGAATAAAATTTATTTTGGACAAAATGCGCTGCACAATCAGTGCGGGGAATTGAAAATTGGTGACGCAGTAAAAGTAAAAATAATTGGCGACAAGCAGCCGCCAATTATTTAATCGAGAAAATTATTCAATACTTTCGTACAACGCTAAATACTGTGCTGCGCTGTTTTGCCATGAAAAGTCACGACGTATCGCGTTTATTTGTAATTGCCGCCAAACGTCTGGAAAACTGTATAAAAGCGTGGCGCGTTTAATCGCCTCCAAAAATGTGCCAGCGTGTGCGTCGTTAAATACAAACCCCGTTGCAGTACAATCCTCAATCGTTTCTGGCAACGTATCCACAACCGTATCTGCTAATCCACCTGTATTCCGAACAATCGGCAGCGTGCCATAAGACTGGCTGTACATTTGATTTAAACCACACGGTTCAAAACGTGACGGCATTAAAAACACATCCGCACCCGCTTCAATCAAATGCGCTAATGTTTCGTTATATCCTAACGTCAACGCCATTTTGTGCGGATATGCCGCTGCAAATTGTTGTAACTGCTGTTCAAAATCTTTATCGCCTGAACCGAGTAAAACAATTTGAATAGGCAACGTCAATAATTCAGGCAAACAATCCAAAAGCATATCAATGCCTTTTTGCTCAACCAATCGACTAATTAAACCCAATACAAAAACCTTTTCATCAGCAGGTAAGTTTAATCGCGCCTGTAAAGCCGTTTTATTAGCGACCTTATCATTCAGTGAAGATGCACCATAATTTTTAGCAATCAGTGAATCGTTTTCAGGATTCCAATCATCATCGACACCGTTAATAATGCCAGTCAAATCTTCATCTCGATAAACCAACAAACCTTCTAAACCATAACCCAATTCTGCGGTTTGAATATCTTTTGCATAAGTTGGACTTACGGTAGTAATTTTATCTGCGTAGACAATTCCGCCTTTAATAAACGAAATCATGCCATGAAATTCCAATCCATCGGGTGAAAGTAATTGACTTGGCAACTGCAACATTGCCGCCGTTAATCCATTAAACAAACCTTGATAAGCCAAATTATGAATCGTAAAAACAGTGGGCGGGCATCTATATTCAAGCGATAACAACGCAGGAACTAAACCTGTTTGCCAATCGTTACAATGCACAATATCGGCTTTCCAGTTCAAATTGATGCGATCCATCGCCGCTTCAATGACTGCCCGACAAAATAATGCAAACCTTTCGGGATTATTGCGATAAGAATTCCCTTCTGAATCAACATACGGATTACCATCCATGCCAAAATACTCTGGGCAATCAACTAACCAAACAACGACATTGCTGTTCGGTAATGTCATCTCTAACAATTGAATTGTATGATGCCCCACTCGAAATAGTGCAATAGCATTAGGCGTTTGATCTAGTTTCAAAGCCTTATAATTCGGCACAATAACGCGCACATCTTGCCCTAATGAAACTAAGGCTTTCGGTAAGCTATTTGATACATCTGCTAATCCACCCGTTTTAATCAATGGATGAACTTCACTCGTGACAAAAAGAATTTTTTTCATAATGCGTAGCTTCTAAATTACCTAATTTAGCAATAAACTAAATTTTTAAAATGACTGCGCCCAAAGGTGGCAGCGTTAAAACAACTGAATTTAATTGATTCATCCACGGTTCATCTTCTGTTTGAATCACACCATTACCGATATTTTCCCCAGAATAATACTTAGAATCAGAATTGAAGATTTCTCGATAAGTACCATTTAATGGCACGCCAACACGATAATTTTCACGCACAACAGGTGTGAAATTTAACACAATAACTAAATGCTCTTCCCCGTGATTACGCTGGAAACATAAAATAGATTTTTGTACATCGTGGCAATCAATCCAATCAAAACCGCGTTGTTCAAAATCATGTTGATACAACGCAGGTTCGCTGGTGTATAAATTATTTAAATCTTTCACCAATGTTTGCAAACCTTGATGATGTGGATATTCCAAAACATACCAATCTAAATCTTTTCTGAAATTCCATTCCGTGCCTTGCCCAAATTCATTACCCATGAACAATAATTTTTTACCTGGATACGCGAACATAAACGTGTACAACAGACGCAAATTCGCAAACCGTTGCCATTCGTCACCTGGCATTTTATTTAACATCGAACCTTTGCCGTGAACGACTTCATCGTGCGAAAACGGTAGCGTGAAGTTTTCACTAAACGCATATAACATTCCGAAAGTGAGCTGATTGTGATGATATTGACGATGAATGGAATCCTGCTGCATATATTCCAAAATATCGTGCATCCAACCCATATTCCATTTCATTGAAAAACCTAGACCACCTGCCCATGTTGGACGTGTGACTTGCGGCCATGACGTAGATTCTTCCGCCATAATTACCGTTCCTGGGCATTGCTGATGCGTAATGGTGTTGAGTTCGCGCAAAAATTCAATCGCTTCTAAATTTTCATTGCCACCGTAACAATTCGGCACCCAATCATCAGCTTCACGGGAATAATCCAGATACAACATCGACGCAACCGCATCAACACGCAAACCATCAAGATGAAATTCTTCCAACCAAAAAACAGCACTCGATAACAAAAAGTTCCGAACTTCATTGCGTCCGAAATTGTAAATTAACGTTCCCCAATCGCGATGTTCACCTTTGCGCGGATCTTCGTGTTCATATAATGCGCTGCCGTCAAAACGCGCCAAAGCAAAACTATCTTTCGGAAAATGTGCGGGAACCCAATCGAGAATCACGCCAATGTTATTTTGATGACAGCAATCAATGAAATAACGGAAATCATCTACCGAACCAAAACGGCTTGTCGGTGCAAAATAGCCCGTCGTTTGATAACCCCAAGAATCATCAAGCGGGTGTTCAGTAATTGGCAACAATTCGATGTGCGTAAAACCTAATCCTTTAACGTATTCGACCAACTGTGCTGCAAGTTCACGATAATTTAAAAATTTTCCGTGTTCGTCACGTTTCCAAGAACCCAAATGCACTTCGTAAATCGACATTGGCTGATGTAACCAGTCGAATTGAGTACGTTTTTGCAACCAAGAAGTATCGCTCCATTCATAATTTGCAGGATTAACAACTTGCGCGGCAGTATCTGGGCGATATTCAAATTGTTGACCGTAAGGATCTGTTTTAACTAACACTTCACCGCTAGCGCGATTCAATAATTCAAATTTATAAACACAACCTTCAGCAAGTTCTGGAATAAATAATTCCCACACACCACCACCGCCTAAACTTCGCATTGGATGACAACGTCCATCCCAACGATTGAAATCGCTAATAACGCTAACTCGTCCTGCATTTGGAGCCCAAACTGCAAATAATACGCCTTTGATGCCATCTGCTGTGTGCAAATGTGCGCCGAGTTTTTGGTAAATGTGCCAATGTTTTCCTTCACCAAATAAATGTAAATCAAATTCAGGTAACTGCACACCAAAGTCATACGGATCGTAACTTTCGTGTGTATAACCGTCTTTGTCTAACCATGAAATTCGGTAATGTGGTGGCAACTCCCCTTTTTTTGCAATGTATTCAAAAAAATCAGTGCCAGCAATTCGCGGAATTGCAACATTGTCGTGTGTAAAATGGACGGTCTCTGCGTAAGGCAAATACAGCCTAACGTGAATTTTATTGTTTTTCGGGTGACGACCTAGCACAGAAAAAGGATTATGATGCTGTGCAGCGGCGACTTTTACTGAATCGAAGTCAAGAATAATGGGAGCTTGCTTTTTCACTAGGAATAGCCTCAAGGTAGTAAGATAATGTTCACGAAGTTTAGCAAACAAAAAAAGTTGTGTATCTATATAAATAATTGGAGATTTAAACATGCCGACATCATCTCATTTAAATACTGATCGTTTTGTCAGTCAGCTTACTCGTAACACAATTGCTTTGATTTTGGCGGGTGGTCGCGGTTCACGCTTAAAAAACATGACCGATTGGCGAGCAAAACCAGCCGTGCCATTTGGCGGAAAGTTCCGCATTATTGATTTTCCATTATCAAATTGTGTCAATTCTGGCATTCGTAAAATTGGTATTTTAACGCAATATAAATCAGATTCTCTTATTCGACATATTCAACAAGGCTGGGGTTTTTTGCGCGGTGAATTCGGTGAATACGTTGATTTAATGCCAGCACAACAACGTCACAGTGAAGATTCTTGGTACAAAGGCACCGCCGATGCAATTTATCAAAATATCGATATTTTGCGAACTCGTTTTCCTGATTATATTTTAGTGCTTGCGGGCGACCATATTTACAAAATGGATTATGGCGCAATGCTTGCCGATCATGTGGCAAAACGTGCCGATTTAACGATTGGGTGTATTGAAGTTTCACTTGAAGAAGCCACCGCATTTGGCGTAATGGATGTCGATGATTATCGTCGTGTGCGAGCATTCGTGGAAAAACCAGAACATCCACCTTTAATGCCAGGACGTACCGATACTGCGTTAGCTTCAATGGGCATTTATGTTTTTAGTACCGAATTTTTATTTGAACAATTAGTAAAAGACGCTGACGATCCAGAATCGACCCATGATTTTGGTCACGATATTATTCCGAAAGTCATTCGTGATCATGTGGTGAATGCGTATCCATTTTTAGATTTACAAAGCGGCGCACAAAGTTATTGGCGCGATGTAGGTACAATTGATGCCTATTGGGCGGCAAATATGGAATTGATTGGTGTGCATCCAGATTTGAATTTATACGACAAAAAATGGCCTATTTGGACATATCAGGAACAAACACCGCCCGCTAAATTCGTTTTCGATGAAGATGATCGACGTGGTATTGCGATTGATTCAATGATTTCTGGCGGCAGTGTTGTATCAGGTGCGACAGTGCGTCATTCGTTATTATTTTCAAATGTGCGTGTTAATTCTTACAGCACCATTCAAGACACGATTGTTTTGCCCGACGTGAATATCGGTCGTCATTGTCGTATTACTCGCGCCATTATCGAAAAAGGCTGTGATATTCCTGAAGGTACAATTATCGGTGAAAATCATGAGGAAGATCGATTGCGCTACCATATCAGTACAGGCGGCATCGTTTTAGTAACCCCTGAAATGTTAGGAATGAGAAGACATTATGTTAGATAAACAAAAATTAAAATTAGTCATTTGCTGGCACATGCACCAGCCAGAATATCGTGATTTGCATTCAGGTGAATTTAAATTACCGTGGACATATTTGCACGTTATGAAAGATTACGTCGATATGGTGGCACATTTAGAAGCTGCACCGCAGGCAAAAGTGGTGGTCAATTTTGCGCCGATTTTGCTTGAGCAAATTGAAGAATACGCACGACAAATCAACAGCTTTTTACATGATAGAAGTCCGTTTACGGATTCATTACTCGCTGCACTTTCTGATGATGCCGAATTAATTAGTAATCCTGCAAAAATTATCAAAGATTGTTTAAAAGCGAATCGTGAACGACAAATCAATCGTTACCCACAATTTAAACATTTAGCCGAAACAGCTGAATTATTTATTGAAAAAGAAATCGAACAATATGCAAATGCACAATTTATTGCCGATTTGCTGATGTGGTATCACTTAGCGTGGCTTGGTGAAACGGTTAAATTAAGTGATAAACGCGCTCAACGATTGCTTGCTCAAGGTGGAAATTACACTTTTGAAGATCGTTTAGAAATGCTAATTATTATTGCAGATCAGCTTTCACACGTTTTAGGACGTTATAAAATACTGGCTAAAAAAGGACAAATTGAATTATCGGTGACACCTTATTCACATCCCATTATGCCGCTGCTTTTGGACATAAATACCACTCATGAAGCTACGCCACACGCCCCATTGCCTGAATTAAAAGCGTATCCCAATGGTGAAGAACGGGTGCTTTGGCATTTAGAAAAAGGAATGCAAACATTTAAACGTTTCTTTGGTTTTGAACCAACAGGCTGCTGGCCATCAGAAGGTAGTGTGAGTGATGAAACCGTTAGAATGCTTGATAAATTTGGTTTCAAATGGACTGCAAGCGGTGGTTCTGTTTTAGGTAATAGTTTAAATCATGCTGAAAATGATCGTCCTGAAAGCACTTTTCATCCGTTTCAATTAAAAGGCAGCAAAATTAACTGTTTTTTCCGTGACGATGGTTTGTCTGATTTAATTGGTTTTCAGTATTCAAAATGGCACGCAGACGATGCGGTAAGCGATTTAATTAATCACTTAGAACATATTGCAGATCGTGAAATTCCCGATGCAGTCGTTTCAATTATTATGGACGGTGAAAATGCGTGGGAATACTTCCCAGAAAACGGCATTTATTTTTTAAGTGCGCTTTATCGGCGTTTATCGAACCACCCTCGTATTGAAATGACAACTTTTGACGAATGCGTCAAAAATAATGTTAAACCGAAACCTCTCAATAAATTAGTCGCGGGCAGTTGGGTTTATGGCACATTTTCAACGTGGATTGGTGACACCGATAAAAATCGTGGTTGGGATATGCTGGGCGATGCGAAAAAAATGTTTGATCGAGTGATAACAAATGAAGAAATCACCCCTGAATTGCGCGAAAAAGCGAATCTACAACTCGCAGTTTGTGAAGGCTCAGATTGGTTTTGGTGGTTTGGTGATTACAATCCTAGCGATGCCGTCAGTAGTTTTGAAAAACAATTCCGTTTAAATATCGCGAATTTATATTATTTACTCGGTGAAGATCCTCCTGGATATTTAGCACTTTCATTTACACAAGGCTCAGGCGCACCTGCGATGGGTGGTACGATGCGACAAGGCACAGAACACTAAATAAAAAGAGGATTTTCAATGAATGCAGCTCTAAATCAACGCCGCGCTGGCGTGTTATTACACATTACTTCGCTACCGAGTCGAGATTTAGGGCGCGATGCGTATCAGTTTATCGATTTTTTAAAGGAAGCAGGCGCAACTGTTTGGCAAGTTTTACCGTTGGGGATTACACACGAAGATGGTTCGCCGTATCAATCGCTTTCAGCTCACGCAGGAAATCCCGCATTGATTAGCGCACATTCTTTAGTGAATGAAGGATGGCTAGACGCAGATGAACACTGTGAAACTTGTTCAAATCATTCAAAATTTCATCGTGATTGTTTGTTAAGTAAAGCCTTTTCGGGATTTACTGCGAAAGCGACGAATGAAGAAAAAGCGGACTTTTTACATTTTTGCGAAACGAATCATTTTTGGCTAGATGATTTCGCTATATTCATGGTTTTACGTCAAAAATTTAATAACAAAGGTTGGAACGATTGGTCAGAGGATTTTAAAAATCGCAATCTTGCTGCATTAAATGATGTGCGTTTTTTTCTAAAAACGTTATTGGAAACCGTCAAATTTGAGCAATATATATTTTTCAAACAATGGTCTGCGTTAAAAACTTACGCGAATGAATGCGGAATTTTACTTTTTGGTGATATTCCAATTTTTGTGTCCTACGACAGCGCAGATGTTTGGGCAAATCGGGACGTATTTAAACTTACACCCGAAGGCAATATGTCCGTTGTCGCAGGTGTGCCACCTGATTATTTTTCCGAAACAGGACAACGCTGGGGCAATCCGCATTACGATTGGGATTATTTGCAATCAACCAATTTTACTTGGTGGTTACAACGCATGAAAACCCAAACTGCCTTGTTTGATATTGTACGAATTGATCATTTCCGTGGATTGGAAGCGGCTTGGGAAATCCCCGAAAATGAACCAACGGCAATTAATGGCGAATGGGTAAAAGCTGCGGGTGAAGCCTTATTAACTGCGATTTATACAGAATTTTGTGATGTTCAGCTGATAGCAGAAGATTTAGGTATTATCACACCAGAAGTTGATGCGTTACGCGCTCAATTTAATTTACCAGGTATGAAAATTATGCAATTTGCATTTAGTGGCGATGCAGATAACCCTTATTTACCTGAAAATCACGAAGCCAATAGTGTTGTTTATACGGGGACGCACGATAACGACACAACAGTTGGTTGGGTACAAAAATTAACACCTGAAGAGCGAACATTTGTTTGTAAAACATTAGCAATTACCGAAGATGTCAACATTGCCAATGCGTTAGCAAAAAGTGTTTTGGCATCAGTAGCAAATTTAGCTATTTTGCCGATGCAAGATATTTTGGAATTAGATAGCGAAAATCGTATGAATATACCTGGAACGACGATTGGTAATTGGCAATGGCATTTTCAGTGGAAACAATTATCTGATGAAAAATTGTCGCGGTTATCACATTGGATTGAACGTTCAAATCGATCGTGTAAATAATTTGAAAAACAAAAAAGCCAACTTTCGTCAAAATGCGAAAGTTGGCTTTTTTAATGGAATTTGGTGCGCCCGAGCGGATTCGAACCTCTGACCTCAGCCTCCGGAGGGCTGCGCTCTATCCAGCTGAGCTACGGGCGCAAAATAGAAAGCGCATTTTAAACTAAAAATCGGGTGTGTACGATTAGATTATGAAATTAATGTTGTTTATTACTCGCTGCGTTCACTGGCTTGTGTGATAACACTTTGTGGTGGAACACTGTGCGTAAGCCATACATTCCCACCAATAATCGAACCACTACCAATCGTTACTCGCCCTAAAATTGTTGCCCCTGCATAAATCACTACATCATCTTCGACAATCGGATGGCGTAAATTTCCTTTAATTAACACACCATTTTCATCTTTTTGAAAGCGTTTTGCGCCTAGCGTCACGGCTTGATACAACCGAACGTGTTGCCCAATTACCGCTGTTTCACCAATGACAACGCCTGTTCCGTGATCAATAAAAAAACTTTCGCTAATTTGTGCGCCAGGATGAATATCAATCCCCGTCGCTGAATGTGCGATTTCCGAAATCATTCGCGCCACCAATGGTGCGCCTTGTGTGTATAAAATATGTGCTAATCGATGATAAATTACCGCCGTAATTCCTGGATAACAAACCAATACTTCATCAGGTGTGCGAGCCGCTGGATCGCCTTCATAAGCTGCTTGAATATCACTATCAATCAACGCCCTAACATTTGGCAATTGCGTCGTAAATTGGCGTGTAATTTCAATCGCCTTTTGATGAGCAGCTTCATCTACACCTTCACTTCCCGAAACAAACTGTAATTCACGACGAATTTGTTTAAATAATTCATGCAACACGCAATCTAATGTGTAGCCGACAAAATAATCAATGCCCTCCTCCGTCAAATCAGGTCGCCCTAAACGATTTGGAAAAAGCACTGCCGCTAATCCATCTAAAATGACTTGTAACTCTTTACGCGACGGCAATTTAGGCGGTTTATTTCGACGCTGACGATTTTCCAACGATTGCACACGCAACGCTCGTAATTGCGCGACGGCTTCTTTTACGCCCCAATGATATTTCGTTATTTCATTCATAATTTTTCAATTCTTTAACTGACTTTGCACAAATTATAAGTATTCACGTTTTGGTCATTTTTATCCAACAAATTATTCTGTTTTACGTTTAATTCAGAATCAGATTAACGTTTTCAGATGAGCTTTTCTTGTGCAATTTCACATTTAAAAACTATAATCCGCGCTCACTTTCAGGTGTCGATATTTTCAAATACCGAGTAAATGGGAATTTGGTTAAAGTCCAAAACTGCCCCCGCAACTGTAAATTAAGTTAAGCGTTTTCGTGCAATGTCACTGTGAAATTCATGGGAAGACAGAAAACGTCGATTTTTAAAATCGCTTAATGAGTCAGGAGACCGACCTCAAAGTGTTTATTTCGGACAGCGGAGGGCTGTATTTGAAAGAACATCACACACTTTTTTACGCCAGTCGTTTTGTGGTTTTCTTTTTCCTTTTGCTGCCCATTTCTTGTTTTAAATCCTGCGCGGGCGGCGCATTAAGGAAAAAGTTAAAATGCAAAAAATCATTATTCCAACGTTGTTACTTACCAGTTTTTCACCTTTATACGCACAAGAACAACCTCCTGAAAATTTACCCGAAATGGTCGTGACAGCAACGCGCACCGAAGTGCCAAAAAATACGTTATCCGCCGCAACAACCGTTTTTAACCGTGCCGATATTGAACGTT
>SESD01000881.1_pt1 | contig 17623 bp, 13 predicted proteins | sample 3171411 | NCBI WGS metagenome assembly SESD01 (sample SAMN06051880, study PRJNA518727) | freshwater metagenome | biome: subpolar coniferous forest; feature: holomictic lake; material: water; isolation source: holomictic Lake 442, 16.5 m depth | place: Canada: near Kenora, Ontario | collected...
GCCCTCGCGGATGAGGCACTCGACGACGGCGTCGGAGCCCTTCATTTCACGGCCGGTCTCGGCCTGGGGCAAAGCAGCGGGGGGGGTGGGAGCGGATTTCATGGCAGGAGGAACCGACGAGGGGACGGCGAGATAACACAAGTTTGGCCCCCGGTGGCAAGCCGCCTTCGCGGCGGGCGCGGCCCGCCGCCGGGACGATTTCGGTTGGCGGGATTCGGCGGGAACGGCACGTTGGGCGGATGACCAAGCTGCTGTTCATCGGGGACATTGTCGGCCGACCGGGGCGGGACGTGGTCCTGGCGCGGCTCGCGGACGTGCGCCGGGAGCACGGGATCGACCTGGTCGTGGCCAACGCGGAGAATGCCGCGGCCGGCTCCGGCCTCACGGGAACCATCGCCCAGTCGCTCCTCGCGGCGGGGGTCGACGGGCTCACGCTGGGCGACCATATCTGGGACCAGCGGGGCTGGGAGCAGGAGATCACGCAGTTTGCGCGGGTGTGCCGCCCGGCCAACCTGCCGGCGACGAATCCCGGCCGGGACCACCTGATCATCGAGCAGGGCGGGCTGCGCGTGGCGGTTTTCACCGTCCTCGGCCGCACCTTCATGGGCCTGAAGGCGGAGTGTCCGTTCCTGTGCGCGGACCGCATGCTGGAGCGGCTGCAGGGCCAGGCGGAGGCGGTGCTGGTTGAGATCCATGCCGAGGCGACCTCGGAGAAGCAGGCGCTGGGCTGGTATCTGGACGGCCGGGTGGCGGCGGTGGTGGGCACGCACACCCATGTGCCGACGGCGGATGCCCGGGTGCTGCCCCAGGGCACGGCCTTCATCTGCGATGTGGGCATGACGGGTCCCTATGCGAGCGTGCTGGGGCGCGAAGTGGCGCCGGTGGTGGCGCGGTTTGTCGATGGCCGGCCCCGGCGCTTCGAGATCGCGACGGAGGACGTGCGGCTTTCCGGCGTGGTGGTCGAGCTGGGCGCCAACCCGGCGCACGCGGCCAAGATCGAGCTGCTGACGGTGCGGGCCTAGGCGCCGCGCCGCGGACGGGTGCCGGCGGCCCGGGACCCCGGTCAGCGGTGCTCCACGCCGGCTTCCAGGTAGGAGCCGAGGTGCCGGTAGCGCTCGTAGCGCGTGTTGACCAGGGTGTCGGCGTCGAGGGCGCGGAGCTCGCCGAGGTGCTTCTGCAGCGCGGCCTTGAGCGCGGCGGCGGCCTGGGCCGGGTCGGTTTGGGCGCCGCCGAACGGCTCGGGCAGGACCTCGTCGACCACGCCGAGGCTGGCGAGGGTGGTGGCGTTCAGCTGCAGCGCCGCGGCGGCCTTGGGGGCGGCGGCGCGGTCCTTCCAGAGGATGGCGGCGCAGCCCTCGGGGGAGATGACCGAGTAGTAGCTGTTTTCGAAGATGAGCACGCGGTCGGTCACGCCGATGCCGAGGGCGCCGCCGGAGCCGCCCTCGCCCACGACGACGGCGATGGACGGGACGCGGAGCATGGCCATTTCGCGCAGGTTGACGGCGATGGCCTCGGAGACGTGGCGGGCCTCGGACTCGATGCCGGGGTAGGCGCCGGGGGTGTCGATGAAGGTGAGGACGGGCAGCTGGAAGCGCTCCGCGGTCTTCAGCAGCCGCAGCGCCTTGCGGTAGCCCTCGGGCTGGGGCATGCCGAAGTTGCGCAGGATGTTCTCCTTGGTGTCGCGGCCCTTCTGCTGGGCGATGATCATGACGGCCTCGCCGTTGAAAAACGCGGTGCCGCCGATGAGCGCGCGGTCGTCCCGGAACTGGCGGTCGCCGTGGAGCTCCTGGAAGCCCTCGCAGATCATCCCGACGTAATCGAGGGCGTAGGGCCGCTTCGGGTGGCGGGCGATCTGGACCCGCTGCCACGGCGTCAGGTTGGAATAGATGTCCCGCTGGGCCTGCTCGATGAGCTTTTCCATCGCCCGGACCTCGGTGGACAGGTCGAGGTTGTTCTCCAGCGACTTTTGGTGCAGGGAGTCGAGCTCCTTGGTGAGTTCGCGCAGGGGTTTCTCGAACTCCAGGACGTAAACCGGCTTTTCCATTGGGCTGAAACTACCGGTGCCTCCGGGAGGGTGTCAACGGGCGGGGCGGATCACCCGATCCCGCCGGGGGCCCGGTCCGGATGCCGCAGCTGGTCCTTCCAGCTCCCGATCTTCGCCTGGGCGCCAAAGTGCTCGGCCCGGGCCTTGTCGCCGCGCTCCATCCAGATGCGGGAGAGGGTGGTGTTGAGGAACAGGTCGCCGGGCTGGAGTTGGTGGGCCCGCTCGGCGGCGGCGAGCGCGGGATCCAGCTGGCGGAGCGAGAAGTGGACCTCGGCCAGGGCGTGCCAGGCCTCGAACGAGGCCGGGGCGGCCGCCGTGGCCGCGGTGAGCTTGGCGACCGCGGTCGCGGCGTCGCCGCCGGCGAAGTCCGCCGTGGCGTCCTCGATCAGCGTCTGCAGCGCGTCCTCGGTCATCGGTGAGCGGAGCGGCGGGAGCCTCAGGGCTTGGCGGCGGCGGGGGCGGTCGGGGTCGCGGGCTTGACGAAGGACTCGATGGCGATCGAGACGGTGACCTCGTCACCCAGCGCCTTGCCGAGCATGGCCGGGCCGGCGAGGTCGAACTCGGACTTCTTGATGACGGTGCTGGCCTCCCAGGCGGAGAGCTGCATCCCACGCATGCCCGGGCCGAAGCCGAGGAGCGTGGTCTTGAGCACGACCTCCTTGGTCACGCCCTTGATAGTGAGGAGGCCGGTCACGTCGAAGGTGTCGGGCCCGGTCTGCTTCCACGCCTTGCTTTGGAAGGTCATGGTCGCGTACTGCGCGAGATTGAAGAACTGGTCCGTCCAGAGGTGCTCCTCGCGCTTGGGGCTGGCGGTGTTGAGCGAGGCGACGTCGATCGTGGCGTGGACCGAGCTGTTTTCGAGGTGGTCCCGGTCAACCGTGATGGTGCCGGCGGGCTTGGTGAAGCCGCCGGTGAACTTCGAGATGATGTGGCGGAGGCTGAACTGGACGGACGAATGGACGGGGTCGATCGTGTAGGTCTCGACCGCGGCGCGGGCGGAGGCGAGGAGGCCGAGGGACAGGAGGGAGGCGAGGAGAAGGCGGGTGGGTGAGGGCATGAGGGAGGAAGAGCGGCGGAGTGAAACCAGCTTTTCCCCGAGCGCAACCTACAGGATCAACATGGCGTCGCCGTAGCTGAAGAACCGGTAGTCGCGGGCGATGGCCTCGGCGTAGATCTGGTGTAGCCAAGGGATGCCGTCGGTCGAGCCCGGGGCGAGGAACGCGGCCACCAGGCAGAGCAGGGTGGAGCGGGGCTGGTGGAAGTTGGTGATCAGGACGTCCACGCCGCGGAAGACATAGGGCGGATAGATGAAGATCCCCGCCTCGGCGACGCCGTCGCCCGGCGGGCGGTCCGCCGGCGGCCGGCTGAGGTGGTCCTCGAGGGTCCGGACGGTGGTGGTGCCGACGGCCACGCGCCGGCCCGGCGGGTGGGCGAGGGCCTGGCGGGTGGGCGCGGGGAGCTCGTAGCGCTCGCGGTGGATGGCGTGGGCCTCGATGGTCTCGGTGAGGATGGGCCGGAAGGTGCCAAGGCCGACGTGGAGGGTGACCTCGGCGGTGTGCACCCCCTGGGCGGCGAGCGCGGCGAGCAGTTCCGGGGTGAAGTGCAGCCCGGCGGTGGGGGCGGCGACGGCGACCGGGCGGGCCGGGTTGGCGTAGACGGTCTGGTAGCGGGCACGGTCCTCGTCCCGCCGCGAGTCGTCGGCGCGCTGGATGTAGGGGGGCAGGGGCACGTCGCCGAGCTGGTGGGCGAGGGCGGTGAGGGGCTGCTGGTCGCGGGTGGTGAAGCGCACCCAGGCAGAGCCGTCGGGCTCCTTGGCCCGGATCTCGCCGTGGAACGCGCCGGAGGGGTGGTCGAAGGTGGCGCCGACGGGCAGCTTTTTGCCGGGCTTTATCAGGCAGCGCCAGAGCAGCCCGTCCTCGGCGGGGTGGAGGAGGAAGCATTCGACCTGGCCGCCGGTGGGCCGCCGGGCGTGGAGGCGGGCGGGCAGGACGGAGGCGTTGTTGCGAAACAGCGTGTCGCCGGCGCGGAGGAAGCGGGGCAGGTCGCCGAAGGTGTGGTGGGCCACCGTGTGGGCCGCGCGGTCGACGACCAGCAGCCGGGACTGGTCGCGCCGGGGGGCCGGCGTCTGGGCGATCAGGTGCGGCGGCAGGGCGTAGTCGAAGAGGTCGGTGGAAAGCGGAGGCACGCCCCGCCAACACGCCGCAAGCGGCGCCGGGAGGCGAGACGGATTTTGGGCGGGACGGCGCGGCGGGGCCGCACCTGACCCAAGGGACAGCTTACGCGCCCCGCGGCTTCCGGTAGGATCGGGGGATGAGCTTGCGCCCTATGCCGTGGGTGGCCGCCGCCGGTGCCCAGACCCGCGGGCACGGGGCGCCGGCGCGGCTGCTGGCCGGCCTGCTCTGTGGCGTTTTGACCGGCCTCGGGGCTCGGGCGGCTGTGGCGCTGCCGCCGCCGGAGGGACTCGCGGTGAGCGCGGTGACGGAGACGGGCTGCTGGCTCAGTTGGCGGGCCGCGCCCGACCGGGCAAAGGGGGTGGACTATGAAGTCTTCCGGAATGGGATCTCGGCCGGCACCACGACGAGCCCGGACAAGCGTTTCACCTCGCTGGCCCCGGCGACCACCCACGTGCTGACGGTCCGGGCTCGTGAGCGCCAGGGCAGCTGGTCCGCGCCCAGCAGGCCGCTGTCCGTGACCACGCGTCCGGACCTCGCCCCGCCCACTGTGCCCGGGGGCCTGGCCGCGCATCGGGTTAGGAGGGAGAGCCTCATCCTGACATGGTCGGCGTCGGCGGACAACGTGAAGGTGACCCGCTACGAGGTATTCCGCAACGGGGCCTCGCTCGGCTCCACGCCGGTCCCGCGGCAGCTCATCCGGGGTTTGCCGCCGGGCGCGACCCACGTCCTAGCCGTCCGGGCGGGAGATGCGGCCGGCAACTGGTCCGCGCTCAGCCCGGTCGCCACGGTGGCGATACCGGCCGACACCCAGCCGCCCACGGTGCCGGGGGACCTGCGCGCCCTGGGGGTGAGCGTGACCCGCCTCACCCTGCAGTGGGCGCCGGCGCGGGACAACTGGCAGGTCTCGGGCTACGAGGTGTTCCGCGACGGCGTCTCGCAGGGCATCGCGCCCGGGGCCTCCCGGATCCTCACGGGCCTCGCCCCCGCCACCGCCTATGGGCTGACCGTCCGCGCCTGCGACCCGGCGGGGAATTGGTCGCGGCCCAGCGCCGCCCTCCGGGTCGTGACGGCGGCGGACACGGTCCGGCCCTCGGCGCCGACCGGGCTGGTTGCGAGTGCGGTGGGTCCGAGGGGGTTCACCCTGGGCTGGGCGGCGGCGACGGACAACGTGGGGGTCACCCGCTATGAAGTTTGCCGGAGTGGGATTCCGGTGGGGACGACGTCGGCGTGTTCCCTGGCGCTCACGGGCCTGGCTGCGGGAACCATCCACCCGGTCAGCGTGCGGGCGGGCGACGCCGCGGGCAACTGGTCGGCCCGCAGCGCGGTCCTGACGGTGAAGACGGCTGCGGCGGACGTCACGCCACCGTCGGTACCCGGCGGGCTGGCGAGCAGCGAGCTGACCGCCACGGGATGCACGCTGACCTGGGCGCCGGCGAGCGACGACCTCGGGGTGACGGCGTACGAAGTATTCCGGAACGGCGTCTCGCTGGGCACGACCACCCTGACCACGATGAAGGTGACCGGGCCGGCGCCCGGCTCCAGCTACTGCCTGACGGTGCGGGCGGGCGACGCCGCGGGCCATTGGTCGGACCCCAGTCCCGGGCTGGACGTGAGGTTCAACGGGGTGCCCTTCAACGCGGGGTTTGAGCCGGAAGAAGGCTACCGACTGGGCGCCTTGCAGGACCAGAACGGGTGGACCGTGACCGGGGCCGCGGAGATCGTCCCCTCGCCGGTTTATCGGGGGCGGCAGGCGGTGGCGGTGCCGCCGGCGGCGCCGACCTCCTTCGCCACCCGCGCGTTTGCACGTTCGGGTCCGGGAGTGGTGTTCCTCGACCTGCTGGCCCTGCCGGCCGTCGCGGCGACACCCGAGGCGGGGGTGTTTCTCGAGACCGAAGCGACGGCGGTTGCCCTGAGCCGCGCGGCGGGGGCGGGACGGCTGCAGGTGTTCAACGGTGATGGTCAGGGCGGCGGTGCCTGGCTCACCCCGGCGGCGGGCCCGGTGCCGGAGGTGTCCGGCCGGTCGGCCGATTGGCTGCGGCTGACGATCCGGTCCGATTATGCGGCCAGGCGCTGGGACCTCTATCTTGACGGGCGGATGATTGCCGCGGACCTCGGTTTCGTGGCCGAGGCGCCGGCGGGGCTTGCGGCGGTCACCCTGGGCGGCCACTCGACCGTGACCACGGGATTTGATGAACTGCGGGTGGCCACCGAGAATCCGCTCTTTGCCGATGCGGACGGGGACGGCATGGAGGATGAGTGGGAGACAACCGGGGGGCTCGACTCCGCGCGGGACGACCGCCAGGGGGATCGCGACGGCGACGGCCTGAGCAATGTGCGGGAATACCTGCTGGGCACGGACCCGGGTCAGGCCGACACGGACGGTGATGGGCTGGAGGATGCCGCGGAAGTCGCGCGGGGGACCGATCCAGCCCGGGCGGATTCGGATGGCGACGGGATGCCGGACGGATGGGAAGTGGCGCACGGGCTGGATCCCCGCGCAGCCACCGATGCGGCGGAGGACGCCGATGGCGACGGGGCGACGAACCTGCAGGAGTCCGCGGATGGGACCAACCCGCTCGATTACTACGATGGCCGCGCCTTCGCGAACGTGGACGCCGCCGATCCGGCGGGCATTGCCTATGGCTACGATGCGTCGGGCCGGCTGGCCCGCGCGACCTATCCCGGCGGCTGGGCGGTGTACTATGAGCACGATGCCGCCAGCAACCTGACCGACGTGGCGGTGACCGACGGCCCGATCCGGGACTGGCGGGTGGCGCAGGACCTACCGGCGGACGGCACCGACGAAGGGGCGGATGACGCCGTCGTCGCGGGTGACGGCCTGCCGAATCTGGCCAAGTACGCGTTTGGCTTGGCAGCGCATGTTCGGGAGTCCGGGGATTTTCCGGTGGTGGCCCGGACGCTCCTGGGTGGCTCCAGCTATCTTTCGCTGACCTACCCGCGGCCCGACCCTGCGCCGGCGGATCTCCGGTACACGGTCGAAGTTTCGGCCGAAGGGGTGAACTGGAATTCCGCGGCTGGGGCCACCGCCATGGTGGGCACGACGGTGGCTGGCGGCCGGGCCACCTGCACGGTGCGTGATGCCACGCCGGCCGGGCAACCGATCCTGCACCGGCGCATCCGGCTCCGGCTCGAACGCATGCCCCTGCCATGAAAGTGCTCACGCGAGAGGATTCGCCCCGCTGGGTCTGGCGTGCGGCCGGCCGGGGAGGGTGCGCCCTGCGTCTGGCCCTGCTGGCGATGCTCGGGCTTGGCCCCCACCTGCGGGCCGGGACGATCGGGCTCACGGGAAAGCTGACCACGGCTGAGTACAACTGGTACGCCCCGAGCGCCTACTGGTTCACCACCTATGCATTCAGCGGGACGATCGCCGACCGCGCGGATGCGAGCGGAAAAATTGCCGGGAGCGGAGTGCGGACGGAGTGGCGGGACGTCAGCGGCGTGCCGCTGCAGGGCGACGGGCGCTACAGCCGGTACACCGGGACCTTCCACCTGAAGGTCAACTATGCCCAGTCGCCGACCGTGCCGGTGACCGCCACGGTGCTGACCGTCCATTTCACCAACGGGGTGGCGGATGGGGCGTGGCCGGGGGAAGGGGTGGACGGAACCCCCAGCCAGACGGGCCGGCTCAGCGTGGCCAAGCTCAAGGTCGACGATCCTCATCGGCTCGTGAAACTCGGCGATCCGGTGCAGATCGCGACAGGCGCGGTCACGGACGAGCGGACGCTCTTTGCCTTCGCCGGCGCGCGCTCCTGGCAGTTCGGCCTCTCCTATCACTCGGCGCTGGCGAGCAGCCAGACCTCGGACGGCCCGGTCGGCATCGGCTGGACCCACTCCTTCGAAGCCCGGGTGGTGGCCAGCGGCGCGAATCTCGTCCTGCAGTGGAACAGCGTCCGGGCAAATACCTTCACGCCCGATCCCGCGACGGCGGGCACCTACCGCTCAACCGAGACGGCCGCGCAGCAGGATGTGCTGGCCGTGCAACCAGGCGGGGGTTGGCTGCTGACCCGGCGCGACCAATCCAGCCAACGCTTCAATGCCGCCGGCCGCCTCGTCGAGGACCGCGATCCCCACGCCCGCAGGCTGGCCCTGACCTACGATGCCAGCGGGCGCATCGCCACGCTCGTCGATCCGGTCGCGGGGGCAGGCCTCGCCTTCGGCTACGTGGCGGGCACCCCCGCGATCGCGACCCTCACGGATGGCACCGGCGCGGTGGTCACCCTCGATTATGAAACGAGGGCGGGTCCCACCCGGCTCCTGCGTCGCTTGGTCAATCCGAATGGGCAGCAGGTCACATTCACCTACAACGCAAACCGTGCGCTGCTGACCGTGTGCGACCACGAGGGAACGGTGCTCACCGCCAACACCTACGATGCCCTGGACCGGGTCGTCGCCCAGGACGATGGCGTTGCCGGCAACCAGCCCCTGGGCTTCGCCTACTCGGAACAAGGCCTAGCCGGGGGCAACCTGTACGCCGCGTCCGACGGGGCCCGCGGCACCCCGCTCATCCTGCCGTCGTTGCCGTTCCTGCGGACGGAGACCTTCACCAACCACGACGGCCGGACAATCCAGAACACGTTTGATCCCGTGAGCGGCCGCCTGGTCGCCGCGGCCCTCGACGGGCAGGTCACCACGCTCACCTATGACGTGCAGGGCCAGGTGGCCGCGGTGACCGATCCCGCGGGCCGGGCCTGGCCGGTGACGCCGGGCATCACGGTCGAGACGACCGACCGCACCGGGCAGCGATCCACCCGGTGGTTTGACCCGGAATACAACCTGCGGTCGTTCACCAATCCGCTCCAGCAGACGACCCGCTATGCGTACGATTTCCAGCACAACGTGACGGCGGTGACCGACGCGCTGGAGCGCACCACGCGTTTCACCCATGACGCCGCCGGCAATGTGCTCACGGCGACGGATCCTGCGGGCCAGGTGACCTCCCACACCTACGACGCCCGCAACAACCGGCTCACGACCACCGATCCGCTCGGGCAGGTCACGCGCCGCACCTATGACGAGTGGAACAACCTGCGCTCGCTCACGGAGGCGCGGGGGGCCGAGACCACGTGGACCTATGATGCGAACTCACGGCCGCTCACGTGGACGCTCCCGCGCGGCGGGGTCCACCACTACACCTATGATGCCGGCCGGCTGGCGCAAAGCACGGACCCCGGCGGCGTCGTCACGAAATACCGTTACGATGCCGCCGGGCGGCGGCTGCAGCGCGAGGATGCCGCCGGGCGGTGCACGACCCACACCTATGATGCCAGCGGCAACCTCCTCACGCTCACGAATGCGCTGAACGAGACGACCACCCAGACCTACGACCACCGTCACCGCCTCCGGACCTGCACCGACGCGACCGGCGCCGTCACCACCCACACCTACGACCCGAACGGCAACCGGCTCACATCCACCGACGCCCTGGGCCACGTGACTACCTGGACCTATGACGGGGAGGATCGACTCCTGACGGTTCGTGACGCGCTGGAGCACACCACGCGCTTCACCTATGATGCGGCGGGCCGGCTCACCGGGACGACCGACGCGGCGGGCAATCTCACCGCCTACGAGTATGACGCGGCGGGCCAGCCCAGTGCCGTGATTGACGCGCTCGGCCGGCGCACGACGAGCGAACGCGAGGGGCGGGGGCTGCTGGCGAAGGTGACGGACCCGCTGGGTCGCTGCAGCGGGTACGAATATGATGCACTCGGGCGCCGCACAGGGGAGAGGGACGCGCTGGAGCGGACGACCGGCTATGCCTACGATGCGCTGGGCCGGTTGACGCGCGTCACGGATGCCGGCGGGCGGGTGGCCGCGCAGGCCTACGACGTCGATGGCAACCGCACGTCGTTCACCAATCCCTTGGGAAACGTCACCACGCTGGCCAGCGACCCCGCCGGCCGGCTGGCCACGGTCACCACGGCGGAAGGGCGTGCGACCGGTCAGGTCTACGAGGCCCGCGGCCTGCTGGCGACGGTGAGCGGGCCCTCCGGCCAGACGACGGACTGCCGCTACGACGCGGCGCAGCGGCTGGACCGCCTGACCGACGGCGTCGGGGTCAGGACGTTCACCCGCGATGCAGCCGGCCGGGTGCTGACGGTGGGGGAAGGGACGCGGACGCTGGCCCGGGCCTACGATGCGCTGGGGCGGCTGGTGGCCTTCACCGATGGCGACGGCAACCGCATCGGCTACGCTTACGACGCCGTGGGCCATCTCACCCGGCTCACCTACCCGGATGGCCGCCAGGTCAGTTACCGCTACGACGCCGCGGGGCAGCTCAGCCACGTGACCGACTGGGCCGGCCGCGAGACAGCCTATGCTTATGATGCGGTCGGACGGGTTACCCTGATGCTGCGGCCGAATGGAACGAAGCAGACTCGTCAGTATGATGCGGCGGGGCGCGTGACGGAGTTGAAGGAGATTGGTCCGGACGGGATCGAGTCACTTCTCGCCGTGAGTCATCGCTATGATGCGGGCGGTCAGTTGACGGGGGAGGCGGTCAGCCCGGCCCTTGATGCGCCCGTGTCCGCGCTGAACCAGACTTTTGACCGGGACAACCGGCTGCGCACGCACAACGGCGCGGTGGCCGACTGCGACGCGGCTGGCAACCTGCGAACTATCGCCTTCGGGGTGACTCCGGCGAGCTACACCTATGACACCCGCAACCGGCTCACGGGTGCGGGCGGCCTGACCTACACCTATGATGCCGAGAATCGCCGCGTGGGGCTGACTGACGCGAAGGGCGCCACGCGCTACGTCGTCAATCCGAACGCCGCCCTCGACCAAGTCCTGCGGCGCACCGCCCCCGACGGGAGCCAGACCTGCTACGTCTATGGTTTGGGGCTTCTGCACGAGGAGAGCGGTGCCGGGGTGCGGTACTACCACTGCGATCGCCGGGGCAACACGGTGGCGCTGACGGACAGTCGGGGTGTCGTGACGGATCGGATGGGTTATGGGCCCCATGGGGAGCGACTGGGGCGCACCGGCACCCTGGCCACGCCGTTTTTGTTCAGCGGGGAGTGGGGGGTCCAAACCGATGGCAATGGTCTCTCCTATCATCGGGCCCGGTACTATCATCCGGCGCTGCGGCGGTTCCTGAACGAGGATCCGCTCCTGGGGCGGATTGCAGTGCCGGCGAGCTTGAACCGGTGGGCGTACACCCGCGGGAATCCCGTGAGTTTCATCGACCCGACGGGCGACTATGACCGCGACGTGCACTACGACCTCACCCGCAGCCTCGCGCTGCGCGCGGGGTGGACGCCGGCCGAGGCCGCGCAGATCGCGGCGGCGGACCAGCGCGTGGACGACGACGTGCGGACAGGTCCTTATGGCGACAGAACGGCCAGCAATAATTACCACTTTTCCGCCGGTGAATTTCGGGAGCGCCTGCGACGGGAGGCCTACGCGGGCGGTAACAACACGTTGTTCGGGCAATATCTGCATGCGGAGCAGGACAGCTATTCCCACCAGCGTGGCCAGACAGGTCGCGACGGTGAGCCCTACACCCCACTGGTGGGGCATTTTTTCGCGGGCTTTGCCCCGGACCAGACCGACCTGCGCCCGGAACTGTCGGTCCAGATGGCGGAGCGCACCTATCAGGAACTGCGAAAGTTCAACGAACTGACCCGTGGCCGGAAAACGTGCGACGACTGGAACAATATCCGGCCGGTGGTCGCACATCGGGTCAGAATCAAGTCACCGGATTAGTGCTCCTCCCCATGAAAAAACAAATGTTCGGACTCCTCAGTATCTTGCCCGCGGTGACCACGGTCGTGACCTATTTTTTGGTCAACTGCGTAAATTTTGGACTCGTGACGAAGTGGTGGCTCTTTGGCTGCCATTTGCTGGTGTCACTGCTGGGACTGCTGATTGGTCTGTGGGCTGTGGTTGTGCGCCAGTGGTGGGGCTTGGTCGCGGTGGTGGTCTGCGGCCATTTTCTGTGGATCCAGTTTTTCGGGGGACGGTTCTGGCTGAGGTGAGTGCGAGGCGCCACGTCGCCCCGGACGCGGTTGGGACTGAAACTGGGTCGGCGCGGGTGCTTGGTGCTGTGATGCGTGGACACCGGTGCCAGGGCGGGTTGGTGGGCGAGTTTCCGGCCTTGACCAGCGGGGGGGGCGGCGCACCTTTGCCGTTCCTTACCTCACTGCCTGATGGTGTAATGGTAGCACAGGCGACTTTGACTCGCCTAGTCGTGGTTCGAATCCACGTCGGGCAGCCATTCGACGCGCCGTCCAAGCACGGCTTGCTCATGGCCTGCGGCCGGCTTTCTCGAATCACATGAACCCGTTGGTCGCCGAAGCGCGGCGAATGGCCCTGAGCAAGGGCCAGCGGCCCGCGTCCAAGGGAATGCCCGTAGTTTATTTTCTTCGGCTGCAATCCGGCACCGTCTACGTCGGAGTCTCATTGGATTTACCCCGGCGACTTGATGACCATATCTCCGGACAAGCCTGCCGGACGACCACACTCGATCCGCCCGCCGCCTTGCTCCGAGTCGAAGTCTACCCTGATTTCCCCGCAGTACGTCAGCGCGAGTCTCAGCTAAAGCGCTGGTCGCGGTCGAAGAAGGAGGCGCTAATCCGTGGCGACCTCGAAAGTTTGAGAAAACTCAGCCAGTCCCGCGAACCACCCGCCGGAGTTGCGTCGGGAGTCGCGGCTAACAGCTGAGCAGGACGAGCCTGTTCGTCTATGGGGCTTGCGGCGGCCGGGGTGGGTTTGTTTGCTGGCCGGCGATGGAGTCGCCTGCCGAACTGCCGCTGCTCGAGGTCGAGGACCTCCGCACCAGCTTTGTCACCCCCGACGGGACCGTGCCGGCCGTGGACGGTGTGACGTTCGCCATCAGCCGGGGCCGCACCCTCGCCCTCGTCGGCGAAAGCGGCTCGGGCAAGAGCGTCACCGCCTACTCGCTGCTGCGGCTGATTCAGCCCCCCGGCCGGATCCTGGGCGGAAAAATTCTCCTGCGCTCGGCCCGCGCCGGGGCAATCGACCTCGGCCAGCTCGACGAGCGCTCCGAGCTGCTCTACCGGGTGCGCGGCGGGCTGATCAGCATGATTTTCCAGGAGCCGATGACCGCCCTCTCGCCGGTGCACGCCGTCGGCCCCCAGATCGCCGAGGCGATCCTGCTCCACCAGCACACCTCCCGCTCCGAGGCCCGGAGCCGCACCGTGGAGATGCTGGCGCGCGTCGGCCTCGACGCGCCGGACCGGCGCTTCGACCAGTACCCGCACGAACTTTCCGGCGGGATGCGGCAGCGGGTGGTCATCGCCATGGCCCTGGTCTGCCGGCCGGAACTGCTGATCGCGGACGAGCCCACCACCGCCCTCGACGTGACGCTCCAGGCGCAGATCCTCGGGCTCATCCGGACGCTCCAGCGCGAGATCGGCTGCTCGGTGCTCCTGATCACGCATGATTTCGGCGTGGTGGCGCAGATGGCCGACGACGTCGCCGTGATGCACCACGGCCGCATCGTGGAGCGCGGTCCGGTGCGCACCGTGCTGCAGCACCCGCAACACCCCTACACCCGGTCGCTCCTCGAGGCCCTGCCCAGCCGCCGGGCGCGAGTCGCATGAGCTCCGACCCGTCCCTGCCGCTGCTCGCCGTGCGCGGGCTGTGCAAACACTTCCCGGTCCTGAGCCGCGGCCTGCGCTCCCGGGTGACGGGCGTCGTCAAGGCGGTCGACGACCTCAGCTTCGACCTCGCGCCGGGCGAGACCCTGGGGCTGGTGGGAGAGAGCGGCTCGGGCAAGACGACGACGGCCCGCTGCCTCCTGCGGGCCCTCGACCCGACGGCCGGCGAGGTGCGGTTCCGGCTGCCCGACGGCCGCACGGTGGATCTGGCGAAACTGTCCTCCCGCGACCTCAAGCCGGTGCGCCCGCACGTGCAGATGGTGTTTCAGGATCCGTTTTCCTCGCTCAACCCGCGGATGACGGTGGGGGCGATCGTGGCCGAGCCGCTGATCATCCACGGGCTGGCCCGCGGCACGGAGCGGGACGACCGCGTGGCCGAGGTGCTGCGGCGCGTCGGGCTGCAGCCGGAGCACCGGGAGCGTTACCCCCACGCCTTCAGCGGCGGCCAGCGCCAGCGCATCGGCATCGCCCGGGCGCTCGTCATGCGGCCCTCGCTCATCGTGTGCGACGAGGCGACGTCCGCGCTCGACGTGTCGGTGCAGGCCCAGGTCCTCGACCTGCTGAAGGAGCTGCAGGCCGAGTTCCGGCTGACCTACCTGTTCGTGGCGCACAACCTGGATGTGGTGCGCAACTTCTGCGACCGCGTGGCTGTGATGCGGCGCGGGCGCATCGTGGAGCTGGCCCCGGCGGCGCAACTCTTCGCCGCCCCGCAGCATCCCTACACCCGGATCCTGCTCTCGGCCGTGCCCTCCCCGGATCCCGACGTGCGCATGAACTTCGAGGCGGCGGATGACCTCGCCCGGCTCGACGCCGCGGGCTGAGCCGCCGCGCCGCCCTCGAGTCGCGACGAGACTCGCCGCGCCCCCTCGGGCCGTCCAAGATGCGGGCCTGCCCGTCGGGCCCATCTCCTTACTCCCATGACCCAGCCCAAAGAAAAACACCCCGTGGGCTTTACCCCGGCGGAAATCCGGGTGTTCAAGGTCCATGCCGTGCTGGTCGCCGCGATCGCGGCCGGCTTTTGGGTGACCGCGCCCAAGGGTCTGGGGCAGGTGCTGGGCCTGCTGCTGGCGGCGGCGCTGCTGCCGCTGCCCCCGCTGGTGATCTATCTCCTACGGCGCTATCGGCCGGACCGCTGAGCGCGGGCCGGGGCTTGCCAAACCCGGGGCCGCGGGCTGGGCTGGGGCTCCCATGTTGATCCACTCGGTCTTTTTCTGGCTGAAACCCGAACTCACGGAGGCCCGGCGGGCGGAATTCCGCCGCGGGCTCGAATCCCTCGCCGGGATCTCGTCGCTCCAGTCCCTGCACATCGGCACGCCGGCGCCCCTGCCGCCGCGCCCGGTGCTCGACGCCACCTACACGTTTGCGCTCACCGGCGTGTTCCAAGACGTGGCGGGCCAGACCGCCTACCAGACCGACCCGCTGCACCTGGCGTTCCTCGAGCGCTTCCGCGGCGATTGGACGAAGGTGCAGATCTACGACGCCGCGTAAGGGCGGAGGTCCGCCCGCCGGGCCGAAGGCCGGCGCCTAGCGCAGGACAAACGGAGCGAAGAAACCCTGCTGGGACGGGGGGAACCGGCCGCGGAGGTAAATGCCGTTTTCCCGGTGCTCCTGCTCCTGGATGTGCCCGAGCGTGTGGAGGCGGGCGACGACATCGTAGCGGTCGTGCGGGACGAGCAGCTCGGAGGTGGCGAAGGCGTCGGCGATCAGCTCGACCAGCCGGGTCTCAAGCGTGGGCAGGCCCTGGCCGGTGTGGGCGCTGAGGTAGAGGGCGTCGGGCACGAGCTGGTGCGCGCGCTGGAGGTCCGCGGGCGTCGCGGCGTCGACCTTGTTGAACACGGTCAGGATGGTCTTGTCCACGGCCCCGAGCTCGCGGAGCACGCTGAGGGTGGTGGCGTGGTGCTTGTCGCAGTTCGGGTTGGTGACGTCGACGACGTGGATGAGGAAGTCGGCGATGATCGTCTCCTCCAGCGTGGCCTTGAAGGCCTCGACCAGGCGGTGGGGCAGGCGGCGGATGAAGCCGACGGTATCCGTGACCAGCAGCTTCTGGTTGCCGCGGAGGAGGAGCTGGCGGGTGGTGGGGTCGAGCGTGGCGAACAGCTTGTCCTCGGCGAGGACGTGGGCGCCGGTGAGCCGGTTGAGGAGGGAGGATTTGCCGGCGTTGGTGTAGCCGACGATGGAGGCGGTGGGGACGGGCACGCGCTGGCGCTTCTGGCGCTGCACGCCGCGCTGCTGCCGCACCTCGACGAGGTCGTGCTTGAGGCGCGCGATGCGGTCGTTGACGAGGCGGCGGTCCTGCTCGAGCTGGGTCTCGCCCTCGCCGCCCATGCCGCCCGAGCCGCGCTGGCGGGAGAGGTGGGTCCAGGCGCGCGTGAGGCGGGGCAGGGAGTACTGCATGCGGGCGAGGGCGACCTGCAGCACGGCCTCGCGGGTCCGGGCCCGTTCGGCGAAAATGTCGAGGATGACCTCCTCGCGGTCGATCACGGCGAGGCCGGAGAGCTTCTCCCAGTTCCGCTGCTGCGCGGGGGTGAGGGAGTCGTCGAGCACGATCAGGTCGGCCTCCACAGCCTTGGCCGCGGCGATGATCTCCTCGGTCTTGCCGCTGCCGAGCAGCGTGGCCGGGGTGGGATGGCGGAGGTTGACGAGGGCCTGGCCGACCACGCCGATGTGGAGGTTCTCCACGAGCTCCTGCAGCTCCACGAGCAGCTCGGCGGCCTCGCCGGGCGGCAGCTGCGCGGTTTGCACCCCGACGAGGAAGGCACGGTCGCAGCGCTTGGATTCAGTCGAGGGGGTTTCGTTGAGGAAGTCGGCCATCGCGAGGGGACACGGTGGACCCCCGCCTGAGCGGGAGCAAGGACAAGGGGGCCGGCCGTCAGGATGATCCGCGCGGGTGCGGCGGCCGCGGCCGGCCGCCTCAGCCCGCGTGGTAGAGCACCGGCGTCATTTTGCCATTCATGACGGCCCCGACCTCGACGTCGGCGGCGAAGACTGCGCGGTCCTGCTCGCGGGCCTTGGTGTGGGGGGCGAGGAGGCGGATGTCCTCATCCATGTAGATGATGGTCATGACGGCGCGGGGCTGGCGGGAGACGTTCGGTCCGGCGCGGTGGAAGGTCCAGCCGTAGTGGAAGCTGACCTCGCCGAGGTCGAAGGGGGTGTCGTCGAGGGGGTAGTTCTGTTCCTTCATCGAGCGGCCGATGTGCTCCTCGCTCTCGTCGCTGATGCCGAGCTCGCGTCCGGCCTCGAACCGGTGGCTGCCCTGGGCGAAGGCGAGTGGGCCCATTTCCTGCGGCACGGCCTGGAGCGGGATCCAGGCGGTCACGGTGTTGGCGTTGCTCAGCGGCCAGTAGTACTGGTCGGCGTGCCACGGGGTGACCCCGCCGCCCGGCTCCTTGTAGAGCGCCTGATCGTGGTACATCCGCACGCCGCGGACGCCGAGCAGCTCGGCCGCGAGGCGGGCGAGGCGCTGGCCCCAGCAGAATTCCTTCACCGTCTCGTTCTTGGTCCAGATGTTGCCGACCTGGAGGAACGCCTTGTTGTACGTGGTGCGCTGCTCGATCGGCAGGTGCATGGTGTTGAGGCGGAACACCTCGGGCGTGATGACCTTGGCGTAGTAGTCGATGGCCTCGGGCGAGAGGACATGCTTGAGTTTGATGAATCCCTCGCGACGGAACTGCGCGATCTGGGCGGGCGTGAGCGGGTAAGGGGTATCGATGTCGGGTTTCGCCATGGCGAGGAGTGCTGTGCCGGAACGACCCGCGTGCAGC
>SESD01000882.1_pt1 | contig 17607 bp, 20 predicted proteins | sample 3171411 | NCBI WGS metagenome assembly SESD01 (sample SAMN06051880, study PRJNA518727) | freshwater metagenome | biome: subpolar coniferous forest; feature: holomictic lake; material: water; isolation source: holomictic Lake 442, 16.5 m depth | place: Canada: near Kenora, Ontario | collected...
ACACTCGCCAACCCCGGCCACAGCGGAAAAGGAGGTAACCCTGTGGCATTTATAAGAGCATTAACCCTGCTGAAAGTTCATTGAGGATTGAAATTTAATTCTGCACCAAGGGTAAGCCCAGGAGTTGTGCTGGTGGGTAGGGTGTTAGGTAGTGAAGGTGAGGAATGAGGACATACGCTGATGCTAGAGATAGCCTCGGCGTTTTTAGTTTGTGTAGGGTGAAAAACTAAGGTGATAACGGCACTATGTAGAGAACTCGTGGTGACATTATGGTGACATTTGCAGAGTGTTAAAAAGGTGGCTGCTAAAAAATCATGCAACCCATTGATTTTGTGGCTCCTCGACCAGGGCTCGAACCTGGGACCTGCGGATTAACAGTCCGTCGCTCTACCAGCTGAGCTATCGAGGAACTGAAGAGGTGCATATACTAATGGCTAGGGCCAAGCCGGTCAATCGAATCCGTCATCGAATCCTTCAGAAACGCCCCAAATCATAAGCTCATTCTGGACTGATTACCTCTTATTCTAGGTACTTTAGGCGAGCACCTTGCCGATTCTCTCCAGTGCATTCTCTAGATTACTCATTGAGGTAGCGAATGAGAGCCTGATATAGCCCTCGCTACCGAATGCGGATCCGGGTACCACAGCCACACCTCCATGCTCCAAGAGGTACTCACTGAAGGCGATATCAGTGCCACTGGATATTACCTTTTTGTCATACAGCATACTGATCGCCTTCCTAGTATCAGCGAAGGCATAGAAAGCACCACCTGCGGACAAGCATCTCACTCCTGGCATGGAGTTTAGTTTGTCTGTCACGTAACGGTTACGATCCTTGAACGCAGTCACCATCGGGATGATGCAAGACTGATCACCCGTCAATGCGGTCTCTGCAGCCACTTGAGAGATGGAGGTCGGGTTCGAAGTGCTTTGTGATTGAATATTTTCCATGGCGGTGATGATCGATTCAGGACCACCGCAGTAACCGATCCGCCATCCGGTCATGGCATAAGCCTTCGAGACACCGTTTAAGACCATGGTCCGTGGATACAGGTCTGGACATGCATTTAAAATATTTACGAATTTCTCATCATTCAGCAGGATGTGTTCGTACATATCATCGGTCGCAATCAGTATCTGAGGATGCTTACGCAAGACCTCACCGATCGCTTTTAATTCATCAATGGTATAGACAGCACCTGATGGATTGCTCGGGCTATTGATTACAAACATCCGAGTCTTGGGAGTGATGGCACCTTCGAGCTGTGATGCGGTAATCTTGAATCCTTGCTCGATACCAGCCTCGATGATGACCGGTTTTCCTTCAGCAATCAGAACAATATCCGGGTAGGAGACCCAGTAGGGTGCGGGGATGATGACCTCATCACCCGGGTTAATGACTGCCAGTGTTAAATTAAAGAAGCTCTGCTTACCACCGCATGAGACCAGAATTTGTTTTGCGGTGTAGTCGAAATTATTCTCACGCTTGAACTTACTGATGATGGCATTCTTGAGACTGGGTGTGCCACCGACAGGGGTGTACTTAGTGAATCCTCGGTTGATCGCAGCAATGGCCGAGTCCTTGATATGTTGTGGGGTATCAAAGTCAGGCTCCCCCGCACCAAGACCGATAATGTCCTTCCCCTCTGACTTTAGCTTTGCCGCTCGAGCGGTTACAGCGAGGGTGGGGGAGGGCTTGATGGATTTAACGCGATGAGACAGTTCCACGGTAGTGTCCTTACACTGATGCAGGTTAGACCCGCATGATAAAATTGCGCTAGAAATAAATCAGATGCTGGAATTATACCTGTGATCATAACCTTCCCCAACAGTCCCTTCAAGTTGCACCAGCCTTTTGAGCCTGCCGGTGATCAGCCCCAGGCGATCGCAAAACTCTTGGAAGGGATCTCCGACGGACTCGCATTCCAGACGCTCTTAGGCGTGACCGGGTCGGGTAAGACATTCACCATGGCAAACGTGATTGCGCAACTCGGACGGCCAGCAATCATCATGGCACCCAACAAGACTCTTGCCGCACAGCTCTATTCAGAGATGCGTGAATTCTTTCCGGAGAATGCGATTGAGTACTTTGTTTCCTACTACGATTACTACCAGCCAGAGGCCTATGTCCCTTCTCGTGATCTTTTCATCGAGAAGGATTCCAGCATCAATGCCCATATCGAGCAGATGAGGTTATCCGCGACCAAGTCACTACTCGAGAGGAATGACACCATTATAGTTGCCACTGTGTCATGTATCTACGGAATCGGTGATCCTGTCGATTATCACGGGATGATTCTGCATCTGCGTGAGCATGAAAAGATCACACAACGTGAAGCCATCAAGCGTCTGACAGAGATGCAGTATGACCGTAACGAGATCGACTTTAACCGTGGAACCTTCCGTGTGAGGGGTGATGTTCTGGACATCTTTCCGGCAGAAAGTTCGGAGGAGGCACTAAGGGTCTCTCTCTTTGATGATGAGGTCGAGTCCCTCGCACTCTTTGATCCGCTCACGGGGAGGATCCTTCAGAAGCTATCCCGTTACACGGTCTACCCATCGAGCCATTACGTCACTCCCAGGAGCACGACCTTACGCGCGATCGAGACCATCAAGGCGGAGCTGCGAGATCGCGTCGAATTTTTTCATGCGAATAACAAGCTGGTCGAGGTTCAGAGGATTGAGCAACGAACCCGTTTCGATCTGGAAATGCTCAATGAATTGGGATTCTGCAAGGGGATCGAGAACTACTCGAGACATCTGTCCGGTAGAAATCCCGGTGAGCCACCCCCGACTTTGATTGATTATCTCCCGCCTAATTCATTGATGGTGATCGATGAGAGCCATGTCACGATCCCACAGGTGGGGGGTATGTATAAGGGTGATCGGTCTCGTAAAGAGAATCTGGTGGATTTTGGTTTCAGGATGCCTTCTGCACTGGATAACCGACCACTGCGTTTTGATGAGTTCGAGAGGATGATGCCACAGACGGTATTCGTATCCGCCACCCCGGCCGAGTATGAGCGGGTTCATGCCGGTCAAGTGGTCGAGCAGGTGGTCAGGCCGACCGGGCTGGTTGATCCGATCATTGAGGTACGACCTGCCACAACACAGGTCGATGATCTAATGTCCGAGGTCAGTCTACGGACAGCTAAGAGCGAGCGTGTGTTGGTCACGACACTGACCAAACGTATGGCCGAAGACCTGACCGATTACTTTTCAGATCACGGGATTAAGGTACGTTACCTCCACTCGGATATCGATACGGTCGAGCGTGTGGAGATCATCCGTGACTTGAGGCTGGGCAAGTTTGATGTTCTGGTCGGTATCAATCTATTGAGGGAAGGCCTGGATATTCCGGAGGTGTCTCTGGTTGCGATACTGGATGCCGATAAGGAGGGATTCCTACGGTCAGAGAGATCTCTCATACAGACCATGGGACGTGCTGCCCGCCATATTAATGGTCGTGCCATTCTCTATGCTGATCGTGTGACCGAGTCGATGAAAAAGGCGATCGGTGAGACTGATCGAAGGCGTAACAAGCAGATCCTCTTCAATCAAGAGAATGGGATCACCCCGAGGAGCGTTCACAAGAGGATCAAGGACCTGATCGATGGTGTCTACAATATCGAGACCGCTCATCAACACCTCAAGGATGCTAAAGAGCAGGCTCGTTATGACTCGATGAGTGAATTGCAGTTGGCGAAGGAGATCAAGCGGGTCGAGAAGCAGATGCTGGATGCTGCAAAGAACTTGGAGTTCGAGAAGGCCTCTGGATATCGCGATGAAATGAAAAAACTAAAGAGTAAGTTATTCGTTGGATTCATCGATCCTGATCAGGATCTACCGGAAGAGGTCCCGGAGAGTAAGGCTAAACTTAAACCGCAGAGGGGGAGGGGAAAGTAATTCTAGTCCCGATACAGATCATTTGTACCGGGACGGGGGGGTAAATTACTTCTGTACAGTCGCCTCTGTAACGAAGATGATTCGGTCGAAGGTCTTGTTCAGTGTCTTACTGTTAAAGTTATTCATCACCATGCTCTGAACGAACTGGACACGGTCACCCACCTTCACACGGGTGGTCGGGGCTGCGATCCAGAAACGCTTGCCGTTATTTTCTAGTTCCATATAGGTGTACCCAGGAGCGTCTAGGGTAGCGAGTATCTTGCCCTCACTTCCGGCAGCAGTCTTTGCAGCACCGGCAGGGGGGTTCGCAGCCGCTGTGAGCGGGTTCATCAACGCAAATCCAATCGAAGCAATCACCGCCAAGTAAGATATCCTCACAACGCCTCCAGTATATTCATTGATTAAAAAGATCGTTCACGGGGTGCATGATACACCTCAACATTCTTTGTTCCAACCCGTCACCTCGCGAGGATTCCACCGATGGGACTGATATCACGAGATGAGTAGGGGGGTTGTATATTGATTCCCTCTATGTGGGTGATCGGTCGAATCAGAACTAGGGGATCTGCTGATCGATCACAATACTAATATTCTTATCACCCGGTTTTACTATCTGACTCGACCCTCGCAAATCGCCGCTCTCGGGCATGGCCTTACCTGACTTTGAGATTCTGGCGGTGATGATGAGTTGTGGGACGTTGGAGATTTTTAAATCGGGGCGTGCCCCCATTCCATCGGTCAGCAAGAACGAGACAGGCAAGTCTTTAACCTTCTTCACCGTGATGGCTCGAGGCATAGGGGGACCTTCTGTCGAGCGAGCGAAGATGAAGAGTGTGTCCTCGGGTGATGCCTTGCCGGCGATTGAGGCGCTTAAGGTAACAGTTCCAGAGAGGGTTCCTGAGGTGGGGTTTGCAGCTGCGGTGAATGGGTTCATCAAGGCAAATCCAATCGAAGTAATCACCGCTAAGTCAGATATCCTCACAATGTCTCCCGTATATTCATTGAATAAAAATGGTCGTTCAGAGGGGGATGATACGCCCTCAAGACCCATTGTTCCAAACCATCACCCTAAGGTGCTGTCATCTTCAGCGTTAAGTAAAACGGTTATTGATGACCACCTCGTCCAGCGTCAGCTGACCCGGACGCGGCCAAGCGTCTTGGGTCTTCTTACCGATCGCAACGAACATCGATATCACGTGATCCTCCGGGAGGTGAATGATCTTAGCCACTTCGACAGAATCAAATCCGTCCATCGGGCATGAGTCGTATCCCATCGATTGAGCGGCCAGCATCAGTGTCTGTGATGCAATACCACAGCTACGCATCACCTCATCCCTTTGAGTCTGCTCCTTACCACGGTAATACTGATCAATTGCGGGGAGCATGAATGACTGTATCTCGCTCGGTGCATTCCGCCAGTAACGATCCGGACGTCTCTCCCATGCCTTGAGATCGGCACAGATGATGACCAAGAGAGATGCATCCGTGACCTGAGATTGATTCCACGATACCTGCCTGATCTGTTTACGCAGTGATGGGTCATCCACCACCACAAAACGCCAGTGCTGAATATTGAATGCGGTTGGGGAGAGCAGACCCAGCGATAACAGCTCCTTAATCTCGGAATCCGTCATCCGGTGAGTGGGGTCGTAACTCTTGACGGCCCGTCGTGAGCGGATGGCATCGATCGTATTCATAATAAATCCTCTAATAATGGGGTTTGATGTGTAATGGATGCCGTGACAGATACGAGTCTGAGATTGGGGGTTGCTTCATTATCGTTGAATTCAGTGTTCAGTGCATCCGGCCACCGATAGCTCATAAATGGGCAGGTAATGCATTTGCATTGCTATAACAATGCAAATGCATTACTATTAGTGCTACCGAACCCTTTCATCGGAGCGCCTTATGACTGCCACTCTTGAAGTTGAATCCACCCTGACCGATCGTTATCAGACCACCGTCCCGGAAACGGTTCGCCGTGCTCTGAGTCTGAGTAAGCGGGACAAGATTCACTACACGATCCGCCCAGGAGGGGAGGTCGTACTCTCCCGCGTGGAAATCACCGAGAAAGACGACCCATTGATCGGCGAGTTCTTGGGATTTCTATCCCGTGACATGGCCAAACACCCGGAACGACTCCAAGCTGTTGGAGATAGTTTGGTGCAACGGATTCATTCACTGGTCGGTGGTATCGAAGTAGATCTCGATACCGGCCTGTCGGCAGAAGATGAATGATTGGGAGTCAATCTGCACCCGTAGTAGTGAATGGCTGGACGGTCTTCGCACATCCACTGTTTCTTTCTCAAGTTGAGGCAATCACTCGGCAGGTCGAAGATCTTAAGCAGAAAGATCCAGCAGGATTCAGCAAGAAGAACACCTCAAAACGACTCGCAGCGATTGCCAAGCTCGCATTTGAGGTGATTCCTCAAGATCCCTCTCGGGCCGAATACCGTCAAGGCGTAACGCTCGGAGGAGACTACAAACACTGGTTCCGCGCCAAGTTCTTTCAGCAGTACCGGCTTTTCTTCCGGTATCACGCTCCGAGCAGAGTCATTATTTACGCATGGGTGAACGACGAAGGAACCAAGCGTTCCTACCAGAGTAGCGATGATGCTTACCGGGTATTCAGAAAGATGCTAGAGAGTGGTCATCCACCGGACGAATGGGATCAGCTATTGGTCGAAGTGCAATCTGAGGATGATCGCCTGCACCAGATCAGGGTGGAGCAGGTTCATCCATGAATTGAGTGTTCTTGGCTTCTTTAGTGGGTGATAGTCAATTATAAATTTTAGTGGTATTGTTATTTTTGCTTGTGAATTGACAGATTAATCGTTTCTCTGACCATCATGGGGGGATTCATATGAGTAGCTGTAAGGAGCATCAGAATCACGAACACCAGCATGGACCCGGGTGTGGGCACTTGGCCATTAACCATTCCGGACACACTGATTACCTGCACGATGGACATTTGCATCATGTCCATGGGGATCATGTGGATGAGCATGTTCTCGAGGTCGGTTCGGCGAATCCCGCGCATTGCACGCCACAGCATGTCTGTGGAGGCCATGACCGTGGGCACGTTCATGGCAATAATTGTGGACATCAACAGATCCCTCATGGGGACCATATCGACTACTTAGTCGAGGGTCATCTTCATCACCCCCATGGAGACCACTGCGATTTTCATGGATCATTGAACCTGCAATCAGAGTGATTCAGGAGAGTGGTGGAAGGGGGCTTGTCTGGGCAAAGAGCCTCCTGCAACCTCCCGCCCGATAACTTAAGGCGAGCGATACATCAATTTCCAGCCAGCAGGTGAGCGGTATAGTTCATCGCAAATGGAATGATCAGGATCGCAAGCAGTAGCAGTACCAGAGCAGTATTAAAACCGATCCCGGATCTGCGGCAGATGACCCTCCTGAACATCCCTCTGGTCAGGAAAGCAATCCCCGATACCGTCATCGAGACGAATCGGACCAGTCGGTTTATCAGTGTATTGAGTAACTCGTTCATTCTTCCTTAACGTCTGTCACTGACAGATCTCGAATCTACCTCAGATTCACCCTTCCATAAAGTTCTACCGATCGCATTTTCCCCTGATAAGACAGGCTAATTGTTCTTGTAATTCATCGCCGACTATTCTATCAAAAAGAAGAGCCTCATTAACCTCAAGACTTAGATCAGGAGGGGGCTTTGATCAATCCAGCATTCCTGGTGACTGGCTTGGTCTGATTAAAACACCAGTACCAATCAGAGGAAGATACGATCATGACGAACACAATCCAAACCCATGGAATGGGATGGCTACCCGATTATCCCAGCTTACGGGATCATACGATCAACCATGACGAGGTCTCATCCAAGCTTAAGTTATTGGGTCAGACACACTCGGTGAAGGCACTTTTAACCAAGGTACGTGCATCTAAGCCTGCTCCTAAACTACCCATCTCGGCCGATCTGAGGCCCTGGTGCCCACCCATTGAGAATCAACTCAGTTTGAGTTCATGCACGGCCAATGCTGGTGTGGGATTGGTTGAGTATTACGAGAGGAGGGCATTCGGCAAGCATATCGATGCATCAAGACTCTTCCTCTACAAGGCGACTCGTAACCTTCTCAAGTCGACGAGCGATAATGGCGCTTTCTTACGTTCCACGATGGAGGCGATGGTACTGTTCGGGGTCCCGCCAGAAGAATACTGGAAGTATGTGGTGGCCGATGTGGAAAAGGAACCTACCGCATTCTGTTACGCCTTCGCTCAAAATTATCAAGCACTTAACTATTTCAGACTGGATCCCCCGGGAACCACACCTGCGGTCTTGCTGAGTCAAATCAAGACACACCTGACCGCTGGTCTGCCTGCAATGTTTGGATTCACCGTGTACGACTCGATTTACTCCCAAGCCGGGACTACTGGCAAGATTCCATACCCAACGTCGGGTGAGAAGATCGTCGGGGGTCATGCTGTTGCAGCGGTGGGTTTTGATGACAATATGAAGATCAAGAATACCAATCCAGGTGCGACCGAGACCACAGGCGCCATCTTGATTAGGAATTCATGGGGAACAGGTTGGGGTGCTGCAGGTTATGGATGGCTTCCCTATGCCTACGTGACTAATCGCCTGGCAGACGATTGGTGGTCACTCCTTAAGCAGTCCTGGATCGACACGGGTAATTTTGGATAACGGGTAAGAAGTAGCGGGGGGCTCACCTTAATTGGTGAGCCCCAATCCGCTAATGTTAATTTACATACTCTATTTAACATAATATACATTATGAGCAAATTAAAGGGGCCTCTTGGGAAGGTCTGTTCTTATAATGTGCTGATTAAAAGAGGTAAAAGAGCATGCTAGTCATCCCGGCCTCAAATGCAGGTGGGTGTGATCTTTCTACCGTTAGGCCTGGAAGAACTTGGGGTTGTACACGACCTCCCACAAGAAACCATCGGGGTCGGTGAAGTATCCTGCATATCCACCCCAATCAGTCGCATGGGCTGATCGTGTAACTATGCCACCCCCTGCGGCAACACGGGATAACAGGGAGTCGACCTCCGCGTGAGAGCGAACATTGTGAGATAAGCAGAAGCCTTGGAAGCCCGTCCCCGTAGATGCTAGGGTGGCATTCGTCGCCAAGCTCTCACGTGACCAGATCGCGAGTCGGGTATGGCCGAGTGAGAAGAAATGAACCCCAGGTGGGGATTTGAGTTTGGGTAGTTCTAGGCAGTTCTGGTAGAACCCACAGGAACGGTTCATGTCAGATGAACCAAGGGTTATATAACTAACATACTGTTCCATAGGGATTATAAATTTATCAGCGGTTTAAAAGTAGAAAAAGGACCAGGCAAAATGAGATCACGGTCGCGGTGACGCACAGGATCATCATCGTCTTAAGCTTAGATTCAGCGACAGAAGCCACCTGTTCGACCGCTGCAACGGTGCTCTTTAATTGCTCCGCAAGATCCTTAATTTGGGTAGCACTCAGTGATGCGGCTGACTGAAGTTCATCGATCTGTTGCTGGAGGGTGGGGTCTGACGATGTATCGGCCTTCTTCTTGGTGAATACGGGGGCGGCGACTGAGAGGATCGTTCCCATATGCGGAAGGACCATCTTTAAAGCGGGAATCAACCAGGCTGCCATCGTCCTAATCTCCTTAGATAATTACTCACGATACTAGTATAGACAATTGATATTAAAAAGATATACAACTTTAGTTTTGGTTAAATCATAGACAATTACTGGGGTGACTGACCCCCCATCTGAGGGCGGTTAAGCGATCCCACCGCTGGCACTTATATTCTGACCGGTCACCCATCCTGCCTCATTACTAACCAGAAAGAGCACTAACTCGGCGATCTCACCGGTCTCCCCTACCCGGTTTAGAACGGACATGGCGGATATCCGCTCAATATCCTGTTCGGTCTTACCGGTGGTAAAGAGTTCCGTATTCACAGGACCGGGTGAAACAATATTCGCTGTGATCCCCCTCTCCCCCATCTCCTTAGCAAAGACTCGAGTCAGTTGCTCGATCGCGCCCTTACTTGCAGCATAGGCACCATATTTTGGGAGTAACATCCGTGTGACCGTGCTCGATACCGTGACCACCCGACCCCCATCCGAGAGACGGGTTGATGCCTCTCGTAGCGCATAGAAGACTCCCTTTACATTGCTGTCCATCACACGATCGAACTCTTCATCGCTGATTTCACTTAACTTTTTGAAGATCAGCACGCCGGCATTATTGATGAGGATGTCCACTCGACCAAAATGCTCGATGGTCTCATCAAATAACCGATGGACCTCGGTCGAGATCCGCATATCTGCCTGAACGACTAAGGATTCTCCTCCTGAAGCTTTAATTGACTCATGGACTGCGTAAGCTGCTTCCCCTCGTGACACATAATTGATGACTACCCGAGCCCCTGCTGCTGCGAGTCTACGAGCAATCTCAGCACCGATCCCACGCGAGGAACCGGTGATGATGGCCACTTTATTTTGGAGGTCTTTCATGATGGATGGGCTTGTGGTGTCTAGAGAGCGATAAACAATAAATCTAACTGATTGTTTATAAGTCTACTTTACCCTATTTTTCAGTAAAGTTGAGTTCTACTCCATTACCGGCAGGGTCCTTGAAGAAGATCTGAAATCTGCTGGCCGTTGGGGTATGGAAGCTCTCGAACTGGATGCCATGTCGTTTTAAGCGTGATTCAATCTCAGGTCGATCGGTACAGGTGAATGCGACATGATCAATGGTGGTTACGACATGGGTAAGACGTACCTCATCAGGGCCGGCCAGGCTCAGGTGGAGGACATCCTGACCCCCTGCATAGAGCCAGTAACCCGAACCTGAGAGAGGTGATCTCTGACCCAACTCGAGACCGATCACATCACAGTAGAACTCTTTCAGTTGTATGAGGAGTTCAGTCGGGGCCCGAAGGTTGTAATGATTTAATCCGATCGTGGGCATAGGCCGTCCGGGTTTTTGAAGAGAATATTAGGTTGAGTATGCTTAGTATACCCATTAAAAATCAATGAGTAGCGCCGCTATTGCGTAGTATCTCGGCAACTTGTAAATGGTCCCGACTGAGGGCCAAGCTTAAGGCTGTACCACCGGATTCATTTCGAACATGAGGATTGGCACCCCTCTTTAAGAGTAACTTGACCGCATCAAGATGGTCTCCTCTAGCGGCCATCATGAGTGGTGTTGCACCGCTGTCTGAGGTCGAGTCGATCTTTGCACCGACCTCTAACAGCATCTCGATGATCTCGGTATGACCCCGGGTTGCTGCATAGAGAAGGGGATTCCATCCTTTGTGATTGATCTCAGCACCCTTGATATAAAACTGCTTCGCCATCCCTGCCTCTCCGTGATAGCTCGCGAGCATGATGGCCGTCTCTCCATAATGATTGCGTAGGTTAGGATTGGCCCCAGCCTCGAGTAACAGGTGGACGAGGGTACTGCCCTTATTTTGGACTGCGATCATGAGGAGGGTATTCCCCCGTGTGTCGTAAATATTTGGGTTAGCCCCCCTCTTGAGCATCTTTGCCAGATCGGTTGCATTGCTATCCTCAACCGCCCAGATTAAGTCTTTATGGAGATCGGTCGTGGCATGAGCGGGCAGGCAGAGACAGAGCGCTAGCGCCAGGATGGGGGTGAATTGGCGTAGTGTGCGTCTATGGGGCATTCAGGATACCTTGAATAATTTGAAGAAGTTACGTGTGGTCGCCTCTGCCACCTGATCTAAGCTGATCCCTCGAAGTGCAGCAATTTCCTCCGCAACATGCTTCACGAAGGCGGGTTGGTTGGTTTTGCCTCGGTGGGGGACCGGTGCTAGGTAGGGTGAATCGGTCTCGATCAGCATTCTCTCTAAGGGGACTCGGGTGGCAATATCCTTTAGACCAACAGCCTTCTTAAAAGTGACAATCCCTGAAAAAGAAATATAGAAGTTAAGCGCCATCGCCTGTTGTGCCACCTCCCAGCTCTCTGTGAAGCAGTGCATCACCCCTCCAACGGTATCAGCGCCCTCCTCCTCCATGATCCGTAATGTATCCTCAGCGGCCTCGCGGGTATGGATGATCAATGGCTTGTTGCATAAACGAGCGGCCCGGATATGCTGCCTAAAACGCTCTCTCTGCCACTCAAGATCCCCCTTCAGCCGGAAATAATCCAGACCGGTCTCACCGATAGCAACAACCCGTGGGTGACAGGCCAAGGTCGCGAGCTGTATCGATTGTGGTTCTTCCAGATTTTCATAGTCGGGATGGACGCCGACCGATGCAAAGAGATTGGGGTGGTTCTCAGACAGGGCTAATACCCGAGGAAGGTCTTGCAGATTAACGCTCACGCAGAGCGCGTGACCGACATCATTTTCACGCATATTGGCGAGTAATTCGTCAATATTGACGGCCAGGTCCGGAAAGTCGAGGTGGCAGTGGGAATCAACCAGCATGGATATGTTCCTTAATGATCAAATACTTGTGTCTGATACTGGGAATCACCCTGATCGCTTATTACGAGATGGTGAGACCATCATCGCGTAGGAGATCAGCATCTCTTCCAGGAAGAGTCGTGGATTCAGTGGGTGATTTGATAACCGCTGGGTTGAGATCAGTCCTCGCGAGTACTTGGCGATTCTGTGCGGATCGATCTCTGAGACCAAAATCTTAATAGGTTCGAGCATATTTAAATGATAGCGAACCTTGCCAGTGGTTCGGACGCTCATGAGGTCGTAGCACCATCTCTGCATCCAACCGACCGCGGTGGGGAGGTCTGAACGTTGCATCTCCTCTGCCAGAGAGATGGGGTTTAGGCCGCCCGGGGTCCCGACTTGTCGGATAAAGGATTGATATTGAAGAAGATAATCTTCATCATTCTGCTCCAATGCAGATAATGGCGCGTACCCCGCCGCGGCAAGGCTATTCTCAGGATCCTTGATGCCCTGGCCCTTGAGCCATGCGATGGAGGTGGCACGATCGGGGCTTGGCATTGGGATCTGACGGCACCGGCTCCGCAGAGTGGGAAGAAGGTCTTGAGGTCGGTGCGTCACCAGTATGAAGAGGGTCTGAGGGGGAGGCTCTTCCAGACTCTTTAGAAGGGCATTGGCCGCAGAGGGGTTCATCGACTCTGCGGGGTGAATCAGTATGATCTTGTATCCATTACGGTGGCTGGTCATATTCACGAGATCAGCGAGGGCTCGTATCTGATCGACCCCGATCTGCTTACTGGGCTTCTTCTTAGCTTTGGTACTGGTGGGGGCGCTCTCGGGAGCATTCTGCCCATCTCCACCCTGATCAGAAGTAGATTCATCAGCCAGAGTCGCAAGTGACTCTGGCTCAATCAGACGAAAGTCTGGGTGCCCCCCTTGGTCGAACCATCCACAGCTGGGGCAGGTACCACAGTGTTCTGCAGCCGAACTGGGCCTCTCACACAGCAAGGACTTGGCGAGATTACGGGCGAATGCAATCTTGCCGATGCCCCTTCCTCCCTTCAAGAGCAGGGCATGGCCACGGGCAGAGTCGCTCCGTGTCAGAGATCGCCATGTGTCAGTCTGCCAAGAGTAAATATTACTCATTAACAAAAGGTTAAGATGATGTCATGGAGTGACTCTTTAACTTTTTCTAGGGGCTGACTGGAGTCAATCAGTCGTATTCTTTGGGGGAAACGGCGAACCCGATCCAGGTAGGCAGACCGAACGCGACTAAAGAATTCGTCCTTCTCCCGTTCAAAACGGTCTGCTGTCTTAATGGTGTTAACACGCTGCCTCCCAATCTCGACACTGACATCGAAGTAGATCGTGAGATCGGGCTGGAAGTCTTGAAGGGTCCATCTCTCCAGATCATCCAGACGATTGGTGGATAGTCCACGTCCACCCCCTTGGTAGGCATAGCTCGCATCGGTGAACCGGTCCGAGATGACCCACTGACCCCTCTTGAGAGCCGGAAGGATGACCCTCTCGACATGCTCACGACGTGATGCAAACATCAGGAGCGCCTCAGTCTCTGGATGCATTGACTCACGACCATTCAGCAGCAATACCCGTATCTTCTCACCGAGCGGGGTGCCACCCGGCTCACGGGTCACGACGACCTCAATCCCTTTGCCACGCAAAAAGCTCTCCAACCAGGCGAGGTGGGTACTCTTACCGGCCCCGTCGATACCCTCAAACGTGATGAACTTACCTGTCTTCATTGAAGTGATTATGAATTGGCAGAAAAATCTATCCTGGTAATGAGTCTAACATTTATCCTCACAACCGGTAACAGCCCGTCTGGACAATATCTAGGGTTGCACATTTGTTGGCCTTTACCTGCTTGCTCGGGCATCTAACGCTTTGCTTGTTGCATCGACATGCTGGGAGAACAAGATAAATCCCCAGTTTTGCCGAGGATATCTTAATTTATTGACAAAGTTTAAAAAACACGCATAATTTCTGACATGGATACATCGCAAACGATAAGACAAGCAATAGCAGGCATGCCCCAAGGGGCAGTGTTCTCGAGTGTTAACTTCTTGTCGATGGGGACTCGCGCTGCTGTTGACCAGGCTCTCTATCGTATGATGAGGAGTGGGGTCATCGCACGCGTGGCAAGAGGGCTGTACGCTGCTGCAGGTCAGAGTGTTCAAGCGCAAACTGTTGCTACTGCAGTTGCGCACAAGACAGGTGAGAGAGTTGGGTTGGTTCCATCCGATGGGCTACGTGATGTGATCATGGTACCAACATCAGGTCTGTCGCGCGCAGTCAAGACGCTGGGGCATACAGTGCAGTTCTGTCACATGAGTCAAAGAAAGGTCCAACTCGCCGCAAGCCTCAAGGGCAGAGTGTTGCTTGAGCTTTGGACTCGTGGCATGAAGAACCTCACCACGATTGAGATCAAGGATGTAACCGGTGATTGGTTGGTTAGGGACATTGATAGCTACGCAGCCATGATCCCTGCCTGGCTACGCACAGCCATTCGACAAGCGAATGCTCCAAGGAAGTCTGTCAAGATTGGCTTGTCCGGTGCTTATGACTGGTCTAACCCACACATCAAGGATGATGTGTTGATCGGAAAGGTTCTTGAAAAGCATAAGTTCGAGGACGTAGTTCGTCTGTGTTTTTACTATGGCGTACCTAAGGTCAAGAGAGTGTTCAAGCAGCGTGAGTTTGAGTCAATCACAAATGCCAGCGTGACCAGGATGCTGACCAACATCAGCAAAGGTCTGCGTTCACCACAGAGGCATTCATATGCATAAGCTCAAAATGGACTTCATGCCGGAGGCGACACGAAAGAATTTTGCTCGCCTCAAAGATGATCCTAGATTGGCTAGCTTTACCTTGGTCGGAGGAACAGCATTGGCATTACAAATTGGGCACCGGATCAGCGAAGACCTGGATTTCAATATCTTTTGTCAGAAGTTGCCGATGAGAGCAATAGACGGAATCTTGGATGAGTTAGCTGCGGGCGGGGCAACAATTGAAAGCATGATCACATCTGAACAAAAGTCAAAATTCAAAATCAATACATCAGAGGACCTTGATCACTATATTCAGGACTACTTGATTGACGGGGCCAAAGTCACATTTCATTCGCGCAATGAGAATGAAAGACCCAAACAACAAATTGACTTCTTGAAGTCAGCACAAAAGATAGTGGTTTCCGAAGGGGGTTTTAATGTCCTGGGTATAGATGGGCTTTTTGTCATGAAAAGCATCGTTGTCTATGACCGTGTGAAGTCTCGTGACATTTACGATTTGATGGCTCTCACCAGAGATCAGGGCTATACCCTTGACGATATCTTTTCTGCAATTGATGCCTACCAACCCATAAGAAATAAAGACCCCGAGCACTTCAAGAGCGTGGTAACTGGCTTGATTCCATTAGATAAAGATGATGAGGGTTTTTCCGGCATCAATCTACATCTGAAGATTGATGAGATAGTTAAGTACTTCAAGAGGCTTATTAACGACTATGAAATAAGGGCAGTCAATCAGCTGCGTCCACGCCCTTAAAGAGCGAGGAAAAGGTCGCTCATTCTCTGAGGTTCCCCCGATTTTTCGTCTTCCAAGCGGTGGTTCATGCTACCAGTTTCTCTTTCTGTTGAGCAATAAGCCAATTATCGATATTGCCAGTCATTTAGAAACGGTATTGGCGACTTATAGCCCTGTCTTCATTGAAGTGACTCCGAATGGGCAGGAAAATCTTCCTCCAATAATGGGTTTAACACTTATACTCGCACCCGTTAACAGCCCTAACCCTTAACTGATTGGGAAGGATTGAGATCCCTCCCCCTCATGATGAGCTGAGATATAAACCCTTTCGAATAGACGATGCTACGAATCACTGAAATTAAGCTCCCACTCGACCACACTCAGGGCGAACTCTCGGAGGCGATCCTACAAAGGTTGGTGCTCCCCGCAAGTGACCTGTTGAGTTTCTCGATCGCAAGGCGTGGATACGACGCACGTAAAAGGGGGTCGGTCTTCTTTGTCTACACCCTCGATATTGAATTAAAGAATCCATCGGATGAGATCTCGATCCTTCATCGCCTGCAAGGGGGTGGAGGGGTTTCGATCGCCCCCGATACGGAGTATCGCTTTGTAGCCCAAGCAAATCAGAATGTCATCGCGAAGTCTCGTCCGGTCGTGATCGGTACCGGTCCCTGCGGCCTCTTTGCAGGTCTGATTCTGTCGCAGATGGGGTTCAGACCGATCATTCTGGAGCGTGGCAAGTCGGTACGAGAACGGACCAAAGATACCTTTGGGCTATGGAGAGGGGGGGTTCTCGATCCAGAATCGAATGTCCAGTTTGGAGAGGGGGGAGCAGGTACCTTCTCAGATGGAAAGCTTCACAGCCAGATCAAGGATCCTAAGCATTACGGTCGTAAGGTATTGATGGAGTTCGTTAAGGCAGGAGCGCCGCCCGAGATTCTCTACGTGAGTAAGCCCCATATCGGCACATTCCGTTTGGTCGGGGTGTTGGAAAAAATGCGTGCGACGATCCTCTCTCTAGGGGGCGAGATTCGTTTTCAGAGTCGAGTCGATGATATCGAGATCAATGATGGTCGGGTCAGAGGGGTGACCCTGTCTGGGGGAGAGCATATCGCTACCGATCAGGTCATTCTGGCGGTGGGACATAGTGCACGTGATACCTTCCAGATGCTTCATGAGCGGGGTGTCACCCTCGAGGCTAAGCCCTTTTCAGTGGGACTTCGGATCGAACACCCGCAGTCATTGATAGACTCTTGTCGGTTTGGAGAGAGTAATGGTAATCCACTACTCGGCGCGGCCGACTACAATCTGGTTCATCACTGCAGTAATGGCCGATCGGTTTACAGCTTCTGTATGTGCCCCGGTGGGACTGTGGTCGCGGCTGCATCCGAGTTGGGCAGCGTTGTCACCAATGGAATGAGCCAGTATTCACGAAACGAACGCAATGCCAATAGCGGGATCGTGGTCGGGGTAACACCTGAAGATTATCCGGGCCACCCCTTGGCAGGGATTGCTTTTCAGAGGAGTTGGGAGGCCCGTGCCTTCGAATTGGGGGGCCGTAACTATCAGGCACCTGCTCAGAGGGTGGGTGATTTCCTCGAGGGGAGAGAGTCCAGCGAGCCGGGTGAGGTGGTCCCATCCTACACACCGGGTGTGAATTGGTGTGATCTGAGTAGCTCACTACCGGAATACGCCATCTCCGCAATACGAGAGGCTTTGCCTATTTTTGACCGTA